>ERZ827452.7-NODE-7-length-309973-cov-21.786011_pt1 | contig 309973 bp, 276 predicted proteins | sample MGYA00519866_ERZ827452 | MGnify/ENA primary metagenome ERZ827452 (study PRJEB31778, sample SAMEA3449307) | human gut metagenome | biome: human gut; feature: human-associated habitat; material: faeces | place: United Kingdom | collected 2010/2012 ... | reverse complement strand
TGATATAATACTGGTCGGCATTGGCCCAATACAGTTTCACCTCCTCGCCCTCGTAAGGTATGGCATATACGTCCTTCTTGTAACGGCGCTGAGAGACAAAGTCTCCACCATCATAATAGCGGCCAAAGAATATAGAAAGGTGTGAATACACCTCATTTTCAAGCTCTTCATTATTACCGCAACGGGCAATACGTTCCTTGAGCTCCTGGACTTTGGGGGCATTGTCGGGATTCATGCCCGCCTCCGTCAGCGTAGAAACCAACTTCGCCAGCTCCTTTTGCAGGGCTTCCGCATCATTGGAGGCATTCTCGCTGATAGCTTCGGCCACCTGCCGGCGCAAGTCATTGTTGAGATAGGATTCTATTTGGTCACGTTTCCTGTTCATGATGCGATAGATACCGAAATCCAGGTCTGCCTGGTCAAGCATCAGCACCTTCTTCATCGTAGCTATGAACTTATCAAATTGTGTTGCCATATTGTTTTTATTCCATTTTATTACTTTGTCGTTTATACTACCTGCCAAGCTATGGTAAACAGATGTTCCTCTTCGGCTGCTTTATCCAACGAACTGTCGATGGCAGCGATGAGAGCATCTCGACGTACTATTATCTCGTCCTCAAGAGAAAACATTTCTTGACGTTTTTGTCGCTGGTTACGCTGAAGATTAATGATTTCCGTTTGCAACTGCCGACGGCGATGGTCGTCAGTCTCTTTTCGGAATTCCCGCTCACGTTCCTTTATTCGTTTCTTCACGTCACGCAGCTCCTCTTCGAGCGAGAAGGTCTGATCTTCAGCCCATTGTTCAATCTTGGCACTTTCTTCATCGATAAATTGCTTGTCGCGCAAAGCGATGCTTTCATTCAGTGCCTTTCGCTTCAAGGCCATCTCCGTCTGTAAATGAGTGTCATCCATAACGGGCAAAAAGTCCTTTGAGACATGGCCGCTAATTGACATCAATTTCTCAACGAAATCATCCGGCATGACACGGCCTTCGCTATCAACGGCTGTGGCAATGATACAGTCTTCATCATCCTTTGGCGAATGGTAGTGCACGATTTTAACAGCAAGAATTCCATATTTGCCAACCTCGTTTTCAATTACAGACATCTTTTCCGGAGAATCGGTATAGTCGAATACGATACCGACAGTGTCCGATGTATCCTGCCGTTTGGCCTTTGCAAGAAGATATTGCGCCAACGGATGCCCTACACGGTAGGTATAGGCATCTGAAATATCTTTACCCATACGGTATGGCCCTGTGGAGAATGGCTGCCCAGCGTCGGCAGGAGTCTGACGCAAGGTGAAGCTATATCGCTTGCTGTCAATTTTGTCTATGCTGCTGCCAAGCATACTTATAGTGAGCTGCCACAACAGTTGATAAAATTGACTCAGAGCTTGTTCATCGGCAGACTTGCGCACTTTGAGTTTATTGACCACGTCGCGATCAAAATTCTCGATGAGTCGAGTACGTGTTTTGTCAAGTACCTCCTCTATCTGCTGGCGCATTTCTTCCTGCAATCGGTCAAAGGCAGCGTCTATTTCCTCCGTGGTGCGACAAGTCTGGTAGATGTCAAGTACACGATGCTCGAAGTCGATGCCATCCATTGTACTCCCCAGTACTTCGTCGCTGCTACCGAATACGCCTTTGAACAAGTTATATTTCTGGTCAAGCAACTCATATACGCGCTGGTCGGCTCGATTGGCTTTATTGATGAAATTGACCACAACCACATCATTCTTCTGCCCATAACGATGACAGCGGCCTATGCGCTGTTCTACTCGTTGTGGATTCCATGGCAAGTCGAAATTTACCAGCAGCGAACAGAATTGTAAATTGATACCTTCGCTTGCCGCTTCGGTTGCTATCATTATCTGCGCCTCTTCCCGAAAATAATCCACAAGAGCCTGTCGTTTATCCGCTGTCAACGAACCAGTTATACGAGACGTACCCGCATAGCGCTCTTTCCATGCTGCATATATCTCTTTTGATTTAGGGTCAGTATTACTCCCATTGAACAGCACTATACGCCCAGCATATCCATTTGCTTCAAGTAGTTGTTTCAGATATTGCTGGGTGCGATTGCTTTCTGTAAAGATAAGCGCTTTCTCAGGCTGCCCATTCTTCCGTTTATCCTCAAAGGCAATCTGTAAGGCTTGAAGCAAACATTCCCCCTTTGTATTCTCGGCAATACCAAGAGCAAGAGAGTGAATCTCTTTCAGATATTTTATCTCTGACCGAATTTCTTCAATCTCATCAGCCGAGTATGTACGCCTTCTCTCTTCTTTGTCCAATTCTTCATCGTTCTCATCGAGCCACTCGTCTTCATATTCCTCAAAATCCTCCATATCGCTGGAAAGCTCGTTCACAAGCACTGCATCGCGAGCTTCGTCAGAGGTATTATCCCCGACTATATTTTCCAAGCGTTCAATAATGGTTTGCAAGGTACCTGCAATGGCAAAAGTTGACGATGATAAAAGCTTGTGCAGAACCAGTGTGATAAGCGACCGCTGGCTGCGAGGCATACCAAAACATTCGTCCCGTTGCAAATATTCACTGACCATTTTACCCAAGGTCTGTTCGTCCTGACTTGGATAATATTCCTGCACCAAAGCCTTCCGCTCGGTATATTTCACGTATTCCTGGACGTCGCTTCGCAATGTGCGATGGATAATAGGCTGAATGCGCTCACGCAAATCTTTATATGTTGATTCCTTGCGAAGTTCGGTCTTACCATATCGAGTATTAAAGCTCTTAAGCCCCCCAAAATAGCCATCATCTATAATAGAAATAAGACCATACAGTTCTTGGACATTGTTCTGCAATGGTGTAGCCGTAAGTAACAATTTCTTGTAGTTTTTCAGCCCCTCCTTCAAGACAATGGCAGTCTTATTGCTTGATTTGTAAACATTACGGAGTTTATGCGCTTCGTCAAGGACTACCAAATCCCAGTTTACACGCTCAATGTGACGTATCTGTTTCTTTGCGAACTGGTAAGAGCAAATTACAATATGTTCTTTATCATCAAAAGGATTACTATATGTATCGGCAAGGATACGATTAAAATTCTTGGATTCCAGAATGACCGACGGGAGAAAAAACTTTTCCTCCAATTCCATACTCCACTGTTTTCGCAGTGTTGCCGGAGCAATGACAAGTATATGACGATGTCGCTCTGCCCACTGTTGTGAGATAACAAGCGCTGCTTCGATGGTTTTTCCAAGCCCTACTTCGTCAGCTAAAACAGCTCCCATACTCAACGGAGACTTGAAAGCAAAAAGCGCTGCATCCACCTGATGCGGATTCAAATCAACCTGAGCTTCAGCAAGTACACTCGTAAACTTATCTTCATCACTTGATGAGCGACGACGATCAAGTTGCCATGCAAGAAACTTTTGCTGATAGGCAGTAAGGGTTGGGATATTGTTAATTTTTGCCACAGTTTAAAATAACTAGTCCTCCTTAACGAGAGTTCGCATTGGTACATTAAGCACTTGGGCTATCCGGTCTAAAGTCTCAAGATTGGGTTGCAATCTATTGGCACAGTAAGCATTGACCGTACTGAAACTCTTACCAATTTGGGCCGCAAGCTCTTTCTGCGAGACATTCTTCTCAACAAGCACAACTTTAATCCTATTCAGTTTAGCTCCCATTCCTTTTCTGTATTTTGAATTCAAAGATACCATTTATTTTGCACAAACATAGCATCCAATTGCATATAATGCTAATTTATCGCTCAATACAAATAATCTTATATGCCTTTTATGTTTATTTAAAGGACCTCTCCATCATTGCAAACAAACGATTGGGGTAAATATTTGACATCTTTCTTTGGATGCAAAAGGTGCGAATAAGCCAAGCTAAAGGCCAGGGAAAATGCAGCCTCACTCGACCCGCAAAATGGCAACTCGCAAGCCTGAAAATATCCATGAGTCTGACCGCGATTTTGCAGGCCCGCTTGGGGAAATAAACCCCGATATACCCTATCCTTGTGAAGAGGGTATATCGGGTCCCGAAAGGGCGGTTTTGCTCTTTCTCTCTCTGTTTTTGAAGGAGGCGATGAAAAATCGCCAAGTATTCAGTTCCACACGATAGTGTCCAGACCGGTGGGGCCGTGCGTGTCTTTGACATGCACGGCCCCACCGGTCTGGATATTCGTAAGACGGGATTCCCGGAGCCATATGGCTCCGGGAATCCCGTCTTGTCGTCCAGCCGGTCATTTCAGTTTCCGGCCTTCCGAGAAAGCATCGGCCACTTTGGGGCCCACCGCCAGATAATCATTGTTGAACGGGTCGAAAATGATAGGAGCCACTTTCGCCGCGTCCACCTTACCGTCCGCACCGCATACCCGTTCATCCACGCTGACATTCACGATTGCTCCGCGCAGGATGCAGCTTTCGGGGTCGTAATCTTTCAGCCGGCACTCGACCGCGACCGCCAGCTCCTCAATCAACGGTGCATCCACAAACTCCGACTTCAAGGCATGAAAACCGGCACGGGCAAACTTATCGGGAACCTGATGGCCCGACACGAGTCCCACATAATCGCATGCAGTCACATGCGCCGCATCCGCCATGCTCACGGTAAAAGCACCCCGCCGCAGGATATTCTCGACGGTCTTGTGCCCTCCGCTCAGGCACATACTGATTTCGTTATGCTCGCTGATGCCGCCCCATGCGGCATTCATCGCATCGGGCGTACCGTCTTCACCGTATGTGGCGATGATGAACACCGGCTGCGGATAAGTCCAAGGCTTTACACCGAAATTTCTTCTCATACGTCTGTTCGTTTAAATTAAGTCCATTATCATCCATACCGTTCCGGTCACAATGGAAGCGTCTCCGGGTCCCGGAACTAAAAAACGTCTCTTCACTCCACCGGGGCTGGAAACCCGTAACGCATCCATACGGTTCCCTCGCCGACCTGTTTTACCGACCGGAGCTGCAGTTTGGTGGCCGGCCGCGCCGCATCGTCTATGCCGTCGAACACGGCCGTCATACCGGTGCGTCCGTCGATACCCGGTGCAACCATCAGGCTCACCTCATCGAGCAACCCGGCCGCAAGAAATGCCCCATTGATGTTACCGCCACCGACAACGGCCAGCCGCTCGACCCCGAATGTCTCCCGAAGCATCTCCATCGCTTCCGGCAAATCGATACGCTCCTCTCCGACCGCAATCCACGAAATTCCCGCTCCGGCCAGCGTATCGAGGTACTCCGCCGCACACTTTTCGGAAGTTATCACCAACAGGGGCTGTCCGTCGAATTCGCCTGCGGGCCAACACAGGGAGCCGTGCGTATCGACGGCGACGAGATATCCCCCGGCCCGTCGTGCCACATGTACGGCCTGCCGGCCTATCGGTGCAGGTTCTTTTGCGACAAAAGGTTCCGCAGCCGCATAATGCAGCTGCATCGTCACCCGCCCCATCAACAACGAGGGACACCCGAGTTCGGCCAGCGCCTCGTAATACTCATCGCCCGATTCAATCTGCTCGGTCATGGCGCAGTCGATGCGCCCGTCCACGGATGCCATCATATGGCAAACGATGTAAGGTCTCATGCTTTCCCTGATTTTTTATCATTCCGCTTCCGCACAGCCGGAGCGCTCCTTTCGGACCGACGGCTGCATCCGTCAATCCATCTGCACCAATTCATACTGCTGGCTTCCCAGCCCTATCCGCTCGCCGTACTCCAGCGTATGCATGCCGTGACGGGAATCGATACGCTCGATGAGATGTATCTTCCCGTGGTCTTCGGAGGCACGTACCAGGTCGGTGCAGGCCTTGTCGAGCGCTATCGGGTCGAGCGAGGCGAGAATACCGATATCCCCCATCTGCGGGTCGGCAGGAGCAGCACTGCAGTCGCAGTCCACCGAAAGATTATTCGCTACGCTGATGTAGAGTATCCGTTCGCCGCAATGGTCGGCCACTGCCTTGGCCGCCTCGGCCATCGACTCCAGAAAGTCATCCTGCTCAGGCAGGTTGTTCCACACTTCGGCCACATCCCTGGTCCGGCCGGCAGAGTGTATCCACGCCTTGCCGGCCGACGAGGCGATACCGATGGACATGTTCTTGACGGCACCGCCGAAGCCGCCCATCGCATGCCCTTTGAAATGAGAGAGGATAATGACGAAATCATAATCGGCAAAATGGGAGCCGACGAAATCCTCCTTCAGGTGTCTGCCGCCCTCCACGGGCAGAGCCATTTCACCGTCGGCATCCATGATATCCACCGGAGCGATTGCCGTGAAGCCGTGTTCCTCAGCGGCCCTGCGATGCGCTTCCGTATCGGCACGACCTCCGCCGTAAGCCGTATTGCACTCTACTATCGTTCCGTTCACCCGCCGTACCAAATCCTCTATCAACGCAGGCTGCAAATAGTTGTGGCCGCCCGGTTCGCCCGTGGAGAGCTTCACGGCCACCTTGCCGGAGGCCTCCCGGCCGAGAACCTCATAAATCTTTACAAGATTCTCCGAGTTTATCTCTTCGAACATGTACACTTTCGGTACTCCGGCCGCTGCGGCCCCTCCTCCGGTACCCTGTGCACCGGCACATCCCGCTCCAGCCGCCGAGAATGCCAGGGCGGCCATTGCCATACAAACGCTCTTTTTCATATCCGTCTCTTTTAAATGGTTGCTTGTCAGAAATTCATATTCACACCGGCCATGACCGTAGCACGGGGCATTGGGAAACCGGCCAATATCTCGTACCGCTGTGCCAGCAGGTTCTCGCCGCGTACCCAAACCGAAAGCCACTTCGCCGCACGGAACGAAGCTCGCAGGTTCCACAACACGAAATTCTCCGTCCGGTACTCCCCCTGTCCGGCGACTTTCACCTCGGTATAGAGTCCCGCCACATACTGGACTCCCGTCGATACGTCCCAGCGGCCATGCGTGAAGAGAGCCCCGGCATACAGTTTGTGTTCGGGGGCCGCCAGCACCGGCTGCTCCATGTGCAGGTAACTGTAATTGGCATCTACCGTCCATGCCGCTCCAATTCTGTACGCCGCCTGCACCTCCGCTCCGGCATTCCGGATGCGCCCCGTATTGACATTCATGGGACGTCCGTCCACCGGGACACGCATTATCAGATTGCCGCCGTCGATATAGAACACATTTACCCCGTACGACAGGCGTCCGTCCTGCATCTGCTGCGAGAATGCGAGTTCATAGCTCCACAGCCGTTCCGGTTTCAGGTCAGGGTTGGCCGGCCGGAACATATAGAGTTCGCGTATCGTCGGATAACGGAACCCTTTGGCCGCCGAAACCTTGAGCACCATGTGTCGGGGCAAGCTGAACGAGAACCCCGCCTGCGGCACCCACTCCGTTCCCACATGCGAGTGGCGGTCGAGACGCACTCCCGCATCGAACGTCAGCCACCGGACAATCTGCTGGCGGAAATCGACATAACCGGCCATCTCGTGCTCCGTCTTGTCCACGAGCGGTTCCCGCGGACCGCCGTCCGTCGGCTGGTTCCACGATTCGCCTCCGAACCGGAAGTAGTCCACCCCGACCGTCAGACGGTTTCCCCGGAACAGGCTCACGCTCTGGTACCACGAGACGCCCGCCATGTCGTCCCGCGAATTGAAGCGGTAGTCGAGCGGACTCTCCCCTTCGGCCGGATGGTATCCATCGTTCAGCCAGTGCCGGCCCCAGTTATAAAAGAGACTCAAGGCACCGGAAGTGCGGCCGTAATCGTTCGCCAGCGCAACGGAAGCCATGCCACGCGTCACCCGCTGGTCGGCATCGAGCAGCGGGTCGGAGACGGTACCCGGATTCGACGCATTGAAATGCGTGACATTCACATCGGCCCACACGTTCCAGTTTCCCGAAATCTCGTATCCGAATTTGGCATAACCGCCGTACTGCTCGAACCCCATGTCGGGACGGTGGCCGTCCGTCCGGTTATACGAACCGCTCACGATACTCGTAAACCGTCCACGGCGGACACGGTTGGTCACCTCCGTCTGGAGGGTATTATAGGAGCCGTAACCCGCCCCGACATGCGTCCTGACACCGTCCTCCTCCATCTTGCGCGTCACGATATTGACAACGCCCCCCATCGCATTGGAACCGTACAGCACGGAGGCCGGTCCGCGCAGCACCTCCACGCGCTCGGCCAGAAAGGACTGGCAGGCATCCGACACGGGGTGACCGAACAGCCCCATGTACTGCGGATGACCGTCTATCAGCACGAGCATACCCGTCGTAGGGACACCCTCCTGTGCAGGTCCTCCGATACCGCGTACCGACAACTGGCCGGCAGCGCCGCCCGACACGCCGTATCCCATCACGCCGCGGCCGGCAGCGAACAGCCCCGGTACCTGCTCCGTCAATACGGGCAGCAGCGAAGGTTCGTTGGCCCGCTCGACGGTCTGCCGTCCGACGACCGAAACGGTCATCGGCAGATGCCTTATGTCCGTCCGGTTGCGCGTTCCGGTCACCACCACCCGTTCGATTGCATGGGTCTCCCCCGCTGCGAGGGAATCCCGTACAGACAAGGGCTCCTGCCCCGCAGCCATCGGCGACAGCAGACACAAGGTACCTATCAAAGGAATCAATCTTTTCATGCCAATCATTCTGAAATGCGTCTTTCCCCACGCCGGACACTCCGCAGTCTCTTTACCCGATACAAAATTACCCGCCTTTCCGGAAAAGAAATTACCCTGATTACCGTTTGTCATACCAAAATTACGGGAGGACGGTAAAATTAATATTGTCCTCCCGGCAGCCGGACCCCTTTTTTGCCTATATTTACATACAAAGAACAACAGCATATGCAACAGAAAGAGACGGAACGTGCGGACGACCGCATCGACGAAGAGTTCTATGAAGAACTTTCGGAGGAGGAAATTCAAGACGAAATCGCCTCCCTGTACCGGCGACGGGGTTACATGGATGCCGAGACATTATGCAGAATCGACCGCGAGATACGGATAGCGGAACAGGTCCTGCGCCGGAGGCTCGGAGGAGAAAACGACCGGCGGGAGGAATAAAAAACGGATGAAAAGCTTGTTTATCAAAAATTTTTACATTCCTTTGCAGGGTATTATTTTTTTATTTTAAACATTTTCAAATGAAAGGTACAGTCAAATGGTTCGATACTGCCAAAGGTTATGGCTTTATCACCACTGAAGCCGGCGGTGACATCTTCGTTCACTACACCGGAATCAACAAACAGGGTTTTCGCGGCCTCGAAGAGGGACAGAACGTCGAATTCGAAGTAGGCGAAGGCAAAAGGGGCGAACAGGCCGTCAACGTAAATGTAATTGGATAATGTTAGTTATATAGCATATATATAAGTAATTTACCGTTTTACACGAAGTTCCGCACGGCTCCGCAGAAATCTGCGGAGCCGTCGTTTTTTCAAAAAAAGCAGATATCGCCGCTCCTTCCGTCCCCTGCCGGGCCGTCACGCCGTCCGCTCCTCGAAGACCATGAAACGATTATTCTTTTTCCGAAAACCTCTTTTTCTTATTTTTGTGTTCTCAAAACGGGACAGTTTCCATACACACATGAAATCTTCTCAGTCGAACGTGTACGAGCCCGAACCGGCTACCGCTTTCTTCCGAAGCCGAACGACGGCAAAAGAGCCCGAACCCACTTCGACGATGCACATACCCGCAGGAATCTTTCCTGCCGAATGCCAACGATTCCCGCAGGCTACCTGCTCCGTCCACTTCGGAACCGGACACCGTACCCGAGCCGATTCATCAAATCCGAAACGGCAACCTCCCCATACCATCCGTCCCGGTAGTAATGCGACAACTATTCCGAATAGGAACAAAAACGATAAGACCATGAAAAAAACGTTACTCTTCCTTTCGCTCGCTTTCCTGATATGCGGCAAGGCGTCTGCCCAAAAAGACGATGCTCCCTATACCGCTTTCAGTTTCGGCCTGTTTCCCCCACTGTGCACGAACGGTACACAGGCCGCCGAATACACGAACGGCGCATCTGTCAACCTGCTGATAGGCAATTCGAGAAACGAAGAGAATCTGGTCGTTTCCGGATTGTGCAGCCTCATCTCCGAACGGGCTACCGGCGTACAGATAGCAGGTATCTCCAATTACATCGGCCATGAAGGCAAGGGCCTGGTCCTCGCAGGACTGACGAACATCACACGGGAGAGTTACACGGGCATGCAACTCTCCGGCATGGTAAACCGTTCCGGAGAACACAGCCGGGGTGTCATGGTCGGCGGACTGTTCAACAGTACCAAAGGGCATTTTAAAGGACTCCAGTTCACGGGAATGTGCAACATCGCCGACGGCTTCAAGGGAATGCAATTCTCCGGACTTGTCAATTATTCGGGCGACAACAGCAAGGGCGTCATGTTCGGCGGGCTGAGCAACAATACGAAAGGCCGTTTTAAAGGAGTACAATTCGCAGGACTGCTGAATACGGCCGGGAACGTAAAAGGAGTCCAGTTTGCCGGATTGCTCAACACCGCAAAAGATGTGAAAGGAGTGCAATTCGCCGGGTTGGTCAATGTAGCAGAAGAAGTGACGGGCGTCCAGTTCGCTGCACTGGTCAACGTGGCCGAAGAGAGCGATTTTCCCATCGGTATCATCAATATCATCAAAGAGGGAGAAAAAGGCATCGCCCTGACCTACGACATGCTGGGAAATGCGGTCGTATCGTTCCGTTCCGGCGGTAAATATACTTACGGTATACTGGGCGTCGGCTACAACCACAAAGCCGACGGCAACGGAATAACGACGGAAGCGGGATACGGCATCCACATCCCGGTCTGCAAATGGTTCGAGCTGAACAACGAATTCAAAGCGACGACCATCGGGGCCTCGTCGTCCCTGCCCGTCCTCAATTTCGGTTACCTTTTCGCTCCCTCTTTCCGCATCGGAAAACACTATAACCTGTTCGGCGGCGTCAGCTTCAACTACATGATGTCTCAGGGAACGGACAATATCGGCCTGTTCCCCGAAACCCACCTCTGGACCGGTCACACAGAGAAGCTACTGCAACAGACCTATATCGGTTATCAGGCAGGTTTCCAATTCATCTTCTGACACGCAGGAGGCCGTTCCGCGGAACGGCCTCCTGCTCTTTCCGACCGGACCGTATGAACGGCCTCGACCGGATATCCCGGGTCTGCCACCCGGAGTCCGACGACCGTGCCCGAGACCTGCCCAAAACGAAACGACGGCCATGGGCCGCAAACGCCGCCCGTTTCGGACCTTACCTGCCCGCAGCAACGAAACCGACACACTGCCGCCACCGACGGACCAACGCAAGAGAAGCGATTCGCCGACCTCAACCGCCCCGATATATTATCCTACGGTACGAGCCGCCGATAAAACGGCTGAGACCGGTTCGGTAAATTTTCGTACCTTTACCCATACCGAAACGACATACCATGGATATTCTCGAACTCCGCACCTACTGCCTCTCCTTTCCGGAAAGCGAAGAGACCACTCCTTTCGACGAAACCACGCTCGTCTACAAGGTTGCCGGCAAGATGTTCGCCATGACGGACATGATTCATGCCGACCACGTGGCGCTCAAATGCGACCCGTCGCTCGCACTCGACCTGCGGGAAGAGTACCCCGACATCGACGCGGCCTACCACATGAACAAGAGACACTGGAACTCCGTCCGGCTCGACGGCGACCTGCCCGCGGCCTTCATCCGGAAGATGGTACGCGACTCCTACCTGCTGGTCATCGGCGGCATGCCCCGCCAGCCAAGAGAACGGCTGACAAAGCAATTCATCGAAGCGGAAAACGAACTGAACCGATAACTACGGCAACCGTCATTCCTCCTCCCCTACATCGACGGAATTTCCCGGCCCTGTCTGCAGACCTCCATTCCCGAATCGAACCGGAGGCGGCACATTCCCCCGCCCGCAATACCGACCGGCCATCCCCACCGGCAGGGATTATCTTGCCGCAGGACGCCGAGGCGGCAACACCGCAGTCAACAGACGGTTCCGTGTACTTCCACCCAGCGGGTAAGTTCCACGAATTCCGCGACGGAAAGCGTTTCGGCACGGCGTGTAAACCACGGATGTTCCGCTCCCCCAAAATCGCCGAATACGGCTTTCAGGGGATTTTTCAGCATCTTGCGCCGCTGCGAGAAGGCCGCCTTCACTACCCGGACGAACAGCGCCTCATCGCATCCGAGCGCCCGGGTTCCGTTGCGGCGCAGGCGGATGACCGCACTCTTGACCTTGGGAGGAGGATTGAAAACATGCTCGTGCACCGTGAAAAGGTACTCAATATCATACCACGCCTGCAGTAACACGCTCAGGATGCCGTAATCGCGGCTGCCGGGCGGCTCCGCCAGTCGAACGGCTACCTCTTTCTGTACCATGCCCACGCTTTCGGGCACCAGGTCACGGTTTTCGAGTATCTTGAAGAATATTTGCGACGAAATATTATAGGGAAAATTGCCGATGACCTTCACCCCGCCGGGAAACATCTCCCGCAGGGGCATCCGCAGGAAATCCCCGTCATAAAGCCGGGGAGCGAAATCAGGAAACCGGCTGTGCAGAAAGCCGATGCTTTCACCGTCCACTTCGGCGCCGTAGAGCGTAATATCGGTACGCTCCAGCAGAAACTGCGTCAGCATTCCCGTTCCGCACCCCACCTCCAGTACATCGCCTCCTCCGGAGAGCGCCCCGGCTATCCTGCGCGCTATGTTTTCGTCCGTCAGGAAATGCTGCCCCAACGCCTTCTTCGCCCTTACTTCCTGCATAATCTCTCTGCAACTTCCGAGGGGCAAAGCTACTCATTCCGCCGGTCATACGCAACCCGTACCCTGCCGGGACGAGACGAAAAAGGGAGAGGCGCACCGATACGCCTCTCCCCATGACGAAGGATTGTTCGCAACGAACTACTCTATCGGTTTGAGTTTTACGGTGAAGTGACGCATCAGCGGAGCCTCCCATACGATTTCGACACCGTGGGTAATCTCGTCGCGGCGGTCGTACACGTTCTTCAGCGCAGCGGCAATCACCTTCATGTGGTTGTCCGTATAGACGCGGCGTGCCACGCAGATGCGGACGAAGTCGTTGCCGCCGAAACGGTTCTCGCGCGTGATGGGGTCGCGGTCGGCCAGAATATAGCCTATCTCGCAGCCACGGATACCGGCTTCCTTGTAAAGCTCGATGGTCAGTGTCTGTGCGGGGAACTCCTCCTTCGGAATCTTCGTGAGCACCTTGGAGGCATCGACGAAGATAGCGTGACCGCCTACGGGACGCTGATAAGGAATACCGTACTCATCGAGCAGCGACGCGAGATACTGTACCTGACGGATACGGGTATCGAGGTTGTCGAACTCGGTATTCTCGTCGAGACCTACTGCAAGCGCGGCCATGTCGCGGCCGTTCATACCGCCGTAGGTAAGATAACCTTCAAAGGGAATGCAGAATTTCTTCGCAGCCTCATACCAGTCTTCCCAGCGCGTAGCGATGAAACCGCCCATGTTCACGAGGCCGTCTTTTTTGGCCGACATGGTCATTCCGTCGGCGAGGGCAAACATTTCGCGGCAAATTTCCTTGATGGTCTTGTCGGCATAACCCTCCTCGCGGGTCTTGATGAAGTATGCGTTCTCGGCGAAACGGGCGGAGTCGAAGAGGACACGCTTGTTGTATTTGTCGGCGATAGCGCGGACTTCGCGAAGGTTCTGCATCGAAACGGGCTGACCTCCTGCGGTGTTGTTGGTTATCGTAACGATGATGAAAGGCACCTTGTCATGATACTCTTCCAGCGCCTTTTCCAGCTTCTTCGGGTCTACGTTGCCCTTGAAGGGAACCTCGAGCTGCGTATTCTTGGCCTCGTCCACCGTGCAGTCCAAAGCCATGGCACGGCGGCTTTCGATATGACCTTTGGTCGTGTCGAAGTGGGAGTTGCCGGGTACTACATCGCCCTCTTTCACGAGTGCGGAGAAGAGCACGTTCTCGGCTGCACGGCCCTGGTGTGTCGGAATGACATACTCGAAGCCCGTAATGCGGGTAATGGTATCCTTCAGTTCATAGAAAGAACGTGCACCGGCATAGGATTCGTCGCCCATCATCAGCGCAGCCCACTGGCGGTCGCTCATGGCGCCCGTACCGGAGTCGGTCAGACCGTCGATATAAACCTGGTCGGCCTTGAGCTGGAACACGTTGTAGTTCGCCTCTTTAATCCACTGCTCGCGCTCTGCGCGGGTACTTTTGCGGATGGGTTCAACCATCTTGATTTTCCACGATTCTGCAAATGGTAATTCCATAGCTGTACTTTTTAAGTTTATGTAAGTTTGCGTATCTTTTGCGTGATAAAATTTTAATGCGCCAGCACAAATTTGAAAAATTTTTCTTATTCGTGCAAGTGTCCCCGAAAAAATAATTTCCACGTAACACTTTGGCCTATCATACTTTATACTGTGTGTTCAAAAACGGAATGCAACCATTTCGATGCGTTGAAAAACGGAATTGTTTGTGTTATTAAGGAAACAGCTCCGAACATATAACAACACGAGGCCCCCTGACGGAGGGCCTCGATACCGCAAAGACCGTTGGCTGAAACACCCACCATTCGCCCACTAAAATATTCCCATCACCTCTTCCGGCAATATAAACGGCCCCGCCCACATGCACGTAAGCAAATCCAAACGACCGTTGCCAGGAACAACATAATATATCCATGGTTGTTCTCAAATTACACTTATGGCCCACAGGAAATACACAACATCCTCTTCCGATATCACATACTGTAACCGTCGGGGTTGCCGCTAAGCGGCAACCCCGACGGTTACATATCCAATTAACAATAAAGAGAAGACACGACCGGAAACGAACCGGCTCAGTTCCCCTGTTCGCAAATGAATTTGATGCGCACGAGGCGAACTTCCTCTTCCGTAAAATCCGACCCGAGTTCCCGGATGGCCTCGTCCACACTGTCGCTCTCGGCATCCTCCTTAAAATACAGGTATATCTCTTCAGCCTTGTCTTCGTCTATCGTCTGCTCGATGTAGTAGTTGATATTGAGCTTCGTACCGGAATTGACAATAGCCTCTATCTCCGTCAGCAGCTCGTCGAAATCGAGGTCGCGGGCCCGGGCGATATCCTCGAAATCCATCTTGCGGTCGATGCTCTGGATGACGAAGACCTTGTTCCCGCTCTTATTGACCACGCTCTTGACCACCATGTCCTGCGGCCGGACAATATCCTTCTCCTCGACATACCGTTTAATCAGTTTCACGAACTCGGCCCCGAACTTCCGTGCCTTGCCGGCTCCGACCCCCGTGATGTTCTGCATCTCCTCGATGGTCACCGGATACTGTATCGACATATCCTCCAGCGAAGGGTCTTGGAATACGACGAAAGGCGGCAGTCCGTGCTGCTTGGCCACCTTCTTGCGCAAATCCTTGAGCATGGCGAAAAGTTCGGCGTCGGCCACCCCTTCGCCGCGCCCGCCGGCGGGTGCAGCTGCATCCTCGCCCTCTTCCCCGTCGTAATCGTGGTCGAGGGTGATATAGATATCGTAAGGCTTTTCGAGGTACTTCTCACCCGCATCGTTCACCGACAGCAGACCGTAATTCTCGATATTCTTGTCCACCAGACCGAGGATGAGCGCCTGCCGTATCACAGCCCCCCAGAAGCGGTCGTCGTGATTGGACCCGGCCCCGAACCATTCGCTCTCGTTGTGTCCGTACGACTTTATCATGGCGGTCGTCCGGCCTACGAGGACGTTCACGAGATAGTCCATCTTGAACTTGGGGCCTATCGCCTTGAGCGCCTCCAGCATCACCAGCGTCTCTTCGCGTGCCTTCACCTTGGGCCGCGGATTCACGCAATTGTCGCAGCTTCCGCAGTTATCCTCTCCGTACTCCTCGCCGAAGTAGTGCAGCAGCGTCTTGCGGCGGCACATGGAACTTTCGGCATACGACACGGTCTCCATCAGCAGCAGCTTGCCTATCTCCTGCTCGGCTATCGGCTTGCCCTGCATGAACTTTTCGAGCTTCTGAATATCCTTGTAGCTGTAAAAGGTGATGCAGCGGCCCTCGCCGCCGTCGCGGCCCGCACGCCCCGTCTCCTGGTAATACCCCTCCAAACTCTTGGGAATATCGTAATGGATGACGAAACGGACGTCGGGTTTGTCGATACCCATACCGAAAGCTATCGTCGCCACGATGACATCGGCCTCCTCCATCAGGAAGGCATCCTGATTCCGCGCCCGTGTGGCGGCATCCATTCCCGCATGGTACGGCAGGGCCTTGATGCCGTTGGCGACGAGCAGTTCAGCCAGCTCCTCGACCTTCTTGCGGCTGAGACAGTAGATGATGCCCGACTTCCCTTCGTTCTGTTTGATATACTTGATAATTTCGCGGGCGACGTCGATTTTCGGACGTATCTCGTAAAACAGATTGGGACGGTTGAATGACGATTTGAACACCGCCGCATCGAGCATTCCGAGGTTCTTCTGAATATCGAGCTGCACCTTCGGCGTGGCCGTCGCGGTAAGGGCAATCAGCGGTGCACGGCCGATGTCGTTCATGATAGGACGGATGCGTCGGTACTCCGGACGGAAATCATGCCCCCACTCCGAAATGCAGTGCGCCTCGTCGATGGCGTAGAACGAAATCTTTATCTTCCTCAGGAAAGAGATATTCTCCTCCTTCGTCAGCGATTCGGGAGCGAAATAGAGCAGTTTGGTCTTGCCGGCCAACACATCTTCCCGCACCTGATTGATGGCCGATTTATTGAGGGAGGAGTTGAGGAAATGGGCGATACCCTCGTGCTGGCTAAAAGTGCGCATGGCATCCACCTGATTTTTCATAAGGGCGATAAGCGGGGAAATCACTATCGCCACCCCCTCCATGAGGAGAGCAGGCAGCTGATAGCAAAGGCTTTTGCCTCCGCCTGTAGGCATCAGCACGAAAGTATCCCGGCCCGCAAGTACGTTGCGTATGACCGCTTCCTGATTTCCCTTAAACGCAGCAAAACCGAAATACTCCTTCAGTTTTTGGTGCAGCATGTCATGCAAATTGTCCATCTTCCTCTCTTCTTTCTTCTTCCCTATATTCCCGGCGCAGGGTAACCGTCCCCGCACGACGAGCCGAAACGGCTTCCATGCAAGCTAAAATGCCGAAATCATGCGTCCCCCAGGAATAAAACACCCCGAAAGACGTTACGATATAAAACGCACGAAATGACCTGACGATTATCCCCAACATTCTTTCGCAACATAAAGATAGAACTTTTTCTAATATTTGACTAACTTTGTAGAAAAGTTTTTTAAAAAAATGAGGCTTTACACCACCGGACTCGTCAAAAAATATAAGACGCGCACCGTCGTCAATCAGGTGTCCATCGACGTCAATCAGGGGGAGATAGTCGGTCTGCTGGGCCCGAACGGTGCCGGAAAGACCACTACCTTCTACATGATAGTAGGGCTCATCAAGCCCAACGACGGACAAATATTCCTCGAAGGCGAAGAGCGGACGGAAGAGATAACCAAACTGCCGGTGTACAAGCGCGCACAGATGGGTGTAGGCTACCTCGCACAGGAGGCATCGGTCTTCCGCCACCTCAGCGTCGAGGACAACATCCGGTCGGTACTCGAAATGACCGACTACTCCAAGGAGTATCAGCGCGAACGGGTGGAAAACCTCATCGAGGAGTTCAGCCTGCAGAAAGTACGCAAAAGCAAGGGTATCCAACTGTCGGGCGGTGAACGGCGCCGTACCGAAATAGCACGGGCAGTGGCCATCAATCCCAAGTTCATCCTGCTCGACGAACCTTTCGCGGGCGTGGACCCCATCGCCGTGGAAGATATCCAAAGCATCGTGCGGACGCTCAAGGACAAGAACATCGGCGTCATCATCACCGACCACAACGTACACGAAACGCTCTCCATTACCGACCGTACCTACCTGCTTTTCGAAGGGCGCGTCCTGAAGACCGGTACGGCCGAAGACCTGGCGAACGATGAACAGGTGCGCAAGGTCTATCTCGGGCAGGACTTCAAACTCAGATAAACATCTCTGCGGATATCCACCAGCCGACGGTTCTCCGGACCGTCGCTTTTCTGAAATACTTTTATGGAGAAGACTATTCATCCGTCGCAGGTTTCGGGAGAGGTCAGACCGCCGTGCTCCAAAAGCTACGCCCAGCGCGCGCTGGCCGCGGCACTCCTCTCCGACGGAGAGACGACGCTCAGCAACATCGAGCTCTGCGACGATACGCGCTACGCCATGAACGTCATCACGGGACTGGGCGCTTCCGTCCGGCAGACCGGCCCTACGGAATATGTCATCAGAGGGGGGCTCGCTCCCATAACCGACACCATCAATACGGGCGAATCGGGGCTCGCCACGCGGCTCTTCACCCCCATCGCAGCCCTCTGCGACAGGCGCATGACCATCACCGGCACAGGCACCATGCTCCGCAGGCCGATAGGCATGATGATAGACCCGCTACGGAACCTCGGCGTACAGGTCAGGTCCAACGGTTACCTTCCCATTACGGTGCAGGGACCGCTCAGGGGCGGTGAAACCGATGTCGAGGCCTACGTCAGTTCGCAGTTCCTCACCGGGCTGCTCATGTCGCTGCCCCTTGCGGAGGGCGATACCATCCTCCATGTGGAACAGCCCAACAGCCTGCCCTACCTTGCCGTCACCGTAGACCTCGCCTCGAAATTCAGGATACGGATGGAACACAACGGCTTCCGGGAGTTCTTCATTCCCGGAGGCCAGCATTACCACCCTGCAAAACTCCACATCGAAGGCGACTGGAGCAGCGCTGCCTTCATGCTCGTAGCGGGGGCGATAGCAGGCGAAGTCACGGCCAAACGGATGAACACGCTCTCGCTCCAGGCCGACCTGGCCATCATCCAGGCGCTTACCAAAGCGGGAGCGGTCATCATCACCACACCGGACGAGATAACAGTACGCAAACGGGAACTGACCGGTTTCGACTTCGACGCCACGCAACGGCCCGACCTCTTCCCTATTCTGGCAGTCCTCGGCGCCAACTGCGAAGGAACAACGCATATCCGGGGCGTGAACCGGCTGGTCTACAAGGAGAGCAACCGGGCCGAGGCAATCGTCTCCGAATACACGAAACTCGGCATGGACGTCGCACTGGAAGACGATGTCATGACGGTACGGGGCGGCAGCCTGTCGGGTGGAACCATAGACAGCTGCAACGACCACCGGATAGCCATGGCAGCGGCCATAGCCGCCCTCGCCGCATCGGGTCCCGTCACAATCACCAACGCACAGGCAGTCACCAAATCTTACCCGCGGTTCTGGGACGACCTCGATTCCATCATACGAACAAAAGCATGAACAGTTTCGGGCACAGTTTCAGAATAACCCTTTTCGGAGAGTCGCACGGCCCCGCGATAGGCGTCACGATAGACGGAATGCCTGCCGGCATTCCCTTCTCGGAGCAGGACCTCGCTCCCGACCTCGCACGCCGCCGCAGTACGGGGACGGCAGGCACTACGCCCCGGCGCGAACCCGACCTGCCGGAAATTGTATCGGGCATCTACAACGGACACACGGACGGCACCCCGCTGACCATCCTGTTCCGGAATGCAAACACGAGACCGCACGATTATGCCGCCTTCGTCCGTCATCCCCGTCCGTCACATGCCGACCTCGTCGCTTTCCGCAAATACGGCGGCTTCAATCATCCCGGAGGCGGAGGCATGTTCTCCGGCCGGATGACCGTCGCACTGGTCGCAGCCGGAGCCGCAGCCAAAAAGCTGCTCCCTGGTGTCCGGTTCTCCACACGGCTCACCGAAATCGACGGCATGACCGACAGCGGCAGTTTCGAACGAATCCTGAACGACCTGCGCCTGGCCGGCGATACGGCCGGCGGAGTCGTCGAAATCCGGGCACAGGGCGTCGCCGCCGGAACGGGTGAACCTTTCTTCGATTCGATAGAAAGTACCGCTGCTCACCTAATTTTTTCCATACCGGGTGTCAAAGGAATAGAGTTCGGAGCCGGATTCGCCGCTGCCCGCAGCCGGGGGAGCCACAACAACGACCTTATCGCGGACCGTCATGGCACGACCGCAACCAACAACGACGGAGGGATAAACGGAGGCCTCGCCAACGGAAATGAAATCGTCCTGAGAGTCGGGTTCAAGCCGGCCCCGAGCATCGCACAGCCGCAGGAGACCTTCGATTTCACGGCAGGACACCCCACCCCGCTGGTCATTCCGGGCCGGCACGACGTCTGCATCGCACTGCGCGGAGCCGTAGCTGCGGAAGCCGCCCTCGCCATTGCGCTCGCCGACCTCGCCCTGAGGGCGGGAAATGCAGCCGTCTGACAGGAGCCGCAAGGAGACACACCGGGTAATGCCGGATATTCCTCCGATTGGATACCGTATCTATCCGAGCTTCGCACCAACAGACCCTATTTCACAAATATAGCAATACCAACCAAATACATCTACCATACTGCAACACACAATCCATATTCCACTCATTGGCCGCAGGAGCTGACAAACGAAAACCCTCTTCCAAAGAATCGGAGAATACTTTGCATTTCAATTATATTTGTATAAATTTGCGGGCTGATAATGGAAATGAAGCTGCTCGACGCATACGATATCCCATGGAAAGGGCTTTCGAACGGATGCCATGATTTCGATTTCGAAATCGACGACCGTTTTTTCGGCGAGTTCGGAGACTCGGGCATTCAGGGCGGCCGAATGAAGGCGGAAGTCCGCATGGAGAAATCCGCCGCGATGCTCCTGTTGCACGTCACCATCAAAGGCGAGGTCACCGTGGAGTGCGACAGATGCCTGGGCGACCTCCGACTGCCGGTGAATTATACAGGCGACTTGACGGTCAAGTTCTCCGACGAGACGGAGGATTACGACGGGGAGGTCATGTGGCTGAATCCGGCGGAGGAGAAGGTACCGCTGGCACAATATATATATGAAAGCATCGTATTGAGCCTGCCCTACCGGAAAGTGCACGGCACCGGTCCCGACGGAGAGCCGCTTTGCGACAAGGAGATGCTTGCCCGTTTCAGGATAATCAGTCAGGCGGAGTTCGACGCTTTGGAGACGGAACAGCACAGCCTGGCCGATACCGACGAAGGCGGCAAACTGCAGCAGCTCATGCAGGAACTTGAAAAAGGAGAAGACAAAGAATAAAACATTAAGCAACCAAATATAAATTACATAAAATGGCACATCCTAAACACAAAGTATCCTCGACGAGGCGCGATAAGAGAAGAACCCACTATACGGCGGCAACCCCGACGGTTGCGGTATGCTCCAACTGCGGTGCAGCGGTACAGTACCACAGGGTTTGTCCCGAATGCGGTTTCTACCGCGGCAAACTCGCCATCGAGAAAAAGGCGGAATAACACGCCTGCGGCATCTGTTCAACGGTCATTCCCATGTTGAAAATCGGTATTGATGCAATGGGGGGCGATTATGCGCCCCACGTTGTCGTGGAAGGAGCGCTTATGGCCCTCCGGCATATCGACAGCGACAGCAGGCTGGTTCTTTTCGGCGATGAAGGAGAAATAAGGAGAGTGATGGAAGAGCACGGCGCTCCGTCCGACACTTTCGATATCGTCCACACCACCGAAGTTATCACCATGGACGACCATCCGGCCAAAGCCTACAACCAGAAGACCGATTCCAGCATCCGGGTTGGCTACAAATACCTGAAAGAGGGGAAAATAGACGGTTTCGCAAGTGCGGGTGCCACGGGGGCGATGCTCGTGGGGGCGATGTATTCCGCCGAAACGATACGCGGCGTCATCCGTCCGGCCATCTCGGCGCTCATATCCACACTCGACGGCGGGAGTTTCCTGCTGCTGGATGTGGGATTGAACGTGGACTGCAAACCCGACGTACTCGACCAGTACGGACTGATAGGCAGTGCATATGCCGAAGCCGTCCTGGCGAAAGCCAATCCGAGAGTGGCTCTGCTCAATATCGGCGAAGAGAGCGAAAAGGGGAACCTCACTACCAAGGCGGCCTACGAACTGATGGCCGACAACGGCTGTTACAACTTCGTGGGCAACATCGAAGCCAACGAAATCTTCACCGGCCGCAAGGCGGACGTGGTGGTATGCGACGGTTTCGTAGGCAACACGATACTGAAACAGACCGAAGGCTTCTATGAACTGGCCCGCATGCGCGGCATCAACGACGACTATATCGACAAGCTCAACTATGAATTCGTCGGAGGTACTGCCGTACTGGGTATCAATGCGGTTGTTCTGATAGGTCACGGCCGTTCGTCGGCTTTGGCCATACAGAACATGGTCCGCCAGACCGAGAAAACGGTTAAAAGCGGACTCGTTAATAAGTTACAGGACACATTTCGTAATTTCTGATGAAGAAAATTACTGCTGCAATCACAGGAGTCGGAGCCTACCTTCCCGAATATATACTCGACAACTTCGAGCTCAGCAAGATGGTAGACACCTCCGACGAATGGATAATGACAAGGGTCGGCATCAAGACCCGGCGAATCCTGAAGGGAGAAGGGCTCGGAACGTCGTACATGACCGAGAAGGCGGTGAACGACCTGTTGGAAAAGACCAACACCGACCCGCTCGATATCGACATGATAATATGCGCTACGGTCACGCCGGACATGTTCTTCCCCTCGACAGCCAACCTGACGGCTGCCAAATGCGGGCTCAAGAACGCCTTCGGTTTCGATATTCTTGCAGCCTGCAGCGGATTTATCTTTGCCCTCGTCACGGCAGCCCAATATATCGAAACGGGCCGAAACAAGAAAGTCATCGTGGTGGGCGGAGACAAGATGTCCTCGATAATCGACCCGACCGACCGGGCTACCCTGCCCCTTTTCGGCGACGGTGCAGCGGCAGTACTCCTTGAACCCAACACAGAAGGATACGGCCTCATCGACTCCATCACCCGAAGCGACGGCAACGGGGGCAAGCATCTCTACATGAAAGCGGGCGGCTCGGCCTATCCTGCCACAGAAGAGACCGTGCGCAACCGCTGGCACTATGCCCATCAGGACGGGCAGAGCGTATTCAAGGCGGCAGTCACCAACATGTCCGATGTCACGGTAGAGATAATGAGACGAAACAATCTCATGGCAAAGGACATACGGTATCTCGTGCCGCACCAGGCCAACCTCCGTATCATTGATGCCGTAGCCAAACGGATAGGATTGCCGCGGGAGAAATGCATGCTCATCATCGAAAAGTACGGCAACACGACCGCAGCGACCATACCGCTCTGCCTGTGGGACTACGAAAGCAGACTCGCAAAGGGAGACAACCTGATTCTTGCCTCGTTCGGAGGCGGATTCACGTGGGGGTCGATATACCTGAAATGGGCCTACGACGGCGGGGATTTCTCCAAATAAACGTGTTGGCGGATAACTAAAAAACACTATCTTTGCAGTGCCCTTTCCCGCCGGACGGCAGGGAAGGCCCGGAAAGATACAACGGTTCCATAGTTCAACGGATAGAACGACAGTTTCCTAAACTGTAAATCCAGGTTCGATTCCTGGTGGGACTACGAAATTGCATTCGCAATACTTGTACGCAAGCTACGGTTAAATGTATAGCCATCTATCAGAGGGGTAAGTAAATAATACTTATCCCTCTAGTCTTTCAGTAACCGCTTCCAGATGCCGGTACCGTATTCCATCCGATGCGGGACAGCCCTCTTCACGACCGACAATGCGGCCATGCCCGGTTCGGATGCCACTCTGTCATAATGGAATGTACCGCTTCTCCGGGTATAATCGCGAAAACGAAACGTACAACTTTGCAAAACGAAACGTACAATTTGCGGCATTTTTCCCTCTCTAAGAGAGAGCATTTAATCACTCTTTAAGCAGTGATTAAATGCCGTTACTCATTGCAGTAAATACCGTAAAAGACTGTTTTTCAATTCATTTTTCGCTTGTTTTATTTGGTTGTTTCATAAAAGATTACTATCATGTTACATGAACAAATAAAGCATTATCTTGACGGTGCTTTATTCTTTCACCAGCATTATGTCTGTAAAAACAGAGTTGTAATTCAATGTGTTTCGTTGTGTCCGTATTTCAACGTCTGTAAAAGGGTTGCCAATCGAAGCGTTTTTCTTTATCCACTCGCATAACTCGATGATTTGTGATTTGTTGCTTGTAAAATAAACGTATTTCGTTCCTTTCAACAATTTCAACACATCGAGATAATCGGACAATTTCCAATGGTTCTTATACGATACATTATCCGTTGCTAAATATGGCGGATCTATAAGAAACAACACAGTCCTATCGTCTTTGTATCGTGAAAACAGGTCTTGATAATCCTCATGGACGATTTCCAAACCATCCAAATAACCATCGACATTATAGTCAGACTGCTTCACGACATTATACATCGTCTCTTTTGACAATTCCTGAAAATTTTTTGCCCACCTTCCACTGAATAAGAGTGAAGAACTCAACGTGAGATAATCGACGTAACCTTTCTCCATATACTCTTTTACAATAGACAAAATTTGCATACGCAACTCTTCTGGAATTTTTTTGCTGTCGGCAACAGTATTCATAATCGGCCTTATTCGAGAAAGAATCTCATTAGTCGTTTTAACATTGGCCAGCCTATCACAAAAATAATCATAGTCGTTATATACAACCTTAACATTTGGCCGTTCCCGTTTCGTTACGTGAGAAAGCAAACCGCTTCCTCCGAATAAATCAACAACGGTGGTAATGCCGTCAAAGCGTTGAAGCACTTCTTTGAAGTCCTTAATAAATTTCCGTTTTTGCCCCTGAAAAGGCAGCGGAGCGCTCGAATAAACTTTAAGCATTCAGCATAAATACAAGTTTTTAGTGGTTTATGAATGATATTCAAAATGTTTTCTTATCTTTATAGCCTCTTACCTCTGCAAGCAAATTTTGTTTGCATAACATATAGGCAAAAGAAAACGCCACAACGCTACCAAAGGTTTTTCAGCCCTCGGTTGTGCGTTGTGGCGCATTATTATGTTAGTGCAGAGGTAAGAGGCTCACTAACAGCCGGGGGCTTCTTTTGTCCCCGGATCTTTTGTAAAAGTCTACAGTGTTCTTTTCATCGTTTGCATAGTTTTATTCTACGCTTATTACATACGCATTGCCCGGCGTTGGGTAAAACATGAATCCCACAATATGTAATGCGACGCCGGATGTTTTTTTGGTGAACACGACAGCCCCGCAATAGTTGATATTCTGATGATAGTCGAACACTCTCGTTCCCGAGTTCGGCGCAGTAGAATGCGAACACTCTATCACCAGATTGCCTACGGCAGTCGAGATGTTCGAGCTAAGTTCGAGTATGAATACTGGGTATCCGATATTGATGCCGATATTCATACTTAATCCGCCGCTCGGTAGTGCTTTAGTACCGTAACCCGGTATGAATAGTGTCGCCGTGCGGCCGACATTCCAGCTAATCGCTAACGACTGCAAACCGTACTGAGGATATCCTTCTGCAGTCTGGGCACCGATACTCTCTGGTGTTATGTTGATTGTCCGCGCCACCGAACCGTCATAAGCAGGCTGGCTTGTCTCATTTAACTGAATCGTCAGAGCTTTCTGCAGCCCGTCCAGCTTCTTTTTGTCGGCGGCCGACATGAGGCCGTTTGCCGATGAAGTAGCGACGGTGGTCGACGCCTTGCCGTTCCACGTCGATTTTTCGGTATCGGTCACGAACCTGTGCGTTGCGTCTTGCGTAATCATCGATGCCGGGTGTGCCGAGGGATGAACGTAGTTGTTTGCGCCGGCGGCTACTCCGTCGAGTTTCTTCTTATCGGCAGCGGACATCAGACCGTTTACAGACTGCGTAGCGACTACTCCGGTGGCTTTGCTGTTCCATGCTTCGCGCTCGGCGTCGGTAATAAACCGATGAGATGTATCCTCGGTAATCATCGATGCGGGATGCGCCGCGGGGTGGACGTAGTTATTCGCTCCGGCAGCTACGCCGTCCAGCTTTTTCTTGTCGGCAGCAGACATGAGGCCGTTGGCCGAAGCGGTGGCTACGGCTGTAGAGGCTTTGCCGTTCCACGTCGATTTTTCCGTGTCCGTCACGAACCGATGGGATGCATCCTGCGTAATCATCGATGCGGGATGCGCCGAGGGGTGTACGTAGTTGTTTGCGCCGGAGGCTATGCCTGCGAGTTTCGATTTCTCGGCTGTCGTATAGTCCTCCGTCGAAAGCCCTTTGCCGGTCACCTTATCGACCTTCTGCCCGATTTGTTCCGCGACAGTCGCCGCAAAATTCGGGTCGTTGCCCAAAGCATCGGACAGTTCCTTGAGCGTGTCGAGCGCGGCAGGGCTGCCGTCCACCAGTTCCGCTATTGCCTTATCGACATACTCCTTCGCCGACTGAAGTGTGCTGCGGTCTCCGCTTTCGCGGGCAACTTGTTCCGAGGCCATGAGCGAGTCGACATGTTCGTTCGCCGCCTGAAGGGTTGCGGCGTCGCCCTGTTCCCGCAGGGTTGCTTCATCGGCAACTTTCCCGTCGGTATAGTTCTTCCCGGCCTGCAGTGTGGCTGCATCGCCCGCGGCGAGTTCTCCGCGGATAGCGGCTTCCTCACTCTCGGCGCGGGCGGTTTCCGTGTCAGTGTACGTCTTCGCCGACTGGAGCGTTGCGGCGTCACCTTGTTCCCGCAGGGTTGCTTCATCGGCAACTTTCCCGTCGGTATAGTTCTTCCCGGCCTGCAGTGTGGCTGCATCGCCCGCGGCGAGTTCCTCGCGGATAGCGGCTTCTTCTCCTTCGGCACGGGCGGTTTCTGCTGCAAGCCCCTCGTCGAGACGTGTAAAATGGCCGTCGGATATAATGATATGTCCCGATAATGTATCGGACAATTGTTCCACCTGCCCCTCCAACCGAACGCCGTCGTCCTGACCGTATTTGCCGTTCAACCGGTCGGGCAGTTCGTCTACCTTGTCGAGCGCGATTTTATCTTCTGTTTGATGCAGGAAACTGTCGAAAAAATCGGAAAACTGTTCCGCTGTCGGATATAGCCCGCGTCCGAACCACTTTCGGAGCAGCGAGCGTGCACGTATTGCCATTGTCTGAGTTTTTTATTTTATGCGTATGATATATGCAAGTACGTAATACGGCGGACGGTTCTCATGTGCGAGACCGCTGCCGGTGGCTGATGTAGCATGTTCTTTATAAAGTAAATACTTGCAGTCGCTGCTTGCACCGTAAGTCCCCACGGATGGGTCTACCTTGTCCGCGCCGTCTATACCGCCCGAACCGTACAGCCGTTCATTCTGGTAGTAGTCCTTGAAACTATGCGTGTGCGAAGGCATTTCTCCGGCAGAAAGCGTATGCTTCTTTTCGCCGCCTGTGCGACCGTAGCTGCTGTAATCGGCGTCCGTACTGTTATATCCTACAATAAACCGCCCGCGCAAGTCCGGCAGCCGGAAATATCCGAACGATGTCGTCTGCGGTTGTCCGTTGCAGTCGGGAGCCTCGTTGTATTTGTCGCCGAGGACACTGTACAGAGCGTAGTTCAAGCCCTGACGCAGTGCGCGTCCGTCGCAGAGTGCGTAATTTTCCGGTATTTCGTCTCCAGCCCATATTTCCACCGTACCGATGGGCGACTGTTTGATATTCGCCAATGCCGTCCGCAGGGTTTCGATTTCCGCCGTGAGTTCCGGCAGCGACCGCGCCTCGTGAAAGTCCGTCCATTTGTAGTTTTCCGAGCCGACTCCGGCGGCGAGAGAACGCCGGACGTATGCCTCCGGATAGTCGTAACCGTGCGCCTGCACGGAGACCGTTTCCTGTTTGAGATACATGCCCCCGGAGGTCGAGCCGCCCTCCCAGAACAGTACTTCGCCTTCCGGGTGGTCTTTCGTCCGCAGAAAAACATAACCCTCTTTGCGCTGCGTCCCGGACAACTCGCAGCCATACAAAATAGATTTATCCCCGGCCAGATTGCCGATTATAGAGACTATATGTGCATTTGTCTGCATGTAGTCGAGCATTTCGCAGTCGGCTGGGAAGTCCCTGTTCGGCTGCAGTAAAAATCTGCCTTGTGTCTGTTTCATTTATATGTAATTTATCGAGAATCGTTTCGATGCCAGCTTGTATGCGTCAACTATGGCTTTCAGCCTTTCCGTATCGACAGCATCGTAAAGTGCGGCGGGAATGTTCACCCAGAAATCGTACCCGTTATCGCCGCTGCCGCGCCGGTATAAGGTCATACTGTTATCCGCCCCGCGGGACGGAACCAATGCCGCCATATTCATGTCTCGGCAGTAAAGGGTAAGCAAATCCATGTTTGCCGTACCGTCGGTAATCGTAATCCGCCGCTCAATCGGGTCGAACTGGTCGTTCAGCACTGCCCGCAGGTGGCAAACCTGGCCGTTATGCGACAACCTGTATTGCTTGTTCTGCCGCTCGCGCATGAAATTTCCGTACACGATGTTCACCCCCTGTACCATGCTCTGCGCAAAGGCGGCAATCAGCGGTTTGCGGTAGAACGTGGGCAGTAGCAGCAATGCCAGACGCTTTATTTTAAGGTCATAGAGGCTCATCAGTATGGGAACATATTTATAGTGAGACTTCCGACCATGAAGTAGCCTGCCTGAGGGACATAACGCGCGTCTATCGGCACGGCTGCCGCCTCGCTGTTTGCAGAAGTCGATGCACTGCGCAGCTCGGGAATTTTGACGCCCTCGACCATCTGTAGCCTGTCCACGAGCGCCATATTCGTATATTCGCCGTTGAACGGCAGGTTTTCGATATATTCCTTTATCGCTTCACGACAGGCATGCTCCACCTGTTCCGGCAACAGCATCGCGTCGTAATAAATGTCCACTTCGCAGTTGAACGTATCGGCATCGATATTGACCAATTCGATGCGGACACCGGCATCCTTTATTTCCGCAATGTATGCCGCGAGCTGTGCCTCTGTCTCCGCATCGAGAGGGCACCGCTGACCGTTCTTTTCTCCTGCAACCTTGACAGTCAAAACAGATGTGTTTTTGTTCTCGGACGCAGCCGCATGTTTCACAACACGAGCGGTCTCTATATCGTCTTCGCTCATGCCGGAAGTGTCGTACTTGTCGGTATCCTGAATAAGGGTCTTATTTTTCATGAATCCCAACACCTTATCCCGATACCATTTCGGGCGGTGAGGCAGTATCTCTTCGATGCGTTTCTCCACATCTGTCTTATGTTGGTCGAACAGATTTTCAAGAACCCACGTCGCACACGCCACGATATGGAACAACAGACTCTCGACGCTTACCCTGCTGAAATGAGACGAGAAAGCATCGCCCGCTTCGAAGCCGTAGGCGTGTGCCACGTCCGAATTACGCATGAAGTCTGCCGTCATGCTATCTTTTATCTCTGCTATCGTCCTTGCCATTGCCGTACTGTTTAACTCACGATAAAATCTATTTCGATACCCATGAACCCGATACCCCCATAAGGTGCCAGTTCCATATCTTCCGGCGATATTTCCGTCGCCGGGCGAATGTCCAGAGCTTCGTAACGGCGCACCGTGTCGGCGTTCTCAACGGGTACGGTATGGATAACCTGCCCGTCCTCCAAAGTTTCCGTAATGCCTATGTCGTTGGCCGCCGAGAGCCTGAATGCAGCCTCCACGCTGCCAGCCGTCTGTACGGCCATATCCAGCAGGCTCTGCCTGTCCTTTGCCTTAACTTCCATCACTCGACCGTTATAATGTTATCCTCCGAGATGCTGACTTTCTGCACGTCGAGGCCGCACGCTTCCAGCATCTTTTTGACCTCACCGCGCCACATGACATCCACCTGACCGCCCAGCATCTTTTTAACTTCACCGCCGATGAGCGGCCACTCTTTCCACTCGCCGCGCATCGATACAAGGACGCTTTCGGCAATCTGGCTGTCGGTATCGCCTATCACGACACTGCCGCGCTGCACGAGCAGGTCGCCGCTTTCCGCATCTATCAGTATGCCGTTCATCAGTGTTTTACTTTTTCGTTTTCATAATCGCTCCGCCGGGTCAGCGTGAGCAGCGAGCCTGCCCACGCAGCGGCAGCAAGTTTCAACGCTGCGCCGCCATCGTTCGGAGCCGTTACCCACGTAGAAAACACGTTCTTAAGCGCGTTGATATCTTGTTCTATGGTGTTGATGCGCCGGGTAAGCTGTTCCGCCTCGACCATGCCGCCAAAATTGCCGCCGTTCAATATCACCCCCTCGTCGGTAAGTTCCGCGCTGGTGTCATCGCCCATCCGCACGCGCACACCTTCCTCGTCGGCCACGATGCGGGCGGTGCTTTCGCTGATGACCGCCTCGATGCTCTCCACATCATCGGTCAGCAGTACGACACCCGCACTGCCGTCGGCCACGAAACCGACTACCACGTAACTGCCCACGCGCGGAAAAGCCACGATGCCGAACCTGCTCCCCTGATTGGCCTGCAAATTCACGCCCAGCAGCGGTGCACCCTCATCGAGGGGCGTGCAGTCCACCGTGCGCGCTTCCTTATCCACCGCGTCCACCGTGCAAACAAGGCTCACCGTCTGACGCCCGCCCTGTGCCAACTGTCTGATTGCATCTTGTATATTGCTCATTCAGCGACCCTCTGGCCGAGCGTGATTTCCTGACGGAAACCGCCCGTGCCGTATTTGATGACATTTTTCCTGACCTGATAGACGCCTTTTTTCTTGCCGTCTATCTTTATGCCGACGGCATCCAGCTTATCCACCAGCCGATAACCGAACGTCGTGAAACTACCCGTAAGACCGTCGCGTTTCAGACGCTTTATCTCCTGTTCCGCCCACGCCCTGAGCTCGCTTTCGCTCTTGTTGTAAGTGTGGAGCGTGCGGTGTTCGCCGTCCGCATCGCCGACCTCCACCTTTATTTTCTTATTGTCCGGCATCAGGCTGACCGCCTTGATGCGCAGGCGCATATTCTCGGCTTTCTGCTGTTCGAGGCTCTGGTCGCTTATGATATTCACGCCCGTGGCGAATACCTGCGTCGGGCGGCTCTCACGCTCGAACAACACCCCGCTGTACAACACGGGCGCACCGTCCTCATAGCGGAAAAAACTGCGAATGCCGTTTTCATGCAGGTGACCGAGCAAGGCAGCAACCGTATCGGCGGTGACGCGATACTGGCCGAGGTTCTGTTCTCCCATAACTTTAATATCGTAGGAAATGCCCTGCTCCTGCAACAGCGTCTCGATGGTCACGCTTTTGTAGGCTTTCTTCTGCGTAGGCATCTGTTTGAGCTTGAACATCTCATCCTCGCAGGTTATGACAACGGGCGTCTTGAAACCCACATCGCGCACGTAGCCGACAAAGGCCAACTGCAAATCATCGTCATAACCGAGCCACACCTTGACCGCATCGCCACGCTGCACGGGTATCTCGGCAACGCCGTCCCACTTGATTTTTTTCGGCAGCGTCAGGCGGCATTCATCCGTCAGCTTCTCGGTGTCGCGGGTGATTTCCACCTCCGTGACCTTATCGACCAGCCAGGACTTTGCGCCCGCTATCTCTATTTTTGCCGTCAGCCTGTACATCGTTTGAATGCCGTTTAATCACTGTTTAATATTCCGTGCTGTATACGTTATAATCGCCGTCGCTCACTGCGGAAATGCTCACGCTTTGATAATTGCTTGCCGTGTCCTGAGTGACGGAAAAACTCTTTATCACGATACTGCCGATGTCGAATATCTCCAGAAATGCGCTATGTACCTTTATGGCCGCCTTTTCATCCAGAAAGGCGCGCAGTTCGCGCAGGCCGTCTTCGGGGTACTCGTCTACGATGACCCCGTTTCGGACGGCGGCTACACCGACAACGATATTTATCTGATAGTCCCCCTCGTTGATGTATTCTTTCACCGTACCGTCCATGCCAACCATCTGTGTGGTCACGATGTTTTTCGCGCGACTGACAGCACAAACCGCATCGTTTATTACGAGCAGTTCGCTTTCATTCCTGCACAGGGTCAGTTCACACAGCACATAACGCCCCTCCCAATAGCTTTTATCGGTTATCGGGGTGGGCACGTCACGGGGAGCAATCGCACCTCCGCGACCGTTCCAGTCGGGGGACTGTCCCGTGCGTGAGGGCTGCAGCCGGTACAAAGTACCTTTCGTCTGCGTGGCCATGCCTGCGGCCACGAACGCGAAACTTACCGGTGTCATAACTAAATTGCCAAGTTTACATCGTTCAATGCGGACAGCAGGGTTTCGGCAACCAACTCTTTGACCTTGCCCAAGTCCTCCGACAGGTTGGTGGTATGAACCTCGAAACGTTCTACCAGCCTATCCACATTGATTGTTATATTTCTAATCTTACCGCCGCCGTCGGTCTTGCCGCCTGTTGCCGTGCCGAGACTGCCGCCGGTAGGGTCGGGAGGGATAACAACGGGAACGTCCACCGTGGGAACATCTACGGTCGGGACATCCGGGTCGGGGTTCTCCTCTTTCTTCCGCCCGGCTTCCTCCTCCTTTTTAGCCGCTGCCATCTCCGCATCGTAGGCCTCGTTAAATGCCTTGCCCACGTTCTTGCCGAAGTCCGAAAATCCGCCTTTCAGCCTGTTTATCGCGTCCTTTATACCCTGACCGTCAAGCGAGAAAGCGGCCACGATCAGGTCGCCTATCGAGCCGAAAACATTTTTAGCCAACTCCCAAATGCCTTTGAATGTGGCGACGAACGCTGCCCCTATACCTTTAAGTACAGCGCGAAATTTCGCCGAGGTATTCCAGAAGTACGTGCCGAGAGCCACCAGTGCGGCAATGGCCGCAGCTATCCAGCCGATAATAGGGATGCTTTTAATGGCCACACCCACGGCGCGGCAGGCCGACACGGCGCTAACCTTAAAAGTCGTAAATGCGACAGTGGCCGTGGCCGAAAATGCGGCGGAAGTAGCGCCGCCCGTAATGAATGACATCATCAGCGTACCCAAGCCTTTGAGGACTTGAAAAATACCTACCGTCGCAAAGCGCAGCACCGCCAGCGTGGAACGCGCGATATTGATTAAAAAGCCGTTGGAGGCGAATTGTCCCGTAATAAGTTCACGATTCATCAAGGTCATTTGCAAACGCGCCGCATGGACAAAGCTCTGCACGCGCGACCACATGGATGCCCAGTTCAGATTATAAATGGCTTTCATCCCTGCCAGTGCCGCTTGGAATAATGGGGTAAGTTGCGCCAGCGGTATCAACGCCTGTGCAATCACCCCGCTCCATAACGAAAAATCCCCCGTTAATTGGAACAGAGATATTTTTATGTCCTCAAACTGCTGGATGACACGTGCCTGTCGCTCTGCATAACTATCCATGACGATGGCGGCCTGCTCCTCTGCCGATTCGGTACCGGTTATTGCTTCTGTTAATCGGGCAAGTTCGTCGCGGCTCTGTACCAACGCGCGGGCGGCGTTGCTGTTCTCCATGCCGAATAGTTTCGAGAACAGGGCGGCATCGTTCATCACGGGCGCAAGCATGTCAAGCCGCTCTTTCAGCGTGAGGCTCGTATCAGCAAGTCTGATAACATCGATGCCCGCCGCATTAAGTGCCTCCTGAGTGTCTTTGGGCATGAAACGGCCTTGTCCTAATATAGTCAGTGTATTGCGTAACGCAACACCGCCCTCCGAACCCTTTTTGCCCGCCTTGTCGAGTACCTGAATGGCTGCGTTGGTCTCCTCGAAACTTACGTTTGCGGCTTTCGCGGCCATACCGCACTGCTCCAATGCCACTTTAATGGCGGGAAGTTCCGCCGAGCCCGCCTGACCTGCCGCCGCCATCACATTCATCATACGCGCCATCTCCTCGCTGGCCTTTATCGGGTCGTCGAGGCTCACGCCGTACTGGTTCATCGCTGTGGTCAGAACCTCCGCCGCGGCCACGCCGTCGCCGCCCATCAGCTTGCTGGTGGTGGCAATGCTGTTGCCCATAGCCTGCAACGCATCGGGGGACTTGCCCAGTTCGGGAGACAACTGCGACAGCAGGAGTTTGTACCCCTCCACAGCCTGTGATGCGTCAATGCCGAAAGCCTTGGCACTGTCGCGGGCATATCCCTCTATCTCGTCGAGGGTTTTGCCGGTAACTCCTGCAATAGCACTGAGGTCGTGCATCTGGCTGTCGAGGTCGATACCGGACTGTACAAGACTTGACATGGCATTGCTCGCATTCTCTATATATTCGCTTATCAATCCGAATGCAGCAAAACGCTGCTCCCATGCGCTTAACCCGGCACGAGCCGTTTCCACATTTGCATTGAAACGCCCGGTGCTTTCCACCATGTCGTCCATGACTGTGGTAAAATTGCCACCTACGTTAAATTGATAGTCGAATACATTTGACATTGGAATGTTATTTGTTACCTTTGTGTCATATACAGCGGTTATATGGATATTATCTTAACCATACTCGGCTATGCGGCCATCGTTTTACAATGGGGCGCCCTTTATATAGGGTTGCCTATTGTACTGCTGTACTTTGTTTACAGGGGAATTGTCAAGCCGATCGTTTCCTTGGTCAGAAAAGGTAATCGCTCATCATTTCCCTACAAACAAGGCCGCTAACATCTCTGTCATGTTTTTCAGTCGCCACTTCTCCAGCCACAACGCCTGTGCGTAGTGTGCTGCCCACTCGTCATAACTACCGCCTGTCGGGTCGATACCGAGATTCGACCGTATTAAGGCACACCCCTTTTGAAAACCGTCCTTATCATCGTCATCTGAAAGGAGGTGTGCCTCTACAAGTTTTTTAGGCTGCCGAGGCACGAGTTGAACAGCTGGCCGAGCTGCGCCGTCGCCGCCATGAACAGCAGGGCATCCTCGCGCATTTCGGGGTCACCGCCCAGAAAACAGTTGTCATAAAGTACCGCGGCTCCTTTCACCTCGTCGGTCTTTGTTACTTTCGTGACCGCCGACATGGTGTCCAGCGACGGACGTTTGAAATAGGCAATGTGCAGGTCGTCACCGTCGGTTACGTCGATACGAACAACACGCTTGTGCGCAGCTTTCCATCTGTCTATCTGTTCATCGGTCACACCGCCATCATAGGTCTTTCCCTGCAGCTGTCTCGATTCGTTATTTTCCATATTCTTTTATTGTTGAAAATCGGTTATTACTATTTTGCCCATTCGATATGCGAGGGCACGAGTTCGAGTTCCACCTCCTGCCCCGTGTCGCCCTCTTTCCATTTGCGGCTGTTGCCCGAAAACTGCACGTTGCGGATTTTGTCAGTTTTGATAATGCCGCTGTCAGGCAAATAGGTGACCGTAATATCGAAAGGAGCAAGGTCTTGTATGCGACCGTTCGGGGACTGCGACTGTATAGCTTCCACTTCCTCCTGATACAGGATGATTTTTGCCGTCGGAGTGATTCGTCCCTTTGCCCGGCCTACAGGATGGCGGCCTGCGCCGTACTTGTTTACCACATCCTGACTGTCACCGTATTCGATACCCGTAATACCCGTAAGGGGTACGCCGTTGACAGTCGCCACGATGTCAGCCCACGAGTAAAGCATTCCGTTAATGAGCGGGATGCCGTTGTTGATTGTACTTGCCATTATCATACTGTTTTAGCGAAACCTATTTTTACTTTGATGCGACGCATCACGCCGACGGCTACCTGCTTGATGACAATCTCCACTTCACTGGTGCTTAACACGTCCTGTTCGGGGTCTATTTCCACCCTGTAGCCCGACAGTTCGCCCGCCTTTTCCATATCTTCGAGGGCTTTGTTAGCCGTCGTTTCCAGATGGCTGACGCTGTATGCCTGCATCTTGCCCGTGTCTGTATCGATATAGATATTACCACCCAGTTCGGGGATAAGGTAAGTGCGGATGCCGCGAACGGCCTTATCCATCGTGCGCACACTCTCAATCATGGCGTAGTCGCTCGTGGCACTGTCCATCGTGTGGCTGTCATTCACATAGCTGCCGGCCTGCCCCACATGGGTGACGAAGAACAGGTAACGCCCGCTGTCCAGCTGCTCGACGAGTGCCTTGTCGAGGTCGCGGTACAGTGTCCCGTCGCCAAAGGCTGGCATGCTTACGCCTGTCGGGAAGTTTTTTACCCAACTGATGGACTGATGCACCGCGGCCGCGGAGAGCAGCCCCAGCACCACACCGATAGCCGACACGGAGGCTTTCGTCTCGCTGTTGGCCTCGTCAGCATAAAGTTCCGCACCCGTTCCGCTGCCAGCCTGCGCGATTACCACGCTAACGCGACATTGGTTCGCACCGGCCACGTCGGCGGGCATACTCCGCACGGCCGCCACTTTCGGGGCATACAGCACCGATAGCGGCGCGTTTTCCTCGTCCAGCGCATCGGCCACGCCCTGAATGGCTGTCACGTCGTCTGCCGAAAATTCCTTATCCCCGCACCAGACAGCAAGCTGCCTGATACGGCCGCTGGCGAAGTTCTGAACCGTCTTGATTTCCGTAAACTTATAGTTGGTCGGCTTGGTGAAGATACCCACGTAAAGCGAAATGCTCGGATTGACGCGGAAAATCTCCGAAAGCTGGTAATGCAACACTTTCACGCCCCAGCTTTCCGCATCCTCCTTGATGCCCAACGCCTCGGCAGCGTCGATGGTGGAAACGGTCTGCACATGCTCGGTCTTGAAGCCGTCGGGAATATCGGCCTCGGCCAAATAGGCGATGAGACCAGACACATGGTCTTCGCCCGCCACGCTCTTGGGCACGTTGCCGTTCTGTCGTTCGATTTTTAAGCTGTTCATTTTCGGGTTACTTTGATGATGTTCTTATTGGCCAGATCGGCGGCGTGGTGCTGCGCATCCGAGCGCAGACGGAACGCCAGACCGTCCGACGTTATGAATACTTCCGCGAAGCCATGCCGCGCAATGGCAGCCTTGCCGACGTTTTCCAGAACGCTGGCGGTGGACTTCACCGCAGGTCTATCCTCTTTGTCTTTGTCTGTCGACACGGATGATTCCGTTTCAGCGGGGACAGGAGTGGACTCAGGAACATTGGCATCAGGAGCGGCCTGCGCAGCCGGTTCCTGTGTTTCGGGTTTCGGGGCAACCTGTGCGGGCGCCATTTCCTCTTTCTTGTTTTTAGATGCCATATCGTTAGCGTTTAATTCGTTGGTAAAATATCCATATCGCAAAGACAGCCACAGCCAGCAATAACACCCCGACACTCAGCCGCAAGACACCTATACCCGCGCTCGGCTTCTTCTCTTCGACCTGCTCGGTCTGGCTGACTTCCGTTGTGCGGTCTGTCGTTTCCGACTCCACCTGCACATCGGTTTCCGCCTGTACCGTCGCTTTTTCTTGGCTTTGCCGGGTCTGTTTTGTCTGAGTGCGCAAGACTGCTTTCACAGGAGGCAGTCCCGTACTGTCTGCTGGCGGTTTGTCGGTGTCGAACACGACCAAGTCCGTTACGGTTTCGCCATCCATGACGGCCAGACGTTCCAACTGTGCGGCCACCCGCGCCTGCACCAGACTATCGAAATGCGTCTGCACGTCTGTGTGTACTTCGGTCTGCACAATGCCGGCAGTATGTTTCGTAGTAGCACATGAAAGCAGCAACGCGAGGCTAAACAGCGGTACTATCCTTTTCATTGTCCTTATCTGGAGTGTCGTAAATTTCATATTCACGTGGAGGCCGGCGCCGCTTGCAGCCGTTTACATCGCAGCGTGTAAATCTCAACCGTTCGATTACGATGTCCTTTTTGGCGATGATACTGTCCCGCTCAATCAGTTGGTTGTACATCTGCTGACGCTCGGTATAGAGCGCGTCGATTTTCCTGTCCTTTTCGCGACTGTCCTCATCGCTTTTTTCATATAACTTTTTCCATTCGTCGGACTGCTTGGCTTCCACCTCGGCCTCTTTCATGCGTCGGGTCTGTTTGTAGTAGATAATACCGCCTCCTCCCAACGCACCGACTATCGAACAGAATGCACTTGCAAGGATGGTCAAATAGTCCATTCATACTTACATTACACTTTGATACCTATCGTTGCCAACCATTGCGGAACATCGAACGACGGGCAGGCTTTCGCGGCCAGCTGGTTATGTCCGACAATGCGTACATCGGGATGCCGGGCGTGAAAGTCAAGCACATACTTTTTCAGTGCCTCTTTCTGCTCTGCCGTGCGGGTATCTTTCGGCTGCATATTCGCATCGCAGCCTCCTGCGTAGACGATATGACGGCTCACGCTGTTGTAGCCTGCCGCGCCGTTGGTGATTTCCCACGGATCGACGTTCCCGTCCTCGTTATTGTTCACGAGTCGCTCCACGCTGCCGTCCAGATGGAACAAGTCCGTATAACCGACCTGCCTCCAGCCGCGCCCTGTGGGGGCGGGCGAGGTGTGCCACCGCCTAATGTCGGCAGCACTGACCTCACGCCCCTCGGGGGTGGCCGTACAGTGGATTACGAGATACTGCAACTTTGCCATTCAGCCGTCGGTTACGCCTTGGTTACTTTCTCGCTGATGATTGCCGCCGTGCAGTTCTTGTCGGAAAGCGGCAGGCAGATGCCCCACTTGCGGAAGTTCACGAGATTGCGGTGGTACAACGGGTCTTTCGACGCCTCGCTGTGGTAGAACTGCACCGACCCGTTGGCTTTCATCATGCGACCGACGTAGAACGCCACAGATGCCTGCATGTCGGTGTCGGCAGTGGCCGCGCCCCATGCGAGTTTCTTCTTCGTGGTGGCGTTATAATACGGCGTACCGTCGTATTCGTAGATATCGAAGCCGTACAGGCGGCATATTTTGCCCTCGGTCTGGTTGATGTTGTAGTGTTCCTTGAACTTCTGCTCGGTTTCCAATAGGTCGTTCACATGGTCGCTGCACATAACCAATACGCGGTCTTTTTTGGGAACACGCATCTTGTCGAACGACTTTTTCAGCGCGAGCAAATCGGTGGCGGTGAATTTCTTGCGCGTGCCGTCATCGGCGCCCGTCGTCAGCAATACGGGCGATTCCGTCTTATTCTCGGCAGGGGCAATCGCGTGAATGGCTTTCTGACGCACCTTTTCCTTCAACGCCTCGCGGTGGCGTTCCTGAACGCTCGCCATCTTGTCATAACTGCAAGCGTGCAGCTCGTCGTCGGTAACGGGCGTGGCCGTAGTGTCGAAATGATCCAGCGAAATAGGCTTGTCCGCATCCGTAAGCGTTTCAATATCCAGCGGATAGGTAGTGTTGTTCACCAATACTTCGGGGTCGCCGCCCAGTTCTGTAAAGTGGATAACGTCGTTATCTACATACTGGTCGTAACTTTTGATACGGTCGTACCATCCGAGGCTTTCGGCAGCCGTACGGAACGCCTTAACCATTTCGCCCGTCCACACTTCGGTGAATACCGTCGCACACGCACATCCTTTCGGCAATGCACCGAGCAGGAGCCCCGCCACATTTCCGCCGATTACACCAGCCACGGGTGAAAAGCCCGCCACGCTGGCGAGAGCCGCACCTGCCGCGCTATTGAACGCGACGGACGCTACAAAGGCCGCAATGGCCAAAAACACAGATTTGAAAAGTTTCATTGTCTTGTTGTTAGGGATTACTTGTTCGGGATTTCAGTGCCGTATTCGGCTTTGTACAGGCGGGCGTACTCCTGCGGCTGTTCGTCGCGCAGCTTCTCCATCTGCTCGGCGGGAACATCCGACAGTTTGGAGTAGGTTTTCGGCTCGTCGTCACGCGACGCGTCCGTCTGGTGGATTACCTCCGTCGGCTTTCTGGTGGGGCGTAGCAATGAAAGGGTTTCGCGCAACGCATCGATACCTGCCATCTTGCCGATATTCACGAAATGCTCCTTTTTGTCACCCGTGATGCGTTTCTCGGCAATCGCGCCGTCCACAGCCGCGGTGATGCTGGCCAGTGTCAGGCTTTCCGCTTTGTCGGCATTGTCTTTCAGCAGGCGGAGTGCACCTATTGCCTCCTGCTCGGTAGCCGTATCGGGCAGGCCGAGCAACTGTAAAAATTCTTTGTTCATCCTTTGAATTGATTTTGGGGTTTGATTATCTGCGTCACCGTCGGGGGCAGTTCCCGACAATGGTTTTTCTTTGCCAAGCTCCAACAAGGGCAGGACATCGTTCGCCTCCCCAGCAGCAAGTTTCAGCATCTTGCCGCTGGCATCATACAGTTGCAGGGCATCGTCATTTCCCCCGATATCCACGATGCTGACTTCCTCCAGACGACAGCGCGTGATGGTGCGTCGTGTCTGGCCTTGCAGCAAATACTCAGGTGCATCGCTGGTTTCGATAATTTCGATGCCTGCCGATGCCATACGCAGAAAACCGTTCTCCCATTTGCTTTCTATCTTCTTGGCAAATTCATCGTTCTGGTCGAATACGGGGGTACCGATAAGGCGGTCACCGTCGATACGCAGGTTATCGATGCGACCGATGGGCATTGCATCACGGTCGAAACTGCGGCGGTGCATCCACAGCAGTATCGGGTTTTTCAGAAATTGCGTCATGTCGATACCCGATGTCAGCACACGGCCTCCGTAACAGTTCAGACCGCTCGTACTTATAATCACTTCTTTTGCCATTGGCCTTAAAAATGGCGGGCAGGGGTCGGCGTACCCTATACCTGCCCGCAGCTGAAACAATCGTCTTACCTAAAACCTTTGTAGCGGGGGCGGGACTCGAACCCGCGACCTTGAGGGAATGAACCTCACGAGCTGGCCGTCTGCTCTACCCCGCGATGTTTGATATGGCAAAATTGCGTCTATCCGAACACGCTCGCAAAAAGAGTGTAAAACTTTGCATATCTTTTTCTTATAACTCTATTGTTACAGCACTTTTGTACCATGGAAACACCCCCGGAGCGGGTAATGTGTAACATAAATTGAATGGCAACAAAGAAAGAACTCGAAGAAAAGAGAGAGTATGCACGCCTGCTTTTCATGCAAGGCGAAACGCAAAAAATAATTGCGGAAAAGGTCGGCGTCTCTGCCGTAACAATCAATAAATGGGTGGCGGAAAACGGCTGGCAGGAACAGCGGGCGGCGGCCAACATTACGCGCCCTGAACTGGTGAACAAACTGCTGCACACCATCGACAAACTCATCGAACAGGTGAATGCAAGCGACGACCCCGAAGCGATGGCGGGACTGGGCGACAAGCTGGCAAAGTTATCGACGACCATCGAAAGACTCGACAAAAAAGCCTCTATCGTGGACGTGATAGAGGTGTTCATGGCATTCAGCAAGTGGATGCAGTTCCGTATGTCGTTCGATGACGGAATTACGCCCGAACTGCTCAAAACCATCAACAAGTATCACGACCTGTATATCAACGAACTGTTACAAAACAAATTCAACCAGTAGCTTATGGCATCGAAAGCGGAATTAAAGGAAGCAGTAGAAAGGTGGCAGAAACACTGCGAGACAGTGCAGCAGGCCACGGTTGTGAACACTGCGGAAACGGCACGCGAGCAGCAGGAGCGCATCAGGCGCGTGCGCACCGATTATGCCGCTTTCGTGGATTATTATTTCCCGCACTACACCATGAACCCGCAAACGGGAAAACAGACGCCATGCGCACCGTTCCATATCAGGGCGGCGAACAAGGTGCTGAAAGAACGCAACCTGAAAGCGGCGTTTAAATGGCATCGCGGCGCAGCAAAGTCTACCCATTTGGATATTTTCATACCGCTGTGGCTCAAATGTCAGGAAATACGACAGCTGAACGTCATGGTGCTCGTGGGCAAAAGTGAGGACAACGCCAACACGCTGCTGGCCGACATACAGGCCGAACTGCAATACAACCAGCGATACATTCACGACTTCGGGCAACAGTACAACAACGGTTCGTGGGAGGAGGGCGAGTTCGTGACAAAGGACGGCGTGGCGTTCTTTGCCCGTGGCCGCGGGCAGTCGCCCCGCGGTCTGCGCTACCGCTCGCACCGACCTGATTACATCGTCATCGACGACCTCGACGACGATGAATTGTGCGAAAGCCCCGCCCGCGTAACCCGTCTTACGAATTGGGTGAAAGAGGCTCTGTTCGGCGCATTGGACGGCGGTAGGGGACGCTTTATCATGGTCGGGAACCTCATCTCAAAGAACAGCGTACTGGCCAACTTCTGCGCCATCGACGCAGTGCACGTATCGCAGGTGAACATCTGGGACAAGAACGGCAACGTATCATGGGCGGCCAAATGGACGCCCGACGAAGTCAAAACCATCGAGAAATTTCAAGGGTATCGCTCGTTTCAGAAAGAGTACATGAACAACCCCATTACCGAGGGCGCGGTCTTCCGTCAGGACTGGATTAAGTGGGGAAAGCTGCCCGACCTTAAAAAGTTCGACGAACTGGTGCTGTATATCGACCCCTCTTTCAAAGGTACGACGAAGAACGACTACAAGGCCGCCAAGCTGTGGGGAAAAATCGGGTCGCAGCTGTGGCACATCAAAGCGTTCGTAAGGCAGTGCAGCGTCGCCGAAATGGTGCGCTGGCTCTATGACCTGTACGAATGGAGTATCCGGCAGGGCATAGCCATAAAGTGGTACATGGAGGCCAATTTCATGCAGGACACCATCCTCGACGAGTTCCGACGCGAGGGCGACCTGCGCGGCTACCAGCTGCCCATCAGTGCCGACAAACGCAAAAAGCCCGACAAGTTCCAGCGCATCGAGGCTATCAGCCCGCTGTGGGAACGCGGTTTCGTAACCTATAACGAAGCGGAAAAGGACGACCCCGACATGCAGGCGGGAATAGAACAGACACTTGCATTTGAAAAGGGAATGCGCGGCCATGATGACGCGCCCGATGCCGATGAGGGCGCGATATGGTTCCTGCAACGCGACACCCGAATAAGCAGTTTCATTCCGTCGTTCGGCAGGCGGAACAATGCAAAAAACGTATCATGGTAAGAAAGTATTTCAAAGCCCTCGTGTTCGACTGGCGGCTGAAACGCGCCAAGAAAAAAGCGCAGCATGACGCTACGCTGTACGGTAAAAAATTCCTCGTGCTGATGTTCGGCGGAAAGCCCGTTGTGGTTTCCATGCAGGGTATTAAGAAACTGATACGGCAGCACCGTTTCGCAAAAGGGTTCACAGCCGAAAAAGCCGAAAAATGTGCGCTGTACATCGCCATTCCTCCCGACAACTCAAAAAAACAGATGCCATGTTCCTGACAATCGACGACTACAAAAGCGTATGCGACAGCTTCGAGTTCGAGCAGGTATGCGCCGCTGAGGCCGACCGCCTTACGGCGGAACGCGCTGCGATGGAGCAGATATGCAGCTATACCCGACACCGGTACGACATGCGGCAGGCTTTCGCTGCGGAGGGAGAGGCTCGCAATGCCATGCTCGTGCAGTGCATGGTGAACATCACGTTGTGGCTGATGATCCACCGCCTGCCCCAGAACATGGGACACGAACGTCGCGAATGCCTCTACAACGATTCGGTGAAATGGCTGCGCGACGTACAAAATTCCAAAGCATCGCCCGACCTGCCGACCTATACGGGCACGGACGGAGAAACGGATGCACACAACCCCGTCCGTTACGGCTCGATGCCGCCCAATCGATACGACTATTAAACGACATGAGAACGGTATTTAATCAGCATTCAAATGGACTTTATCAATAATCTGAAGCAGGCTTTCGCCCGCCGCAGCTACACCGATGCGGAAGTGGACAGGCTCGTGCGCTTTGCCAAAAGCAGGCAGGGACTTAAACTTACCGCACAGCTCATGCAGCAGACCGACAGCCTGACAAAGAAAGACATTGCGACATGGCGGCAGGCATGGCAGGCTGCCATAAGCATCGATAACCCCAACCGTGCACGCCTGTACGACATCTATACCGACTGCCTTGTGGACTTGCACCTGACGGGGTGTGTCGGCCAGCGAAAAGGCAAGACGCTCCAAAAGGATTTCCGGCTGGTGGGCAGAGACGGTAAAGAGAACCCGGAAGCCACCAAACTACTGCAAAGGGAGTGGTTCGGCGACTTTTGCGACCTTGTACTGGACAGCCGATTCTGGGGACATAGTCTTATTCAGTTGGGCGACGTTGTTTCGGATGAAAACGGAATGCGTTTCGAGGGCGTGGAACTCGTACCCCGCAAGCACGTATGTCCCGAATACGGCGTCATCACGCCGGAACCTGCCGCAGACTGGCGCACGGGCATACCGTACCGCGAGGGCGATTTCGCCCTGTGGTGCATCGAAGTGGGAACACCCAAAGATTTGGGGCTGCTGCTCAAATGCGCCCCCTCCTGCATCAGCAAGAAAAACATGCTGGCCTTCTGGGACATGTTCGGAGAGATTTTCGGCGCACCAATGCGCATAGCACGTACCAATACAACCGACGAAGCCGAACGACGACGCATAGAGGGGTCGCTCGATAAGATGGGCGCAGCGTTCTGGGCATTGTTTCCCGAAGGTACGGACATCGAAATTAAGGAAAGCAGCCGGGGTGACGCGTACAACGTCTATGACAGGCGTGTGGACAGGTGTAACAGCGAACTGTCTAAAGGCGTACTGATGCAGACAATGACCATTGACAGCGGTTCGTCCCTTTCGCAATCGGAAACGCACCTCGAAATTTTCGAGGACGTAATCAAGGCCGATGCCAGAATGGTAGCGAATGTAGTAAATGACAAACTGCTGCCGCTCATGGCGCGGCACGGCTTCCCCATACAGGGGCTTTCGTTCCAATGGGATGACGCGGCATCGTTCAGCCCCGCCGAACGGCGCGAGGAGGAACGCCTGCTGCTGGAATATTACGAGATAGACCCGCAGTATTTCATCGACAACTACAATATCCCCATAACAGGCGTGCGCCAAGCCAAAACACAGCCTGACGCTTTTTTCGGGTAAGCCCCACCGGGCGAGTGGGGCTGCGAAGTAGTTACAAGGCATTCAACACGGCTCTGTGTTCGCTTTATGGCCGCGAACTGTTCACGCTGGCTGACAGTGACCGCCCGTTTGACTTCGACGACGCCCTGTTTGACGAGGCGGCAAAGGCGGTGTATCAGAACGGTGGATTTGATGTTTCATATCTAACAGAGCCGCAGGCGCAGGCTCTCATTATCGAGACACTGCGCGTGCTCGATACGGCCATCGCCAGCGGACTGCCGCATGAAGTACCCGAAACACTCCGCTACGCTCTCGAAAACAACGCCTTTGTCTTTTCTGGCTTCAAGACGTTCCACGCCTTGCGGGAAGTGGGGCTGTCGATGCTCACGGATAAGGGCGACATCAAGCCGTTCAATGACTTTCTGGCCGATGTAAAGCGCATAAACGAGCAGTACAACCACAACTACCTGTACGCGGAATACAACCATGCCGTCGGAGCGGCGCAGATGGCGGCAAAATGGCACGACTTCGAGCAGGACGGCGACCGTTATTACTTGCAGTACCGCACCGCCGGAGACGATAAGGTACGCGAGGAACACGCCGCACTCAACGGCACGACACTGCCGCCCTCCGATCCATTCTGGGAATTGTTTCTGCCGCCGAACGGCTGGAACTGCCGCTGCACGGCGGTACAGGTGCGCAAAAACAAATACACGCCGTCCGACCCCGAACTGGCTATGCAGCGCGGAAATGAATGCACCGAGGGAGCAAAACGGGCGATTTTCCGATATAATGCGGGTAAATCGCTGCAACTGTTCCCGCCCAAACATCCCTATTACAAAGGAGTAAAGGCCGAACAACTCAAACAAGCTATCGACGGTTACATACCAGCGGAATGGACACCGAAAACAATCGGGGAAGCCGAACAGTTCTTTAGCAACGAATTGGGCGTTAATTGTTCGCTCGCTGGATTCACAAAAAAGAATTTGGCACAAGTGGAAAGCATTTTCAGAAGCGTGGAGCGGCACTTCCAGTGTTACCCGGAACTGAAAAAAGAGACGCTGTTTGTCGGCACTATCCGTGGACGTATAAAACTGCTTACTGCGGCAAAACTTAAAGAATACAAGCAGGTTTATCCGGACAAGAGTGAGGAAGTATTGGAAAAATGGGCAGCCGCGTGGGCACGCAAAGTCGCCACTTGCCGGAACTGTTACGCCTATTCTCATGGAGCGGCCAAAGAATATGGGCTTAGCGGTATTTGCTTCAATACCACGTGGGCAGGAGAAAAAATAGACAAGTCGCTTGCCTCCGATGTCAAAAGCAAATGGCACCCACCCGGAACAGACACATTAAAAGCGGTGTTTGACCATGAACTCGGTCACGAAATTGATCGGCTTCTCGGACTACGCACAAATACAGACTTCTTGAAAATGTACAACGAGGAAAGGGCACAAGGTAAAGACTATATTGTGGAAAACCTATCCGCATATAGCTACAAAAATGCCGACGAATTTATCGCGGAGGCATGGTCTGAATATCTTAACAACGAAAAACCGCGACCTATTGCGGTTGCGGTTGGTTCTTTAATAAAGAAACTTTATGCAGATAAATATCAAACTTCCGGTTCTTCGTCACCATCCACATAAACACGCATGGTGTCACGTGGCTTTGCCGGTTCAAAGATATAGCTACCCCGTTGCCCCTTCAATACATGGTCATGGCTTTCCGCTCCGGCCTGCACTATCTCAATCGGGATAATGTCAAACGCGGAACATGTCAAGCCCTTTTTGAAGTGCTTGCATTGCTCACACATGTAGGACAACTCTTCTATTTTATCTATAAGTCTTGCCATATCGTAAAAGTACGACTAATTTTTCAATTAGCAACAATAAATGCCAACTAAATGTTCAATGCCAACAAATTAAAAGCGGACATACTTAACGATATGCGCACAGAGCTTGCCGACGAGTTCGATAAGAATTTTGACCGCAAAGCCTTTTTCACGAAAAAATGGAAACGTCGCGCAAATCCGAACGCCAAAGGTTCGCTGCTGATGGTAACAGGGACGATGCGGCGCAGCGTAAAGGCCGAGGTAAAAGTAAACGGCGTGCGTTTTTCATCTGCCGTACCTTACGCGGCTATCCACAACGAGGGCGGAAAAGGAACGAAGCAGGTGCGCCAACATTACCGAACCAGCAAAAAGGGAAAGACGTACACGGTTAAGGCGCACACGCGCAAATTCACCATGCCGCAACGCCAGTTCGTAGGCGACGGCAAACGGACGCAGGAGATTATCAAAGGGGTGATTGCAGACAATATCTCAGACTTCGATATGCAACTTGCTAAATTCATCAAAAAATGAGAAAGCAGATTTTCCAAGCCATTTGTACGAGGCTCGCAGAGCGCGTACCGGATATTCAGTTCATCGACCTGTGGAACAACAACGTCGTCACATTGAGCGGCGGTGCGGTATGGCCAATGCCTGCCGTATTCGTAGAGTTCGAGCAAATCGAATGGCGGCAACAGAACAACGGCGCACGCCGCGGCGACGTGGCCGTGCGTCTGCACATCGTAACGCGCGCCGTCGCAACACACGGACACGCCGACCCGAAGATGCCCGACGCGCTGACGTTCCTTGATTTGATAGACCAGATAAACGCCGCCATGCAGGGGCTGCGAGGCGAAAACTTCGCAGGCTTCCAACTGACCACCTCGGCCACCAACCATGACCACGCCGAACTGATGGAGAGCGTCGAGCGGTACGTTACCAGCGCGCAGGACACCACGGCTGTGCCGAAATCCTCGCAAATAACCGGAATCATCCCCACGCTGCGGAATGGGTAAGAGAAAGCCCCGCAATCATCATGCGGGGCTTTCATTCTTTACGTCAAAAAGAGACAGTTGTGACGATTGGAAAGACGGTATTGTGGCTGGCATACCTAAATAGTTCAAGTAGGTGCGGTAGCAGATTTTGAATTTCGGGAAAATATGCTGCCGCCATACGGCTTTATAACACCGCGCCTGATTGCCGCTTTCATAGTACTGTGCCGTAATAGCTCTAATCAGCCTTACGCGCTCTATAGTACTTTCGTGGTGCTTTCTTTTCTCCATCTGCTTAAAATTGCTACCTTTGCAAAAGCCCTTTTGCATCAAGGCTCCTGCGCTGGCTCGCTGTGTTTAGCAGATAGAGTCGGCGCGGCTTTTTATTCTACGTCAGTCATGCCCAAGGGGATGTTCACCCATGCACCTTTGTCGTTCTTGTACTCGGCACGGATGTACTTTTTCGTCGGGGCAGGCTGGTAGCTCTCCTCGATGATTTGTACGCCCTCGATGAAACGCTCGTCGCCCGTTTCTTCTGCCATTTTGCGAAGCTGCAACACGCGGCTGGCTTTAATGTTGCCCTGACCGTCACGGGAAAGCAGGCGCAACACGGCATTTACAAGAGCTTTGCTCGTCTCGTCTTTGGCAAGGCTTTGAATGTAGTTCTTGACCATAGCGATGCCGTCCTCCACCGTATCGCGATAGCCGTCCACCGTGTTGACGCCCAACGTCAGGCGAAATTTGCTGTCGCTGGTGGTAAACGTGTGGCTGCGTTGGTCGTCTTTCGTCAGCCCCAGAACCTCCGACTTCATTTTCAGGATTGTATCGAAATTGCTGAAAACGGTGCTTTTTACCGTCTTGATTTGCTCGCTCAACTCCCGAAGAACGGGCAATGTCGTGCGAACTTCATCGTCCACCATAGCGGCATAATCAGTACGTTGCTGTTTGCGCCGTTCTGCCGCCTCTTTCTTTTGCTTTTCTGCGCGGTACGCCTCGAACTCCCGGCGCTCTTCCGCTGTCATCGTTACATTTTCCATTTGGCTGTCTATTAAAAAGTGATTAAATGCTGTTTAGCCATTTGCTATCATACACGTAATTTAAAAAATAGCATATTGAGGCTGGGGGATAATCTCCAAACCGCACTCCTCGGCGATGTTGTTTTCGATACGCGCTCCTTTACTGTCCTGCCAGTCTTTAAGCAAGTAAATTGCATCGCATTCGAGCAGCAGAGCAATGTCTGCGACAAGGTGCTCGTTCCAACTCGCCTCTTTATCTACTCCGTTGTAGAGCGGGTTTACGGGTTCATGCCCGAACGCCCGGATTTGCAGCTCTGCCTGTCGGAATTTGGCTGTCACCTGTTCGGTCGGCAGTCCCGATATTTTGCCGCTGATATAACACTTCATCGTTTAGCCCTCTTTTTAATGTGCAACACAACCTCGCGGACGAGAAAGGCGATGATTGCGATTACAACCGGAACCCACATGGGAGCAAGTACCCACCACCACGACCACACAATTGTCTTTGTCAGTTTCAGCACGATAAAGGCAATGGTGAGCAAGCCCCAGAAGCCTATACCTACATTTGAAGAATTGTTGCTTGAACTCATATGTAATATTTTAAAAGGTGAATAAATCCGTCAGTTCGGTAATGCGGACGAAGGTGCCCCCGCTGTATAGTTCTGTGCCAGATACTCCATTGCGATACGTTCCACCGAGTCGATGTCTTTTTGTTTGTTCCGGAAAGCGTTGTATAAATTCCGCAGCCGTTCGGCTGGTATCTTGTTGAATGATTGGTATCCGGCAGCACGACAGGCAATACCCTTAATGATGTTGGCGTTGCTTTCACGACCGATTTTGCGCAAATACCCGCCTATCGCGGCCATTACCTGTTTGCGCAACTTGTCCATAGTTTCACCCTTACCACCCTCCAACTGCCGCGAAAGAGAGGCGCATATATCGATAAGGTCGTGCGTGTCAATGTCGGCACTGCTTTCGACGCCGAAGCTCTCTATGATAGCCCGTTTTTCCGCCTCGGTCAGACCCAGCCGAGAACAGAGAGTGTGAAACTTACGGAGTAATCCGTTATGTATTTTATCCATTGTACTCATACCCAGTCTTTATTTGTTATCCGATTGCTTGATGTTGTTGCATTCATTATCGGGAGTTGGTTTTGCACTTTTCTGTTCTCCTTTTATCGCAATGACTGTACGGCTCCAATATTCAGCGATAATCCATACTACGACAATGATTGTTATATATATCATTCTGTTAAAGTCGGTCAATCCAATACTCATTTGCGCCCTGTTCCCATATCACGAAGTCTGCACCGCCCTCGCCGCGTTCCGCCACCTCGTAACGGGTGGTGACAAAGACCTTGTAACCCTCGACGCGCATCTTGATTTCACTGTCGTAGCGTATCTTCTCCGCCACAACGCCGTCGGGCAGGCCTCGCTTTTCATGGCTGACGAAAATAAACAGCTTGTTGGGAAAGTCATCTTTCAGTTTCATAACGTCAGCCACCTTTAGACCGAACCAATAATGCACACTGTCAATCACTATCACATCAGGACTTTGTTTTTTAGCCAACCGCACGCGCAAGTCTTTCAAACTCTCTTTGTTTAACAGTATAATGCGATTGCCTACCTCGTCCATCCTTACGCGCTCCCATGCCTTTTGCAGTGAAAGCGAAAGCCCTTGCTCCAAACTATTATATGCTACGCGGCGAAAGCGGGTTAGATACTTACACAATTGCATAAGAAAGGTGGTTTTACCGCTACCACTGCCTCCATAAACAATCCACACCCCGCGCAGTTCGGGTTTCCCGAAGCTGGCGAGAAATGCACCGTCGAACTCGGCCACCTCAAACTTGGCTATCAGTACATTTCTATTGCTTATCGCCCGTCCCATGTCTATTCTTCCGTTATCAGATGTATCGTCAAATAAGGCACATTATTGATCGTCTTAATCGTTATGCAGTTCTCCCTTACATCGAACCTGTGAGTAATGCCGAGGCACTCTGTCGCATTCCTGCGCTTGTAGGTAAAATCTACCAGATAGCGCAGTACCGTCTCCATCATGGAATATCGCTCTATGTCGGGGTAATTCTTGTTTCGGTCAAAAGGGAAATATGCTAAAACCGACAACAGCCAAATGGGTGTCCGCTTGGTGTGCTTCTCGATTATGAACCGTGCCATTACGCCTGCCCTCCATTCTTTTGTATCGCCCAAATAGCGCGCTTTACGCGACGCAAATCGCATTCGCAGTCATCCGCTATGCGGTTGATGGTTTTTGCATCGGATATGCCGTTTACCACGCAGACGGCGGCAATATCCTCCGTGTTCACAACCTGCAACTCCACGAACTTGCGACCCATGCGGCTGTAAATTTCCTCGTACCCCTTGCGCTTGGTGCGAAGTCCTTTTTTGATACGCTTTTCCAGAAAATTAGTCGCACAAAGAATAATGCCGCAGTGTCCCTCCAGCTGATTGTAAAGGCTGATGAAGAAATAGAACACGTGATCCGAAAGTTTGTCTGCCTCGTCAAGCACGACAAGCGGATTTTCCTTGCGTTTGAGCGTGTCGATGATGTCGTCCATCATGTCCGACACCGTACTGCCCGTGAAGTCCACGCCCATACATTGCAACAGCTTGCCCATGAACGTGCGGCGGTTCCAATACTCCGAACAGCATAGGTGGTAAACATTGCGGTGGTTGGCGGCATAGTTCTTTATCGCTTCCGTCTTGCCGCATCCAGCGTCGCCCGTAACAGCCAGCACAAGGCTGTCCTCACGCGCATTGTCGAGTAGGAAGCCCATGCGGCTGTACGCGCGTGTTTCAGCGATGTGCCACGCTTTGGCCTCGTGTCCCGTCTGGGCGGCTATCGTGCGCCACATTTCATCGCTTATGGTATCCCAATCGCCTGCCAGCACTTTGCTGATGGTGGCGGAACTAACGCCGTTCATACTGTTGGCTGCCTTGTTCTGACTGCCTTTCTGCACGCAGTAGTCTTTAAGGCGTGCGGTAATCTTTTGTTTTTCGTCCTTTTGCATCTTACTATTCGTTTTCAGAAAATTGAATAATCGTCTTTATCCGAGGCAGCCGCGCCCTGCGGGATTATTGGTACCTCGACGGCCTCCACCTCCTGCGCTTTCAGTCGTTGTTGCGCTTTTGGCAGTTTGTGCTGGCCGCGGCTGTCGCAGATAAGCAGGCGACCGAGGATGTTATCCAACTGCGGGTTGCCACTTATCAGCTGTTCGGTCTTTTCATAGGCCAAGGCACGGCGGTCGGTAATGTACTGCTCCATCTGCCTATTGAAGTCCTGCACGCGCTGGAGTTCCGCCGCATCGCCCTCCTTGCGGTCGGCAAGTGCCATCGGTTGCACGTATTTTTCCGTCAGCATGAAATGCAACGTGCCGTCCTCGCTCACTGCCAGAACCTCGTGCAGGTTGTCGGGGTCGTATTTCACCGTCCAGCGCGTACCCGCATATTGACGAAAACGCATGTCAAAACAGTCGTAATCGCGCTTCATGCCCAACAGTGTGGGGCGCAGACCGCTGCCCTCGATAGCGTTCTTGTACCCCGTTTCCGCACCGAAATGCAGCAGGTACTGCTCGCGGCTCAACGGCAGGCGGCGTTCCGCAGGCAAGTTGTCCATCATCTTGCGGAATCGCTCGACTTTGCGCTGGCGTTCCATCTGGATAATCTTTTCTATTTGCTCGCGCACGCCTGTCTCGTCGGGGAAACTGTGCCGATGCATATTCAGTGCTTCACTGTTCGGCTGTTTGCTGGGATCGGTGGTGATACCGTAACCCGACCAATTGTTAAACAGCTTGCCGTATTTCTTGTTCAGGTAACTGAAATAAGGCTCTATGACCTTTGTCTTGGCGTTCTTCACACGAGCAGGGGTCAGTTTTGCTCCCATCACGTTGTAAAGCGGCGTCATGGCTTTGAGGGCGTAGTGGTCGCACTGTATCTGGTTCGCCCGCAACATCACGCCGAAAAGCTCCTCACTGTGCTTGGCAGCATTGCGGAGGGCTTCGGCTATCAATTCGGGTGTTTCGTGCGTTCCGATGGCATAGCCTATCGGATAGTTGCAACACGGGTCTAACACTACTTCCAATGTCAGACGGTTGCAGTAGGAGGTCACGCTGCGGCCTTTGCTGTCCGTCTTGGTATCCTGGTAAAGCAGTTCCACATCCCAGCCGTCGAGCGTCCACATCAGGAACGGAGCGGTCGGGCGTTTACGCTTCACTTGCATACTTTTCGTGTTACGGAAATTAGTTGCTCCCAAGCGGCCTGCCGCCGTGACCAAATCCAATTTGTCGCGCCATACAGCCACTGCACTGGCGGTTATCGGCTTCCAGCCCTGCTGGTTTGCCACGGCGTTGTACAAGTTGGCGATGGCCATATTATCGAGGTTATTGTGGTGACCTATCAGCTGCACCAGCACGCTCTCCTTGATATCGTCATCCACTTTTGCAGCATTGGTGTTCTGGAACTTCTTGCTGATGAAACACACATAACCGTCGCGCAGGTAGTCATTAAACTTGCGTTGCAAGCGGCGTTCGCTTTCGGGCAGTGAATGGGGAAAACGGTCTGCAAGGCGCGGCAGCGCGGCAGCGGCTTTACGCCAGAAGTCCGTTTTGTTCAGCTTCGGGTCGCTCTGACGCAAACGGTGACTGTTACTTGCCTCTATGCAATGCCGAAAGGCGTTCATGATTGCACAGTTATTCGAGTATTCTGCCTGCTTTTCAGGGGGCAGATGCCGCCCGTCCGACAATACATATTCGGCATAGAACTGCATCGCCATGCCGTCGGGGATTATCGTGTCCATGAAAGGCTTGCTGTCGGCTTTTTCCTGTAAATCGGGATAACGGCGGTAAACTTCCGTGCGGTATTTCAATGGCAGGCTTTCAACGGCAAACAGCGCAGGTGTCCCATAACAAGCGCGACGTACTTGCTGCAACTTACCACGGTGACGAAGCAACTTCAAATTACTTTCCGTCATTATACCCGCGGTTAGTTCCGCATGACTTATACAAAGCGTGTTACCGTAATACTCCATAACTACATCGCTTGCGCTTTCGCCTGTATATCGTAAAGTTGGTTAATCATTACATCGTCGAAACCCTCGACAACTTCGCCGTCCTTGATGATGTCTACATGCCCCGTCGATTTATCGCATTCTATCATCACACCATTAGGAAAATACTGTCGCATATAGTTGTCTGCATCATGCACCGTTTCCATCGCTGGTGAAGCAATCATTAAGATACCCCCACGCTCCTGTGCCAGTTTGCGGATTTTTCGCGCCCGAGGACTGTCGCCGCCTCGTTCGGCAAAAGTCAATGCCCGCCATACCGCCATCTTCGTCGTTTTGAACGTCTTAATCAGAAACTCACGGTTCTCTTTCGTTACTGCTATATACTTTTCCATGTCCCTGTTTATTTCAGATTGTCATTGATATATTGCATATCCTCACTCCAAATGGGAAGCCCCATTTTGATTTTACAAAGCGTTACTTGCTTTTGCCCGATTAATTTCACGGCCGCACTATAAAAATCAGTGTCATTATATGCACTGGCCTTACCAATGAGGAACTCCGCAAGTTCTTCCCGTTCTTTATTTACAGCCTTTTTCAAAAAGGTAAGTTCTGCCTTCATTCCACCAACACGCCTGCCGATCGCTTTCAAACATTGGCGGAGCTCGATATGGTCGTTTGCGCTATCATAGGCACACATGGCTCTCATCTCTTTGCAGAACTCGTCTTTGCCCATATCTCCAGCAGCCATGTAGAGGTTGTCCACCAAATGGTAATTTTCCGCTGTTATCAGTCTCCGTGTGCGCTCTTCAAATTCTTTCTGTGTCATGGTCATTTTGCTTTTTAGTGAAACATTCTTCGGTCTCGGCCTTTATTCGTATCTTTGGCTGCGGTGTTACTTGCTACACGCTACAAATATCGCGACTTCTCACGAATAAACAAAATAAAATCGTGACAAATATCGAAATAATTAGATTGTATTATGTATGAATGAAACAATTCACGATAGGATAGGGACGTTAGTCCAAGAATATGGAGATGGTAAGAACACCGTATTTGCCAATAAAATAGGTGTTAGCGAGGGCAATGTGCGTGGTTACATCAAAGGTATTATGCCGAAAGCTGATGTTCTTGAAAAAATCGTGAGAACTTTCGATGTGAATGCAATGTGGCTACTCACAGGCATAGGTCACATGCGTGTAAGTAATTTAGATATAAGTACACCTGTACTTACTTCCGATAATGACAGACTTACAACCGTGTTGCAACAGTTTGATGTATTCATACAAAAAAAAGACATGCAAATCGTACAACAAGCAGAAGAAATAGGGCGTTTACGAGAACGAATATCTCATCTTGAACGCGAAAAGGGAAAAGATGCCTCGGATGTCCAGACTTCTGGCGTTGCAAATGCAGGGTAGCCGTGATACATATCTTACGCCGCTAATGCACAATTCTGCACATCCCACATACAACGCTATTTCTCCAATTATTATGCTATTTTCTTTATTTCACGGAGACGAATACATATTAAACGGTCATAGTCAATAACTTAAATAGATTACAGCCATTATTTTTCTATACTCAAACAGGAATTAAAGGGGGAGATTTTCACGAAAAAGCCGTTATTTTACATTCGTTTTTCTCTTATGGGGTAGTATTCTCTCCTTGAAAGTAACCCCAACTGTAACCCCAACTGTAACCCCAAGCAACATTTTTCACACGAAATGTACTGAATTACCCTCTACCCTACCCGGTCATTTACAATTCCCCAATCCTGCCATTTCCGAAAGCCCGTTTAACAGGTAATTAAACGCCAATTTAACGGCACTTATCCCCACCTTACCAATACACAAAACAAATAAGCAATGCGGGCAAAAGCCCCATTTTACGCCGTTTTCGGCTATTTCCAGTCGCTCCACATCTGTACACAATAAAGGCGGCCAAATAGCCCGAAAACTACCTGACCGCCTGTATAATTAAAGCCGATGCAAATCTGCGTTTAATGGTCGATTAAATACTTTGCCCTCATTCTTAAAGCGCAATTAAAGCTGATTAAAGGTTTTGTCCGTTTCGTTTTATTCCTCTTCCCTTCGGCGCCTGTGAACACCATGCACATTATCAATTGTTTACACTACAAAAAGGACATCATACTGTTGTACACTTCGTTTTCATGCCCATACGGGGTGCGTCAACGCCCCCCTCTCTGCGCGTCGAAAAGGCAACTTCACGCATATCGGCCCGTCTCTTCCCCGCTGACCGCACGGCAGCCTGCCGCCTCATAAGTTCTCCGCCCCTGCAAGGCAACGGGCACGCGGACGGTTCCGGCAATCGAAGAGAAGCGGCGGCTATCGGCACAGACTGCGAATCCATCCTGCTGCCCGGACTTCGTGCAGTAACAGAGCGCTCCACGCCCGACACGGCACATGGCTTCGTTCCCGTCCTGCAGCATAGGCGGCCGAACTTCCTACCCTGCTCTTCCGGTCCGGTCGACCGGCAGGAACACTGCGCAAACTTTCCTTCTCCGGAAGGCAACGACCCGTCGGGGAACCGGTGCTAAAACCGCACCACCGTAATAATTTCTTAGCAGAAAGCGTTTATCTTTGCATCCTAAAATCTTATCCTATGGAATCCATACGCGAGTTATTCAGAATATGCAACGGTCCGTCGAGCAGCCATACCGTCGGGCCCAAAAAAGCTGCGGAACAATTCCTTGCACGCCACCGCGATGCAGAGAGTTTCCGCGTCACGCTGTACGGTTCGCTGGCGGCTACCGGCAAGGGGCACCTCACGGATGCCGCCATCCTTTCGGTACTCGAACCGGTCGCGCCGACCGAAATGATATGGAAACCGGAAACGGTCCTGCCGTTCCATCCCAACGGTATGCTTTACGAGGCCCTGAAAGGAGGAAAGGTCGAAGAGGCATGGACCATTTTCAGCGTAGGGGGCGGAGCATTGGCCAACGAGCATACGAAACAGCGGAAGCCGGTCGATATCTATCCGCTCACCACCATCGAGGAGATACTGAAATGGTGCCAGGCCGAAGGCAAAACGTTCTGGGAATACGTGGAAGATTACGAAGGACACGACATCTGGGAGTTTCTCTCCACGATATGGACGACGATGTGCGAAACCATCGAACGCGGACTGAACAACGAAGGCGTCCTGCCCGGCGGACTGAAAGTACGGCGCAAAGCCAGCACCTATATGGTCAAAGCCAAAAGTTTCAACGACTCGCTCAGCAGCCGGTCGAAACTCTACGCCTATGCGCTCGCCACCTCCGAGGAGAATGCGGCGGGAGGTATCGTGGTGACGGCTCCGACATGCGGTTCGAGCGGCGTCGTACCTGCGGTGCTCTACAACATCGCCCAAAGCCGCGAAATACCGACGGTACGGATACTGCGCGCACTCGCAACGGCAGGCCTCTTCGGAAATATCGCCAAAACCAACGCATCCATCTCCGGCGCGGAGGTAGGGTGCCAGGGAGAGGTGGGGGTAGCGTGCGCCATGGCTGCCGCTGCGGCCTGCCAACTGTTCGGCGGTACCCCCACACAGATAGAATATGCAGCGGAGATGGCCCTGGAACACTTCCTCGGTCTGACATGCGACCCGGTCTGCGGGCTTGTGCAGATTCCCTGCATCGAACGCAATGCGGTAGCCGCCGCACGGGCTCTCGATGCCAACCTCTATGCCACCCTCTCCGACGGCAATCACATGGTGAATTACGACAAAGTGGTGAAGGTGATGAACGAGACCGGTCTCGACATGCCGAGCCTCTATCGCGAAACCGCGGAAGGCGGCCTGGCCAAGAACTATACGCGCCACAAATAATCTCCGGGCTCCGGCGAGCCGCTTAACAATAGATTTCAGAGACTTTCACCGATATCCAACCGGGGCCCCGGCGCCGGACAACTCCGGCAGGCAGGAAAGGAGAGTCATCCGCACGTCTGGCATCACAGGCCGATACACGACCGGGGCGGCGCCTATTAGCGCCGCCCCGGTTTTCCGATGTTCGAGCCACCGGTTATTCGAACCGTACCGCCACGTCGTCGTAAGCGAAGTAGGCAGGCGTATTCAATCCGTAGTCTCCGCAAAGGTCGGAACTGCCCATGATATTGAACTCTATCTTCGTGACAGAGCCCAATACCGACAAATCGAATTTGGTCCACTCTTCGACGATATTGGCTGAACCATTACACAGGAAGCATTCGGTGGAACCGGTCGTCCGGCCATCCGCATCGTAGCCGTAAGCGACGATTTTAAACCACGAATCCGCGGTTGCCGGCTTAGCGAAAGAGTCGCCGTAATAGAGCGAATTGAGTGTATAGCAGGTATTCACGACGTACATGTGGTCGACAACCCGGGCCTTGCCGTCGGCAAAGTAGAACGACGGAAGGACGGTTTTATACGACGTTTCATCTACATATCCGTTCTGTACACAGAAGTTAGCCGAACCGCCATGACCTGCCGCCCCGGTCGTTCCGGTCGAAACGGTCAGTTGTTCCGTATAGGTCAACCCTTTGAAATCGGCCGCAAAATAATTCGAGAGCACGTGTCCTCCGTTCCAGAAAGGCCCTCCGTCAATAATCTCCGACGCCAGCTCCGTATTGCCCGCATCGTGCCATTTATACCCCGTAATTGCAAAATCGTTGTAGGTCAGTGGACCGCCATATTGCGGTGAATCAATCAATTCACTCCAAGTCGCAACGGTTTTTCCGCAACCGGAAATGGTATAGGCCTCGAAACGAGCGTCTTCATCCTCGAAAGTAAGTACACGCATCGTCCCCTTCACCTCGAAGGCGGGCATCGACAAGATACCCGAACGGACCAACCGCTGCAACGAAGCGGTGCTCTGCTCCATCATCATTCCGTCGGAAGTATGGATTTCGAGCGAGAATCCCTTCGCAAATTCCTGCACGGGCACGACCAGATAACATACCAGCGGTTCGGAAGTAAGCGCCGCTCCTTCGTCGAAATCGAGACGTATCCACCGCACGGCTTCCATCGAAGTCTGGTCGGGTACCATGCCCGCCGTATCATTCCTCTCGCCCGGCCCGGCCAGATATTCGCCGTTATTGCCGGTCAGCACGATACGCTCCACCGTCGCCGCCCCCGTGAGGGAGAGTTTCAGCAGGGCACACTGATTCCTGAACTGCAACCCTTCGCCGACCGACTGCGCCGAAGCGGTCATCAGATGCGCCGCCGTATCGAACGAACCGGCCGTATAGTGCTGGACGGCAGGAAGCATCAACAAACCGTCCGACCGCACCGCCGAGGCCGGATAAACGGCTTCGTAAGAGGCAGCCTCCGCCACATCGACATACCAACCTTCCGATTCGCTCCCCTGCAGGGTATAGGTCGTCCCGTTCACACTGATTTTATCCCCGGCTTCCCACGATACGGAGACTCCATCGAGCGATGCGCGTGTCTCGGCATGATCTACCGCCAGCCGCACGGTAGGAACTTCAGGCTGCAATACCGCTTCCGACATGAAATCTTCGGAACAGCCCGCAAGTACCGCGCCTGCGAGCGCAACTATCATGATTCTCTTTTTCATCATTTTCTGACTTTTCAATTACCAAACTCCTTCCGTTTCAACATAATCCTCCGTCCGGATACTCGCGGCGATGCCACACTCCAGCCGCACCTCCGATACCTCGATTGCAGGTGCCTCATACTCGACAATGTTCTTCATGCTTTTAATTTTAAAAGGTTAAACAATCCATCTGTCCCGAACCGACCCGGCCGACAGGGATACGCAGTCACGACGAACAATCAAAAACACTCCGAAATCCGGATAAACTGAACGGAAAAATCGAGAATCGTCTTTTTGATTTTCGCCCGCAATCCCCCGGGCAGCCAATCGGTATCTATGCACAAAGCAGGTCTTCTGACTCGTTCCGGTTCCGCGCCTTCCCGACTTCGGCAAGCCAGTGGCAATTGATTGCGAAACCCCTTTTACTCCTTCCGGAGCAGGAACTCACAGCAATGGGTATTGTTGCAGATTCTCACTGCATTCCCTTTTCATCCGTCGCACGCTTCCCGCAGGAAGGCGTTCGGGACACTTTTGCATGCACAAAAATAGAAAATAATTGACAATTACATATCGCAGCACCGCTTTTATCGCCGTCCCGGCGACAAAGCAGGAACCGACAGCCCGGGGAAGAATACCCGCAGCCCACCCACCGGCCGTTCCATGACTTTTCGTCAGACCAACCGGCACACTGTCCGCAACTTCTGCCAATAAGTCCGCCGACACTCTCTTTTGCACGGTTTTTGAAAAAACAGTATGTATAAAAAGAACAGTCCCTTTATTCCGACGATGAAAGCCGGGAGCGATATTATGTAACGCACTCGATACGACCCGGACAACAAAGAGATACGGAGACCGCTTTCCAAACAAGATAATTCCCGAAGAGCCGAATCCAACCAAACGAAAATATATTACTTTTGCAAACCGATTATTAATTTTCAAATCAAAAACCGACGAATTGAAATGAAAAAGCTTACAACCCTCCTCGCAATCTTTGCAATCGCAGGACTCGGATTGACCTCGTGCGACCAGAGCGGTACCGACGAAATCGTCTATCCCTCTTTTGAAAAAGTAACCCTCGAAGAGCGTACCGACGGCACCTTCTTCGGCCGTTTCGACGTAACGTGCGCCCAGACCTCCTCGCTGAAAGAGGTGACCGCAAGCTACACTTACGGCTCGACCACCATCAGCATCCCCGACCAGGACCTCGACATCACAAAAGGCAAGAATTACGAATGGACCGTGAAGCTGACCGTTCCGGTGGAAGCAGAGGGAACGCGCGTAAGCAAGATAACGCTTTCGGCTACGGTAAAGGGTTCCAACGGCGGAACCAAAAGCCAGTCGTTCGACACGCCCGCCAAGGACGACCCCACTCCCGAGGAACCGGGGGAAACGGACCTCTCAGCCGCAGCAGCCTTCTCCTTCAAGCGTGTGGGCGGACAGGCAGCCACGGGCGACCTCTCCAAATTCGGACTGAAATGGCCTGAAAACGTATTGGCAGCCACCAACGTATCGCTTCAGAAAGACGGCGCATCGAAATTCGTGGAACTCGCCGCTGCCGACTGGAGCAATATCACGACCCAGGAGGCCCTGAAAGAAGCCATCGACAAGGCTTCCGACATGAAAGCCTACACCGGTATCAGTGCCGACAAGGGACAGGACTACGACGTGGTACTCGGCGTTATCAACGAAGATGTATATTACATGCTCCACATCACCAAGGCTACGGTAGCGACCGATGCCACCGTAGGTACGACGATAGAGATTACCGGCCAGTACAAGCACTAAACGGCAGTACCGTATCAAACAAAGGAGGGAACAGCCTGCTGTTCCCTCCTTCTTTTTCCGTATACCGCCTTCACTGCTCCCCGCCGACCGACGGACCGGCAGCTTCCGACGCTATTCCGAATAGCCGAAGCGACGAAGCTGGCTGTCGGAATCCCGCCAGTTGTCGCTCACCTTCACGTAAAGCTGCAGGAACACCTTCTTGCCGAGAAACTTTTCGAGTTCGATGCGTGCGGCCGTCCCCACCCGCTTCAGCATCTCGCCCTTATGTCCGATGAGGATGCCTTTCTGCGACTCGCGAGCCACATAAACGGTAGCCGAAATGCGGTCAAGACCGGGCTCCTCCCGATACTCGTCTATCGCTATCTCCACACTGTACGGAATCTCCTTCTGGTAGTTGAGGAATATCTTCTCGCGGATTATCTCCGAAGCGAAGAAACGCATCGTCCGGTCGGTCAGCGTATCCTTCGGATAATAAGGTTCCCCTTCGGGAAGCCTGGCGAGAATCAGGTCGAACAGCCCTCCTATGTTGAACCCGTTCAACGCCGATACGGGAACCACCTCGGCCTCCGGCAGCCGCGCCCGCCACCGTGCCGCGAGTTCCTCCAGCGCCTCCTGGGAGGTAAGGTCAATCTTGTTGATGACCACGATGACGGGAATGCCGCTCGTGGCGATACCGTCCACTATCCGCTGCGAAGTTTCGTCGCCCCGCTCCACCGTATCGGTCACGTAAAGAATGACGTCGGCATCCTTCAGCGCCCCGGCGACGAACTTCATCATGGACTCCTGAAGCCGGTAACTGGGCTTCAGGATACCGGGCGTATCGGAATAGACAATCTGGAAATCGTCGCCGTTCACGATACCCATTATCCGGTGGCGCGTAGTCTGTGCCTTGGAGGTGATGATGGAAAGACGCTCTCCCACGAGCGCATTCATAAGCGTCGATTTCCCCACATTGGGGTTGCCTATGATATTGACGAAACCTGACCTGTGCATAGTCGGAACATTTTGCGTTACGGCCCTTCGGGGCCTTTGCAAAGATAACGCAAATACGGTTCCAATTCCCTCCGCCGCGACGGAACGGCCCCGTATTTGTGCATGCACGGATAGTTTGCTACCTTTGCAGACGGAAAAAAGAAGCGTATGGCATCATCGAACTTCGTAGATTACGTCAAGATATTCGCCCGTTCGGGGGCGGGAGGGGCCGGTTCGGCTCATTTCAGGCGCGAAAAATTCGTCGCTTTCGGCGGGCCCGACGGCGGCGACGGCGGACGGGGCGGCAGCGTCGTCCTGCGCGGCAACAGCCAGTACTGGACGTTGATACACCTGAAATACCAGCGGCACGTATTCGCCAAGGACGGTGAAGCGGGTTCCGGCGCCCGCTCTTCGGGAAAGAGCGGCGAAGATGCCGTGATACCCGTACCGCTCGGCACCGTGGCCCGCAACGCCGACACAGGCGAAATCGTAGGCGAAGTGACGGAAGACGGTCAGGAACTCGTCCTGCTCCCCGGCGGACGGGGCGGTCTGGGCAACTGGCACTTCAAGACATCGACCAACCAGGCGCCGCGCTACGCTCAACCGGGCGAACCCCGACAGGAAGGGGCGTTCATTCTGGAACTGAAGGTACTCGCCGACGTGGGGCTGGTCGGATTCCCGAACGCCGGCAAATCCACGCTGCTCTCCGTAGTATCGGCCGCGAAACCCAAGATAGCCGACTACGCCTTCACCACGCTGGAACCCAATCTCGGCATCGTGGAGGTACGTGACGGCCGTTCGTTCGTGATGGCCGACATTCCCGGCATCATCGAAGGGGCCCACGAGGGGCGCGGACTGGGCACACGCTTCCTCCGCCACATCGAACGCAATTCCATCCTGCTCTTCATGATTCCGGCCACGAGCGAAAACCTGCGCAACGAATACGGCATCCTGCTCAACGAACTGACGCAGTACAATCCCGAACTGCTCGACAAGGAGCGTCTGCTGGCCGTCACCAAATGCGACACGGCAGGAGAAGAAGAGTTGGCAGCGCTTCGGGAACAACTGCCGGAAGGGATACGCACCGTTTTCATCTCCTCAGTCAGCGGCTATAACATCCCCCAGCTCAAAGATGCACTGTGGGAAACCCTGCGGCACACCAACGACCGCAAGCCCTGATACGCTCCCGCTGCTTCAAAACCGTTCCTCCGCCATATCGGAATAGAGCAGGTCGGGACGGATAACGCGCAACCGGTAGTGTCCGTCAAAGACAGAGAGCATCCCCTCTATCCTGCCGCTTCCGGCCGGAAGCGGCCACGAAGCGAAACCGGCACGGCGCGATGTACGGACAGCGAGCAGATTCCCTGACCGGTCCACCACATACCGGTCGGTATCGGCAAACCCCGACGCATCGTCCGCATCCCGGTCACACCACGCCGCACGGCCTCCCGCCACGAACTGTACCCCGTCAAACGAAACGAACCGGCCGACATCCTCCGGCCGCAAGGCGGCAATCTCCCGCGCCTGCGGCTCTACCGCCTCCTCGGCCATTCCTACGATACGCACCACCGCCGGAATATCCGCCTCGTCCACATATCCCGTTTCATACCCCTGCGACGGAGCCGTCCCCAACTGAAGGCAGCCGCCATACGCGCCCAATGTCAGTCCGTTACACGACACATCCACCAGACACCCCATGGCATAGGTTTCGAACAGCCGCTCGCTGTCGAGCTTCAGCTCTATAGCTCCGCTCCCGTCCAGCACGGCGAGTGTCTTGTAATAATTGCCCGACCGGTCGCTGCTCACCACACAGCCCCGGATACGGTAACTCTCCGTGAACGTATAGGGGTATCCCCGATAATGCGATTTCAGGTACTCCACCGTCACGACCGAAGAGGCCGCACCGCCCTCTTCCTCCTCCGGTACCCGGCCTCTTTCCGGATAGCTGCATCCGCTCAGGAGCAGCACGGCGGCCACCGCCGGCCAGCTACATCTCCACATCATTCCCGTCCCTCAACTTCAGGGCGAAGACCTCGCGCGTCCCGCCGAATTTTCCATACATCAATATTCCCGTCAGGGTCACCCGCCCGGCCGGAACGGTATCCCCTGCAAACGAAGCGTAACCGCTCGTCACGACCGCCACCGAATCCCCGGCAGCATCCCGGAACCAGACCGTTCCCGTGGCCGGCATCCCCGACTCGGCCCCCGTATCCGCCCACGTCACCGGTCCGCCCGAGCGGCAGACCTCCGCTATCCGGACAAGACGACCGCAATACCGCTCCTCCAGCCCGCCGATACCGGGCTCCAGCGGAGGTACTTCCCGGAAAAGCGTATCGCGCTCCATGCAGCGGTCGAGCAGCACACGTGAACCGAACTCCTCCACCCGATAGGCCGACCAGTCGTTCACGCCCGCCCCGAGCTGCACCACGCCGTTGTACATCCCCACCGCCAGCCCACGGGCATGGATAACTATCCGGTGGCCGCGCTGACAATAGGCATGCAGGTCGTAAAATCCGGCCCGTATCTCGACGGCACCGCTTCCGTCGTCGATAATGAAACTACGGAAGAAATTCCCGGCCCGGTCGTCGGACACCACATAACCGCCGACCGTCAAATCCTCCTGCACCACAAAGGGGTCGCCGTAAAAATGTTCACGAAGCAGGGCGAGGTCGGCATCGGGAAGCGTACCGCTCCCCTCCAGGTCGCCGGGGCCGAGCGTACCGAAACGGTCGTAGCCACAAGCAACGGTCAGCACTCCAGACAGAATACATACGAAAATCTTTTTCATAACGCTAAAAACTGACTGTCAGCGAGGCGAGGAATGTCCGGGGATAGGCATAGCTGTAACGCGCCGGGAACGGACGGTAAGCGTTCCTCCCGTCCGCCGCCGTATATTCGTCGAACCTCATCTGTTCATAGCCTCCGTAAACGATGTCGCGCCGGTCGAGCAGATTGTCTACCGACAGGCTGGCGAACACCCGCACTCCGAAGAGGGTGAACCCCTTCGTCACTCCGACGTTCAGTACCCACGCATCGGGCAGCCGCTCCTGCCGGAAACACGCCTGCCGCTCCTCCGGCGAAGAGGCCAGATAGAGAAAGCGGTCGGTACGCCGCAGCGGATTCACCGTCACGTAGCGTCTTCCGGCATACATCCCTTCGAGCGTGAAGCCCCACTGCGAGGCCGTACTGTAATTCAGTGCAGCGGCCGCCGTCGTCTGCGGAGTGGCCGAATGTACGAAACCGTCCAACCGTGCCCGGTCGCCCCCGAGCAGCAGCCGGCCGGAAGCATCCTCGTAAACCGCGACCTCAGGCTCGCCGCGATAGATGTTGTTTCCCACCGACAAGACCGTCAGCAGCACGAGCCGCTCGGCCAGTTCGATGCGTACTCCCGCCTCCACACCCCAGTCGAGCCGCGTGATGCCGGACATCACCATATCGCAATAAGCACTGTACAGGTCGTCGTAATAGCAGTCCACCTGCATGGCGCCGTGCGTATGTACGAGGTACCCGGCCAACTCGGCCACGGCGAACCACGCCAGCGGTACCCTGTACTCTGCCTGCACGCCGGCCACCCGTTCCGACCGGATGCCCCCGGCCAGCGCATTGCTGTAATCGGGCGAGAGAAAGATATCCTCATAACAGGGCATGTATTCGCCGGCGAACACCTCCGCACGGAGACGATGGCGTGCCGTGAAACCATAGCGGGCGGAAACATACACGTTGTACGGTGTGAAACCACACACGGCGGAGGAGCCGTACGACCGGCTGCCGGGCAGCGTCGCCTTCTCGTAATGTCCCACCCTGCGCAGGTCGGCGAACGAAAGTTCGGCCCCGAACGAGAGCCCGAAACGTCCGTACCGATAGTGGCCCGCCCCGAAAAGTACGGCCTCACGGCGGAGGATGTCGTAATCGTAGTCGTACCGGTCGCCGGGGCCCACCCTTCGTCCCGGTTTCCGCACGTCGCTTTCCACCCCGGTAAAGGGGTCGCGGTTATAGGCGAAAACCGCACCGAGCAGGTCGGCCGCCTCCCGGTAGAAGTTGCTCCGGTCCCGACGCAGACGGAAGCCGTAATCGCACCGGAAACCGTCCCGTTCCGGAGCCGTCGCGGAGAAAGCGGCCTGCCACCCCTCCACGCGCTCCATCCGCCGGTCGGCAAGGTAAAGCGCAGCCCCTCCCGGTGAAAAGAGATTGGCATCGTACAGGCCCGTCCAGTCCACCTGTGTCACCCGTTCATCGCCCGAACGCCACGCCTCCTCCAGCGCGGCAATCACATGCGGTTCGGTCCGATGACCCGGCAGGTTGCCATGGTAATCAGGGGCAGGAGAGGATGCATCCGACCACGACAGCCCGCTGCGCCCCCTGAATCCATAACGGCAGCCGACGGAAACCGAATAATACACACCGTTCCGGTCGGAAATGCCGAAATTCACCGCCGCCAGCGGAGCGAAATCGCGCCGCACACGCGAATTGCGCACCTTTCCCTGAAAAGGGCCCCAATAGGGATTGTAGAGATTATTCCCCGTCAGCACATACGCCTCACGCTCCGTCCACCCCTTCATGCCACGCTCCTGAGGGGCCGCCATCAGAAACAGCGACAGGGATGCGCCCGACTGAAAACGCTTTTCGACGGACGCCGAAGCCATGAAGGAGTCGGTGAACACCCCCTTTACGAACGCGTCTTCCCCCCAGCGGCCGCGGGCCGAGACCGCATAGTACCATCCCCGCCCCGCTTCTCCGGCCGCACGCAGGCGCATCCCATTACGGTAACGCCGTTGCGAAAAGGTGTAGGTAGCCGATACGCCCTGCATGGCCAGCGAAGCCCGTATGTCGTAAAAATCGGTATAGAGCGGCGAGTAGGTTCCGGCAACGGAAGCACCGTAGATACGCGACTCCTGCGGAGCAAGAGCGCCCAGCGCCGTATAGAGATGGTAATCGGGATAGCGTCCGAGGCCGGAGGATAGCTCCAGTCCTGCGAGCGAAGCGCGGGCGAAACGTTCGTCCAGCCCGCGGGAACGGTAGGAAGTGAATCCGAAACCGTAACGCGACATCTGCGCGAAGAGCGTACTCCCGTCACCGAGGGGCGAATAGAAAAGGGCCGTATCGACCGTTATCTCCCGGAAATCGTCTTCAAAAGGGTCGTAGTAAGGTTCATCGTCCGCAGGTTCCTGTGCAGACAATGCCATGCAGCAAAGGGACGTCCATGCCGCCGCAACGATTTTGACCAACCAGCCTCGCACCCGAAAACAATATATTTCAACCCAAATATACTATTTTCTACGCAATAACACCTCATCCGAGAACGTTTTACCGGCCGACTTTTCCTCTTTCTTTCCCCACCGCGGCATGCGAAGGGGCGCTTCCCGACAGGAAACGCCCCTTCGCATGGCAACGGCGGACGGGTCACAACTCGTCGCTGAAGACCGCCTGCGGCAGGTCGTGCAGATTGTAGCGCGAGGCCATTGCGGCACCGTAAGCTCCGGCCGTCTTTATCGAAAGCAGGTCGCCGCGCCTGAGTTCGGGCAGGGAGAGGTCGCGGGCGAAGATATCCGATGACTCGCACACCGTTCCCCCTATCGTATAGGCACGCTCCGGCCCCGTACCGGTCAGGTTCTCTATCGCATGGCGGGAGTGGTAGAGGGCCGGCCGGAGGAGTTCGGTCATGCTCGCATCTATCAGGGCGATGTCGTCCCCCAGACCGCTCACCTTCGTAAAGAGTACCGTGGAGATGAGTTCGCCGCATTGTGCCACGAGCGAGCGTCCGAGCTCGAAGTGTACCCCGACCGACGCGGGCAGGTCGAGGCCCTGCGCGAAAACGGCGAAATAGGCCGCAAAATCCGGAACGGGATGCATCTCGGGAACATCGTAATCCACACCGAGTCCGCCGCCCACATTCACGTCGGTGATGCGGAACCCCTCCTCGGTAAACCACCGGTAGGAAGCATTGACCTTCCGACAGAGCTCCGCGAAGACCCCCAGGTCGGTTATCTGGGAACCGATATGGAAATGCAGTCCCATGATGTCGATGTTGCGCAGGTCGCCCAGCATTCCCACCACATCCGTTATCTCCCGGGGCGAGATTCCGAACTTGTTCTCCGAAAGGCCCGTAGTAATATAACTGTGGGTGTGGGGGTCGATGTCGGGATTTATCCGCAGCGCCACGTCGGCGACCACGCCGAGTTCCCGTGCAAGCGCATCTATCACGACAAGTTCGTTTTTCGATTCGCAGTTAAAGGCGAATATACCCTGCCGCAGCGCATAGATTATCTCGCTGTCCTTTTTCCCCACACCGGCATAGACGATGTCCTTCGGGGCGAAGCCCGTCTCTATGGCCCGGCGCACCTCGTTGCCGCTCACGCAGTCGGCCCCCATGCCGCACGAAGCGATGAACTCCATGATACGGCGGTCGTTGTTGGCCTTCATGGCATAGTGCAGCCGATATCCGTAACGGTCGGCCTCACGCAACGCACACTCCACCGTCCGACGCAGCAGCTCCATGTCGTACAGATAAAAGGGAGTCTCATACTCCCTGAGTCGCTCCTTTACCTCCCTACTCAGCATCCTTTCCGAACAGTTTGTCGTTAAGATTCCGCAACAGGCGCGTCCTGTTGCGTGTATCGGTCAGCAGAGCGATGCTCCGGTGGCTCGCACCGTAGGAAATCATCTTGAGCGGTACGTCGCCCGCAGCCTCCATGATTTCCCGTGCACGCCCATGTTCCGCATGGTCCAGACGACCCACGATGCAGACGATGGAGTTGCCCGTATCCACCTCCACCGTCCCCAGTTCGGAAAGCTCGGCGATTATCTCCGGCAGCCGGCAGTCGCTGTCCACCGTCAGCGATACGGCCACCTCCGAAGTCGTTATCATGTCTATCGGCGTCCGATACTTCTCGAATACCTCGAATACCCTGCGCAGAAAACCGTAGGCCATCAGCATCCGGGCAGAGTAAATCCGTACCGCCGTGATGCCGTCCTTCGCCGCCACGGCACGGTAAACATGACCGCCGACCTCCGCATCGGATATAACCGTACCGGGCGCATCGGGCGCCATGCTGTTCTTCAGCAATACGGGAATGCCCCGGTCCTTGCAGGGCTGGATGGTGGAGGGATGCAGTATCTTCGCTCCGAAATAGGCGAGTTCGGCCGCTTCATCGAAATTCATCCGCCGGATGGGGAATGTCCCCTCCACGTACCGCGGGTCGTTGTTGTGCATGCCGTCGATATCGGTCCATATCTGTACCTCGCCGGCACCGAGCGCCGCTCCTATCAGGGCGGCACTGTAATCGCTGCCGCCGCGACCGAGGTTATCGAGCCGACCGTCCGGCCCGGTACAGATGAAACCCTGCGTAATATAATACACACCTTGAGCAGCATCGGCCACCGACTGCCGCAACACTCCGCCGTCCACGCGCACCTCGCCGCCGTACATGAAAGCCGGGGCATGGAGCAGTTCGGCCCGACAGCCGCGCTCTTTCATATAAAGGGTAAAGAGGGCCGTAGTCAGCAGTTCGCCCTGTGCGATGATGGTACGCTGCGACACTTCGCCCGCATAGGCCGCAGCCTCCTCCGCCACCCGCTCCATCGTACGCTCCACCGCCGCCGACGCATCGGCATATCCGTCGGAAAACAGCTCCCCGGCACACCGTACATATTTACGTTTCAGACCGGCCAGAAGCAGTGCAATCTCCTCTTCGCAGCCGCCTGCCGCCGCGAACGACGCTATTCTTTGCAGGGTGTCCGTCGTACCGGACATCGCCGACAGCACCGTCACCGACGCCCCCTCGCGCACGATGATGTCGGCCACTCTCCTCATATTGGCAGCACTGCCGACCGAGGTACCGCCGAACTTCAAAACCTTTATCATTCTTTTCCGTTTTATCCACTAAAGATGATTTACAGCACAAAGATAATGGTTTTTATTTTTTAAAAATCGTTTTTATAACATTTTTTATTTTTAAGTCAATTTAAGTTTATTTTACAATATCAAATTCACCTAAAAACACACAAGATACCTACTCATTACATTCTGGTCGGACAATCCGGCATTCCCCTACAAATGCAGCAACGCAGATGCTGCGCAACGAAACGGGCCGTCCATCCGCCATGACGGAAACCAAAAGGCTGCCGGGAAGTGTTCCCGGCAGCCTTGAGCATACAAAAACACGGCAGCGTATCAGTATCCGAGTATCCTCATCATCGAACGGTAGCTCTGCTCCTTGGCAAAGAGGCGGGTATAATATTCATTATCACCCTTGTCGCGGTCGATGATGATATGCTTGGGTGCAGGTATCAGACAGTGTTGGATGCCGCCGAAGCCGCCGAGCGACTCCTGATAAGCCCCCGTATGGAAAAAACCGATATACTGCGTCTCACCGGGTGTGAGCTTCGGAAGGAAGACGGCGTTGGAGTGGGCTTCGCCGCTGTAATAGTCCTCGCTGTCGCACGAAAGCCCGCCGAGGAACACCCGCTGGTACTCCTTGTCCCAATTATTGATGGCGAGCAGCGGATAACGCTGGTTGATGCCCCAGATGTCCGGCAGCGTCGTCATGAAAGAACTGTCAATCATGTACCAGCTCTCCCGGTCGTTCTGCTGCTTCTGATTGATGATGGAGAAGAGGGCGGCACCGCTCTCGCCTACCGTGAACGAACCGAACTCGGTAAAGATATTCGGCTCCTCCACCCCGTTGGCATTGCAGACATTCTTAATCTGCGCCACAATCTCCTCGGTCATATACTCGTAATCGTAGTCGAAGGCGAGCGAATTCTTTATCGGGAAACCGCCGCCTATGTTCAGCGAATCGAGTTCCGGCGCAAGTTTCTTCAGTTCGCAGTAGACCTGGATGCACTTGTGCAGCTCGTTCCAATAGTAGGCCGTATCCTTGATACCGGTATTGATGAAGAAGTGGAGCATCTTGAGCTTCACCTTCTTGTTGTTCTTTATCCGTTCCTTATAATAAGGTATGATATCGTTGTAGCGGATACCGAGGCGCGAGGTGTAGAAATCGAACTTCGGTTCCTCCTCCGCCGCGATGCGGATTCCTATCTGACACGGCTTCTCGATGATGTCCAACAGGTCGAGCTCCTGCTTATTGTCTATCACCGGAATGGTATTGGTGAAACCGCTGTTTATCAGGTTGGCGATGTTCTCCACATACTGCGGACGCTTGAACCCGTTGCATACGATGTAAATGTCCTTGTTAATCAATCCGCTCTCATAAAGCGCATTGATGATATGGATGTCGTAGGCCGACGATGTCTCGAGATTTATCTCGTTCTTCAGGGCCTCTTCCAGCACGAAAGAGAAATGCGAACTTTTCGTACAGTAACAGTAATTGTAGGAACCCTTGTAATCGACCTTGGCCATCGCCACGTTGAACATGCGCTTGGCACGGTTTATCTGCTGCGATATCTTCGGCAGATAGGAGATTTTCAGCGGCGTCCCGTACTGCTTGATAATATCCATCAGAGGGACTTCGTGGAAGTAGAGTTCGTTATCCTCCACCGTAAATTCATCCTGTGGGAACTCGAACGTCTGTTCGATAAGGTCGATGTACTTGTTTTTCATCTCATCGCAGATTATTACCGGTAAAATCGACAATCCGGCTCGCCTACTTCGGTCTTTTCCGGCCGAAGTAGCCCGGACGGATTGCACGCAATCGCGGATACAAAGCAAGCGATTCTTTTTCTATTTATCAACTATTTCGGCAGGCAATATCGTTTTTACCGCAATGCATACCGCATTTCAGTGAAAAAATCCCTAATTTTGGGCAAATCATTTCGAGAGGAATATGGTCGGAGAGGCAATAAGAGGCATACTGGACGGAGGCGCCCGCAAGGTCATCATACCAGGCTGCGGGACTTTCATCAGGCGCGAATCCGGAGAGCTCGTATTCACGGAACTGCTCCGGACGGACGACGGCAGGCTGACCGCAGCGCTCGCAGCATCGCAGGGCATCGCGCCCGAGGCCGCACGCAAACTCGTCGAAGCCTATGCGGCAGCCATGAACCGGAAACTCGCCGGAACAGGACGGATGACCGTCGAAGGGGTCGGCACCATCGTCCGAACCGCTGCAGGCAATTATACGGTCGAACCGCAGAACGGGACGGTATCGCAGCAAACGGAATCCGAGCCGATTCGGCAGACGGAGCCCCCCGCGGCGGCGGACGTTCTCACGGAAGAGGGCGTTGCACAGACGGCAGACACCCCCCGGCCAACCGACCCGAATGCGGAAGAACGGCCGCAGGAGACCCCGGCCTGTATCGGACAGGAAGAGGTCGTCCCGCACGAAGGAGTCCGGCAGGAGGCAGTCCACACCCCCGCACCGACCTACGGACGCTACGGCAAGAGCCGGCTGCGCAGTGCGCTCTACGGTGACCGGGAGCCGGACGACGAAGAGACCGCGGAACATCAACAACCGCTTTCCGAAAGTCTGCCGGACAAGACGCGTTCCGTATCACCGGCAGCAATACCTGCCGCGACAGCGACGGCGCCCTCCTCTTCCGGGAATGACGGAACAACGGAATATACGCCTCAAATCCATATCCGGCGGCCCGGCAAGCCCAAAAAACGGCCGGATGCGGTGCTCGTCATCGCAATCATCGCATTCGCCATCGCGATAGGCGTACTCGTTTACGGTTTCCTCGCCAACCGCGACATCAATGCCGTCAAGGAGGGCATCCTCATCGAAATGGACGCCAGCGGACAGGCAGCGGAACAGGCCGCAGAGGCGGAATGACATTCGGCCGGTCGCGCGAAACCAGACAGTGAAAGGACAAAGCCGCTACGGGCAAAGTTCCCAATATCCGGCATGCTTCCTTTTCTGTCCGACAGCACGACAGGGCGATACACACGATTTGAAGATTTCATACATAAGGAGATAAAAGCATGGACCTTATTGCTGTAAAACAGCGTTTCGGCATCATAGGCAGCAGCGAAGCCATGGACAGGGCTCTGGAAATAGCCTTGCGCGTGGCACCGACCGACCTTTCGGTACTCGTAACGGGAGAGAGCGGCGTGGGAAAGGAGTTCTTCCCGCAGGTCATACACGCCTACAGCGCCAGGAAACACAACAAATACATCGCCGTGAACTGCGGTGCCATACCGGAAGGCACAATAGATTCGGAACTGTTCGGCCATGAAAAAGGTTCCTTCACGGGTGCGACGGAGTCCCGCAAGGGATACTTCGAAGAGGCCGACGGAGGGACGATATTTCTCGACGAGGTAGCCGAACTTCCCCACTCCACCCAGGTGCGCCTGCTGCGCGTACTCCAAACGGGAGAGTTCATCCGTGTCGGTTCATCGAAGACGCAGAAGACGAACGTACGCGTCGTGGCGGCGACCAACATCAACCTGCAGACGGCCATCAAGGAGGGACGCTTCCGGGAAGACCTCTATTACCGGCTCAACACGGTACCGATATATGTTCCCGCCCTGCGCGAACGCAAGGAGGATATCTACACCCTGTTCCGTAAATTCGCCTCCGATGTCGCCATCCAGTACCGCATGCCCCCGATAACGCTGGACGCACAGGCGCGGACAATGCTCGAAAACTACTACTGGAGGGGCAACATACGCCAGCTGAAGAATGTGGCCGAACAGATATCCGCCATCGAAGAGTCGCGCGTGATTACCGCCGAGGTGCTGAAGAAATACCTGCCGGACGACGGCAGTCAGACGACTGTCCCGGTCTACGTAGGCGGACAGCATGCCCAGTCGGGCGATTTTGAACGGGAACTGCTCTACAAAATGCTGTTCGACATGCGGACCGAGATGTCCGACATCAAGGGAATGCTGCACGAACTCCTCTCCGGCCGAAGCACCCCCGAGCAGGCCGAGCGTATCGCGGGCTTCCTTCAGGCGGCCAACATCATTCCAGCCTCGCAGGAACAGACGCAGGCCCCGAACTATGCCGAAAGCGAGGAGGTGACCGAACCGGAAAAAGAACTCACCAAGGAGGAGGTACTCCGCAACGCCATCGTCAAGGCTTTGCGCAAACACAACGGACGCCGCAAAGAGGCCGCGAAAGACCTCTTCATATCCGAACGGACACTGTACAGGAAAATCAAAGAATTAGGCATCAATGAATATTAGAAGATTCGTAACGGCGGCTATCTGCATCGCCGCATGTGCACTGACCGGCTGCAAGGTCACCTACTCCCTTTCGGGAGCCTCCATCCCGGCCAATGCCAAAACGGTCAGCATTCCCTATTTCCCGAACAACGCCACGCTCGTATCGCCTACGCTGAGCTCCACGCTCACGGACGAGCTGCAGACGCGATTCACCAACCAGACGAAACTCGAACTCGTTCCGGAAAACGGTGACCTCGCCTTCGAGGGGGAAATCACGAGCTATACGGTACAGCCGGTCGCCGTAACCAGCAACGACATGGCCGCCATGAACCGTCTGACGATAACGGTCAAGGTAAAGTTCACGAACCGTATCGACCCGACTTTCGATTTCAACCGTTCATTCTCCGCCTTCCAGGAATATCCCTCTTCAAACGACCTCTCGTCAGTGGAAGGGACGCTCATTCCGGAATTGGTGACGCAGCTCGTGGACGACATCTTCAATGCGGCAGTATCGAACTGGTAGCGCCATGACCGAGCGAACGGACATTCCTGCGCCTTGCGCAGACGACCTGCTGAGCAGGTTCCCGTGGTTCGACCTCCCGTTGCTGGAACGCTGCTCTGACGGGCGAGAGCTACCAGCCCGACTGGCGATACTGTCACGTTACAGACCGGCGATTGTCCGTCCTGCCGAATGCTGTCCGAAAACGGCCGACGAGCGGCAGGAGGCTGCACCGCTCCCTGCGGACGATACATTGTCAATCATCGACGAGTTCATGCGTTCGGGCGAACACCGGATAACGGCCGACGAACATACCCCGGAGGAGATTTCCGGACTGGAGGCAGGCGGACTTCCCTCCGACGACCTGCTGACGGAGGAGTTGGCCGCCATCTATCTGGCACAGGGACTGACAGGCCCTGCCGTTGAAATATATAGGAGATTAAGTTTGTTAAATCCGGAAAAAAGTGTTTATTTTGCCGAGATTATTGACAAGGCCCTGTCGGCGGAATCCGCTGGCAGGAAATGAGAAAAGATTAAAAAAGAATAACTAAAAACAATAACTCTACAATGTACATCTTTCTAATCGTACTTATCATAATCGCGAGCATACTGTTGGTTCTCGCCGTACTTGCACAGAATCCGAAGGGCGGTATGGCCGCCAACTTCGGCGCATCCAACCAGGTGATGGGCGTCCGTCAGACGGCCGATTTTCTCGAACGTTCGACATGGGCACTCGCCATTGCCATCGTGGTGCTCAGCCTCCTCGCTTCCATTGCCATGTCTTCCCACCGAAGGAATACCTTGGGTGCTGGCGACAAAGTGCTCGAGCAGATAACTACCGAAAGGGAAATCGCCCTTCCCAACACGGTTGCTCCTGTAGCGCCCGCAACGGAACTGCCCGCCGCTGAAAGCGCTCCCGCCGCAGAGGGTACCGCAGCGACAGAGGCCGCAGAGTAAGGGAAACGCAATATGAAAACATATGCCCGGAGCCGATGGCTCCGGGCTTTTCCATTTTCTCCGCTCTCCGACAAAGCACGTTTTCTTTTTTGTACCGTCGCCGCTATTTCCACACTCACCCGTACATCCGTCGCACTGCTTCGGCCGGCTCACACCGCCAAGCCCTGTCCGTTGCAGTCCGACCCGTGCAACACTTTCCCGTCCGCCGAGACCACAGCCACCATCAACCGGCATGGAAATACGACCGCACACATCGCCCGACCGCAAAGTACCACCCGAGAACGGGCATGAGCGCATTTCACGAATGAGATGCGCCCATGCCCATTCCATACTGTCCCTTCCTACTCCTCGGACGGTTTCCGGAAGTTCCTGAACATTCGGTCGGAAAGATATATCTGCAGCTCCAGTTTCTGCTGCCAGCCCCAACCGTCGCCGTCGTAATGCTGCACGGCCGATACGGTCAAGGCGATATCAGACAAAAACTTATGCGTCCAATAGATTTCGAGCCGGTCATAAATGCCCTTGTCCGTCCGGTAAAAAGGTTCGCCGGTATAGAGCCCCTGCCCATAAGCAGGCTGCCCCGCTACCGTACTCTCGTAATAGGGCATCAGATTGCCGCCGAGATAGAGGCTGTTGTATATGCCGAACCCCCAACGCTCCACACGGGCCTCCAACTGAATACCGCCCGGAGTGACATACCGTCCGACATAGGCACGGTCGTTTTGGAAAGTCTGCAACCAACCGACCTGGAAATAGAGCGCCGAAAACTGCGGCAAATAGTGCGTGAAATCGGCTCCGGCAAAGGGATAAATGAGAATGTTGTCCACTACGCCCCGGACCGTTTCACTGCCGGCATGGTGGTACATCCGCGCATTGTAGCCGCCGTAAAAGGCCCCGTAATTGAGCCGGCCCGCCGAAAAGATGCTGAATTTCTCGCGCTGGTCGCCCACGAGCATGCTGTTCCAGTCCAACACCAGTTCCACGTAGCCGTGGCTGCCGGTGTACTGCCCCATCAAACCGTCGAGATTGCTGTCGTAATAGGAGATATAGTCGCTGAAGAATGCATTGGAATAAGTCCCTATGAGATTCCTCCGGGGGAAACGCCCGAAATAAACACCGAACCGGTCATCCTGATATTTGTAATAGACTATCATCTCGCGCGCCACATAGGTATTCCGCCCCATGTCGTTCAGGAAATCCACACCCACCATGAGGGCATTCCCCCGCCCCCAGCCGAGCCCTATCTGGGGCGTAAGTCTCGCCGTGAAGTTCGTTACGGAAGCATCGTGTTCCACGTCGGCATACTCCTTGTTATCGAACTTGAAATCGAAATCGACATTCCACAGAAACCGTTGGGCGGAAGCCGTCGCCGAACATAAAAGAAATGCGGCACAAACCGCAGCAATTCGCAAATATCCCATCACCACATTGATATTCTTTATTTCACATGCAAATATATTATAAAGGAAGACAACAAAAAAGTTCCATTTTTTATGCCAAACCGGACGGCAGACACGGCAATTCGTATCGCCGGAATCTTTTCATTGTGGCCGGCCGCAACGAAAACGGGCGGATACGCCCGTACCCGCCCGCCCTGCCGGTCTCTCTTCCGGTCAGAATATGCTGTAAGCAATCGTCAGACCGGCCATGACGATTGCGACCATGCTCATCAGCTTGATAAGAATATTGAGCGACGGGCCCGAAGTATCCTTGAAGGGGTCGCCCACAGTATCGCCCACTACCGTAGCCTTATGGGAATCGGAACCCTTGCCGCCCATGTTCCCCTCTTCCACATATTTCTTGGCATTGTCCCACGCTCCGCCCGAATTGGCCATGAAGATGGCCAGCACGAAGCCCGAACCGAGCGCACCGACCAACAGCCCGATAACGCCGGCCACACCAAATACGAGTCCCATGGCCACCGGCACGAGAATAGCGAGCAGCGAGGGAAAGAGCATTTCACGCTGCGCCCCCTTGGTCGAGATAGCCACACAGCGGGCATAATCCGGCGTAGCGTCGCCCGTCAGGATACCCTTTATTTCACGGAACTGGCGTCGCACCTCATTCACCATGCTCTGTGCGGCACGGCCTACGGCATTCATGGTAAGACCGCAGAAAAGAAATGCCATCATCGCCCCGACGAATACCCCGACAAGTACCTTCGGATTCATCAGGTTCACCTGGAAATAGTCCATGAAATCCAGCATGGAGGCGTCAGCTATCGTCACCACGGCGCCGTCCGACAGCGTGAACGTCTGCTGGCCGAGATGTTCGAAACCTATCCTTATCTCCTCGATATAGGAGGCGAGCAGTGCCAGAGCGGTCAGCGCAGCGGAACCTATCGCAAAGCCTTTGCCGGTGGCCGCCGTCGTATTTCCGAGCGCATCAAGCGCATCGGTTCTGCGGCGCACCTCCTCGCCGAGTCCGGCCATCTGGGCGTTGCCGCCGGCATTGTCGGCTATCGGGCCGTAAGCGTCGGTCGCCAGCGTGATGCCGAGCGTGGAGAGCATCCCCACGGCGGCGATGGCAATGCCGTAAAGCCCCGTTTGCAGGTTACCTGCCGTCAGCATCCCCGCAATATCGAACCGAATGGCGCACAGGAAAGAAAGCACGATGGCAAAACATATCGTTATTACCGGTACGGCGGTCGATATCATCCCCATCCCGATACCGGATATGATGACGGTAGCCGGTCCCGTTTCGGCACTCTTTGCAATCTTCCTGGTCGGCCGGTAGGAGTGAGAGGTATAATACTCGGTGGCCTGCCCGATGATGACACCGGCGATGAGTCCTATCACCACCGACCCGGCTATCCATCCCCAGTTGGGCATATCGAGGAGATAGAGAATGGCGAACGAAGCGACTGCGATGAGCACGGCGCTCAGATTCACACCGAAACCAAGCGAACGGAGAAGCTGTTTCATAGACGCCCCCTCCCTGGTGCGGACGGTAAAGATGCCTATTACGGAGAGGATAATCCCCACGGCCGCTATCAGCATGGGAGCGAGTACGGCCTTCATCTGTACTTCGGGATTGAACATGAAGGCAGCCGAACCGAGCGCGGCGGTAGCGAGGATGGAACCGCAGTAGCTTTCATAGAGGTCTGCCCCCATACCTGCCACATCCCCCACGTTGTCGCCCACATTGTCGGCTATCGTCGCAGGATTACGCGGGTCGTCCTCCGGGATTCCCGCCTCGACCTTTCCCACGAGGTCGGCGCCCACATCGGCCGCCTTGGTATAGATACCGCCGCCCACACGCGCGAAAAGGGCCTGTGTGGAGGCACCCATACCGAAAGTCAGCATCGTCGTGGTCATCACCACGAGTTTCTGCGGCCCCTCCATATCGACGAAATGGTTCAGCACGATATACCACAGTGAAATGTCGAGCAGTCCCAGCCCCACGACCACGAGCCCCATCACGGCACCGCTTCGGAAAGCCACCTGCAACCCCCGGTTCAGCGACCGGTCGGCGGCACACGCCGTTCTAGACGACGCATAGGTAGCTGTCTTCATGCCGATGAAACCGGCGAGCCCCGAAAAGAAACCGCCCGTCAGGAAAGCGAACGGCACCCATTTGTTCTGTACGCCCAATCCGAAGGCGAGCCAGGCGAAGAAGAGTGCCAAGACGATAAATACGATAACGACCACCTTATACTGCTGCCGAAGATAGGCCATCGCCCCTTCACGCACGTACCGGGCTATCTCTTTCATGCGCTCCGTCCCTTCGTCCTGCCGTTTCATCTGCCTGAAAAAATACCAGGCGAACAGCAGGGCTATGAGTGCGGCAGCCGGTATCAACCAAAAAATCGTCGGTGTATTTCCCATAATCCGTTCTGTTTAAATGTTTATACTTGAATGTTTAAATAGCTCCCCTTTCCTTGCCGGACAGGCGCCCGACCGAAAGGAGGTTTGTCTTCGCACCGGGCGCGTGCCGCAAAACGGCCCCGACCATCGGGCAGCATTCCATCGACGGACAGTCGCCGCAGGTCTCGTACCCCTTCTCCGAAACACACCTGCGAATGCTGCACATGCCGCTACAATAGGCGAATTTCACCCCTTCGGTACGACATCCCATGCAATCGATGGTCGCGGACGTAATCTCCGGAGTCCCGTTCATCACGCTCCATCTCCGGGCTGTCTCCTCCCGCAGCCCGTCGTCATTCAACAGCGTGGCCCTGCGGGCATCGCACTCCCCGCAATCCAGGCCGCAACATGCAATCAGCTCGTTATTCATGCTCTCTCCGTACTCATCTTCCTTCGTCAATACGGGCACCGGACCGTCCCCCACCCCGGCTGCCGACTCATTCAGAGAACCACTCCGGAATAAAATGTTCCGGCAGACCGTCAGAATTTTTCTTCTCTTTCGACAGGATTTCCAACAGGTCGTATTCCGTCCATGCCGGAGTAGCCATCGTATAGTCCAGATAATCCGACTCGGAAATCCGGATTCGATATTCATAACCAGACTCATATTCGAATCCGCCGATACTATGGCCGAAAGCCTCCCATTCACGAGTATCTTCCATTTTGACGGCGTAAACATCCGCACGAATATTCATTCCGCACGACCATACAAGTCCCGGGACTTGTTCCGAAGCGACCAGCAGTTCGTACTCCCGATAACCGATTACCCCGTTTTCGTTCTGTTCCAAGGTCGTGCTGCGGCAGCCTGCGACACAGCACCCGCACAGGAACACCAAAAATACCCTGAATAGCCTCTTCCCGTTCATCATATCCGTCTTAAAAGGTTCTCCGAAAATACCTCCGGCTTTACATCCATGATTTTGCGACCATGCTTTGCCATCCTGCGGCACCCCCGGTCGACCGGTCGTACCCATTCTTTCCTCGGAGACAGCCGGCGGACACTGCTCCTGCGAATACAATATTTTCGTAATTTTGGGCGTGGCAGGAATGACGGTACCGAAATCAATGCAACAAATTTAATCTTTTTTCAAAAACGGCCAAACGAAGCGCCGTTTTTTCGGAAAAACAACAACCGGTTCGAAAGGAGATGAAAAAGACCACCAACGAAGAACTGCACCGTCCGAGTGCAGAAGAGTATGCCCGCATGCGCAAAATGCCCGTGACGGTCGTACTCGACAATATACGGAGCCTGAACAATGTCGGTTCCTTCTTCCGAACATGCGACGCTTTCGCCGTAGAACGGCTGCTGCTGTGCGGCATAACGGGGACTCCCCCCTCCCGCGAAATTCACAAGACGGCCCTCGGCGCCGAAAATACCGTCGCATGGCAATACTTCGAGAGTACGGCCGAAGCCGTCGAATCGCTCAGGAGGGAGGGATACGTCGCGCTCGCCGTAGAACAGGCCGAAGGAGCCGTCATGCTGGAAGATTTCCGGCCGGGAGCCGGCCAACGCTATGCCCTCGTCTTCGGCAATGAGGTGGAGGGGGTGGCACAGGAGGTGGCCGACATGTGCGACGGTGCCGTCGAGATACCCCAGGCGGGAACGAAACACTCCCTGAACGTAGCGGTAGCCGGCGGGGCGGTACTCTGGCACCTGTTCGCAGGATATATATCCGAAAAAAAGGCTGCGGATGAAACCGTGTGAAAAAGTCTCCTATCTTTGCCGACGTAATCCATTCATTCAAGAAACGATGTCCACCGAAAGAAACCTCAGGCCGGTCACCACGCTGCGGCTCGCCGAAATGAAAAGCCGCGGCGAAAAAATCGCCATGCTGACGGCATACGACTACTCCATGGCCCGTATCCTCGACAGGGCCGGAATAGACGTCATTCTGGTCGGCGATTCCGCTGCCAACGTCATGGCCGGCTACGAAACGACCGTCCCCATGACGCTCGACAACATGATATACCATGCACAATCGGTCACCCGTGCAGTGGAACGTGCCCTCGTGGTAGTGGACATGCCCTTCGGCACCTATCAGGGCAACTCGAAAGAGGCGCTCTGTTCGGCGGTACGCATCATGAAGGAGACCGAAGCAGGCGCCGTCAAGCTCGAGGGAGGCAAGGAAATCCTCGAATCGGTAGACAGAATCCTGAGCGCAGGCATTCCCGTCATGGGGCATCTCGGACTCACCCCGCAGTCGATTCACAAATACGGCACCTATGCCGTCCGGGCCAAGGAGGAAGCCGAAGCAGAAAAGCTGCTCGAAGATGCCCACCTGTTGGAAAAGGCCGGCTGTTTCGGCATCGTCCTCGAAAAGATACCGGCACATCTGGCCGGACAGGTCGCCCGCGAACTCGCCATCCCGATAATCGGCATCGGTGCCGGTCGGTACGTGGACGGACAGGTACTCGTGACACACGACATGCTCGGCATCAACAGCGAATTCTCTCCGCGGTTTCTGCGACGCTATGCGAACCTGACCGAAACGATGTCCGGTGCATTCGGCAGCTACATCCGCGACGTCAAGGAGGGCGACTTCCCCAGCGAAGAGGAGCAGTACTGACGGTCGCATAAAAAAATCCCGCGGAGCAGTAGCTCTCCGCGGGACTATTCCGGGCAGCGGCTCTGCCGCATGCGTCACTTTCCTATAAGCTCCACGCTCCTTTTGATAAAGTTGGTGAGCTGCTCACCCTTCAGCATCCCGTTGGAAAGCAGGGCAAGGTCGATAAGCTGTTTGACAAGGCTGTTGCCGGCACCTATTTCCTTCAGCCGGGCCGTGCGCTGCCCGCGCAGGTCATCCACCTTCTTGGCCAGGTCGTCGCGCTGCTGCTTCTCCTCTTCCGTCAGGTCGGCCTCCTTCTTATCCTTTATCAGTTCGTTGAGGTTCGCCTGCTGCTTCTGGGCCGTCTCTATCTTCTTGTTTATCGTCTTGAGTTTCTCACCGTACTCGTTCTCCACCTCACCGAGAATGTCGATTACGAGCGGATGGTTGGCATTGACGGCTATCGTATAGTTGTCGAGCATCTGGCTGTAGAACTGGCTCATGCCGCCGCCGCTCATCGCCGCCATCTCCTTCATGCGGCGCATGTATTCATCCTGCGTGATGGTCACCGGAGCGTCGGTGGGCGCCATCGCTTCGAACGCTATGTTATAGAATATCTTCTGGTCGGTCGGGAGCTGGCTCTCGAACACCGGGCGCATGATATCCTGCTGCTCGGAACTGAGCGACATGCTCATGCTCGTCTCCTTGTCGATAAGCCGCTCGGCCACATCGGAATCGACACGCACGAAACGGCACCCTTTCTCCTTGTTCTCGTACCAGCTCACGAAGTGGTTGTCGAGCTGTCCGTCCATGAGCAGGACATCGTACCCCTTCTCCTCGGCTCCCCTGACGAAGCTGTGCTTGCCGACCGCATCGTCCGTATAAATATATATCACCGTACCGTTCCGGTCGGTCTGGTTCTCCTTCACCTTGTCGCGGTACTCGGCCAGGGTGAAGTAACTGCCCGCCGTATTCTTGAGCAGCATGAATCCCTCGGCCTTCTCGGCGAACTTCTCGTCGGTCACGATGCCGTATTCGATGAAGATTTTCAGGTCGTCCCACTTGCCCTCGAAATCCGCCCGCGCGGTATTGAAGAGCTCCTGCAGCTTGTCGGCCACCTTACGGGTGATGTAGCCCGATATCTTGCGCACGTTGCCGTCGCTCTGAAGGTAGCTGCGCGACACGTTCAGCGGAATGTCCGGCGAATCGATAACCCCGTGCAGCAGCGTCAGGAACTCGGGAACGATGCCCTCCACCGAATCGGTCACGTACACCTGGTTGCTGTAAAGCTGTATCCTATTCTTCTGAATCTCGAAATTGTTGTGGATTTTCGGGAAATAGAGAATCCCCGTCAGGTGGAACGGATAGTCGATGTTGAGATGTATCCAGAACAGCGGGTCGTCGCTGCCCGGATAGAGCTTCCGGTAGAATTCCCGGTACTGTTCGTCGGTCACATCGGCCGGATTATGCGTCCAGAGCGGGTCGGTATCGTTCACGATGTCGTCCCGTTCGGTATCCACATACTTTCCGTCCTTCCACTCCTGTACCTTTCCGCAGGCTATCGGTATGGGAAGGAAGCGGCAGTATTTACGCAGCATTCCGCGAATACGGGACTGGTCGGCGAACTCGGCGCTCTCTTCGCTCAGATAGAGGATGATATCGGTTCCCCGCGACCTTTTTTCCGCCCGTTCCGTCATGGTGAATTCGGGCGTTCCGCCGCAGCTCCACACGACCGTCGGCGCCTCCTCCCTGTAAGACTGGGTAACGATTTCCACCTTGTCGGCTACCATGAAGGCCGAATAGAACCCCAGGCCGAAGTGTCCGATGATATTCTGGTTCTTGTATTTCGACATGAACTCCTCGGCACCTGAGAAAGCTATCTGGTTGATATATCGGTCCACCTCTTCGGCTGTCATGCCGATACCCGCATCGGAAATCGTCAGCGTCCGCGCCGCGGCATCCGCCGTGACGTGCACCGTCAGGTCGCCCAACTCGCCGGCGTAATCGCCCGTCGAAGCCAACGTTTTCAGCTTCTGCGTGGCATCCACCGCATTGGACACGAGTTCCCGCAGGAATATTTCATGGTCGGAATAGAGGAATTTTTTAATGATGGGGAAGATATTCTCGGTAGTAACCCCGATTTTTCCGTTCTGCATATGCTTGTGTTTTTGTTGTTTCGAAGTGACAAGCAAAAACACAAACAATATGCCACCCCGTCCTGTCTGCCACTGTGACAGACAGACTGACACGTTTGCAGCAGCAAAATCCGTAACAAAGAGATTCAGCGGAACAACGGCCGCCGGATGAAACGGGCAAGATAACTCCCCGCGAGCAGGGCCTGTGCGGCCCAGTAGCACGACAGCACGGCGACACTGCTCCAGGTGAAAGGACGGACGAAACGGTTCCAGGCCAGGAACACATCGGAGATGAGAAAAAGCAGAGCCCCGGCGATATACCATCCGCGCCCCTTTCCTTTCCAGAAAAACGAAGAGGCGCACATCAGGGTTATCAGTACGGCATACACGACAACTGCTCCATGTTCCGTCGGGTTTCCGACTGCCGGGATTATCCGGGATGCCGCGACGGCAACGGCGGCACACAACAACAGAGCGGCGGCGAGCGACGAGGGACGGAACCATGCACCGCGCAGGAAATAGACCGCATAAAAGATATGGGCGACTGCGAAAAACGAAGCCTGCAACAGAAACATGCCGCTTTCTCCGCAATAGTCGCCGGCGGCGGACATCAACAAGCCGAGCGACATGAACGAACCGTGCCATTTTGTCGGGACGAGCGAAACGACGGCAAGATAAAACACGGGAAGGGCGAAGACCAGCGGCAGCAGCGGCAAGCCGAAATGCTGCCACATGCCGTACACTGCGACCGTAACGGCATATCCCGCCAACAACGATATGTATGTACCCTTCTTCATTGCGTCCCCTCCATCCGACCTGTCCGAACCTTTGGCAGCACCACCGCTTCCGGATTCCGTGCCGTCCGGAAAATCCCGCTTCCGACAACAGCGGCCTGCCGAAAACGGTTCAGAAACCGAACAGTTCCAAAAACCACTGCGGCGCCCGCAACGGCCGGCGAGTAACCGCATCGACGAATACAAGCACGACCGTTCCCGTATTTATCAGGTCGCCCGCCTCGTTGTATATCTCGTGCTCGAACCTCAGTTTCACGCCCGGCCTCTCCGCAATCCGTATACGAACCGTCAGCAGGTCGTCATAATAGGCAGGCGCCAGGTAGTTCAACTGTACTTCGCGCACGGGCAGCATCACTCCGCGGGCCTCCATCTCCTTGTAGGAGAGCCCACGCCCGCGCATCATCTCGGTACGCGCCACCTCGTAATAGTTCACGTAATTGGAGTGATGCACCACCCCCATGTTGTCCGTCTCCTTGTATCTGACACGTATCCGAACCTCGGATTCCGGCATCTTTTCCATCCTTTTCTCGTCTATATGAACGTTATCAACACTCCGCCGCAATCCCCGCCGTTCCATTCGGCGAGCCGCAGCGTTTCCTCTCCGACAAGAAGCTCATCCCGCCAAAGTTTCCCTCCGGCTTCGACCGTAACGGGATATGCGCCCGGAGGCGGCAGCAGCTTATCCCTGTCGCCGGGCAGTACGCTCCGGCCCCGGATATCCGCAATGAGGATATATCCCCTCGTCAGGAACTCCGCTGCATGCGCCATCTCTCCGGAGGCAATCATATTGCGGACGACGGTCGAACTCACCTTCTCTTCGTGCACGTCGCGCCGGCCGACACGGACGGCAACGAACCCGAGCTCCCCCTGCATACGCTGCAACGAAGCGAAATCACCCTGCTGACCGCTCCCGAAACGGTGGTTGTACCCCACCACGAACCGCTTCATCCCTATCTTTCCCACGAGTATCTCCCGCACGAAATCGTCCGAAGACATTCGGGCGAATTCGGCAGTGAAAGGCAGCACGACCACATCGTCGATGCCGGCCTCCCGCAATAGCCAAAGCTTCTCGTCGAGCGTATTGAGCAACTTCACTCCGCCCCCGTCGGGCAGCACCCTTCTCGGATGGGGCCAGAAAGTGACTACAACGCTCTCTCCGCCCGCCTCGTCCGCCATCGTCTTCACCTGCTCGAGCAAGGCGCGGTGGCCGAAATGCACCCCGTCGTACGAACCGACCGTAACGACCGGGAATTTGATTGGCGGCAATCCCTCCGCCGAACGGAACACCCTCATGACGACAGGCTACATTTCATTGTTCTCTTCATTCTCCTTCACGAAATAGGCGACCTTTTCGAGGAGAGTGGTGATATCGTAGTTCTCCACCACGATGCCGAGCGGAAAGTTCAGCGGTTTGGAGGTAAAGTTAAGCACCCCCTTAATGCCGGCATTGACTATCGGTACGACCAGGTCGGAGGCTATCCGCGACGGGCACGAAAGCACCGCTATGTTGATATCGAGGCTCGACACGTCGGCCTCGAAGTCGTCCATACTGTAACAAGGTATCTCCTCGATGGTTTGACCGACCTTTTCCGGGTCCACGTCGAACGCGGCTACTATTTTCAGATTCAGCCCCTTGCCGTTAAAATAACGGGTGATGGCCTGACCGAGGTGTCCCATCCCTATCACGGCGATGTTCATCGGCGTAGGACTGTCGAGGATGCCGTTGATGAAATCTATCAGTACCTCGACGTCATACCCTTTTTTCGTATCGCTCGAAAAGCCTATCAGCATCAGGTCGCGGCGCACCTGTACGGCCGTGATGCCCTGCATGCCGGCGAGCACATGCGAAAATATGTGCGTAATACCCTGACGGTGCAGATTCATCAGCGTGCGGCGGTACTCGCTCAGTCGCTCAATGGTCTTCTCGGGAATATTGTTATTGGACATAATCGAATCGTTTTTGTATTTCTCTCCGTCGGAGGATTACCGGACGCTGATGGTATAGTCGTTGCCGTAGGTCACGAGCGCCCACTCGGTATTGCCCGTATTGCCGCCCGCACCCGTTTCAAAGCGGTAGGGCGTCTGCAGCGGTACCATAACACTGCCTGACAGGGCCGGTACGGCATTGCCCGCAGCGACCGCGCCGCCGAACATCTTCACCGCGTCGTAACCGCGGTAGGAGTAGAGCGAGGGCACGCGCCCGAAAGCCTCTATGTACCGCCTGTCGAAATCCAGCACCGCCTCATTACCGCGGTCGGCATGATAGGAGGTGACGAACGAAACGTTCAGTTTGAAAAACAGACTCCGGTCGAGGTTACGATAGCGCACCCACCTGGAGTTGCCCACCACCATGATGTGTCCCGTCCGTTTGGAACGCGCCAGCCGGCTGTTCTGCACCGAACTGAGCGCGGCCAGAATGAGGTCCACGCCGGTCTCGTCTCCGGCCAGCACCACGAAAACGTTATCCGTCCCGCTGCCTGCCAACATCTCGTCGATTTGCTGCGAAGGCGTCCCTTTGCGATATACCACCCGTTGGTAGGGATTGCCTCCTACAACAGCTTTCATCTCCCGTTCGAAAGCGGCATCGTTCACGTCCGACGTGATGAAGACGATGTTCTTGTCACCTTCGAAAAGAGGGCCCATCTTCTCATAACGGCGGGAAGGCTCCGGTGACATGCTGAACACCGTAGCGCCATATCCCTCCCCGAGGTCGGCGAGCGGCGAGACCACCGGTACGCCGGTCAGCCTCGAATATTCGGCCACCGGGGCCAATTCGTCCTCATACACCGGCCCGATGATGACATCGGAGTGCCGGAAAGCCTCCGCGGCGGTTATCGTCCGCACCGTTTCAGGCGAACGTTCCGTATTGAAAAGATTCAGCACCACCGAATGGCCGGCATTTCTCAGTTCATCGGCCGCAATCAGTGCCCCTTCGTAAAACTCCATGAAACTCGCCCGCACCGTATTGTCGTCCGACAGCGGCAGCAGCAGTGCAAGTTCCATCTCCCCCGCATAAGGGCGGCTTTCCCGAAACGGCACCTCCGTTCCGGGCAGAAGAGGATGCTCCTCCCCTCTGACCGCACCGGCCGCCTCCCCTGCGGCGGTATCCTTCGCCGCAAGCTCCCGTCCCGGGACGGGTATCCGCAGCAGCACCCCCGCCTTCAGCCCGCCGCGGACATCATTGCCGGCCTCTATGTCGGCTACGGTCACACCGTATTCGCGGCTGATGGCATAGAGCGTCTCGCCCATCTCGACGAGGTGGTAAACATATTCATCGGACACTTCCGTCAGCGTCGAGGCAAAATCGTCCATCTGCGACAGGATTTGCTGCGGCGAGGTCTTGTCCATCTCGGACTTGCGGATGAGCAGTTCCTGCCCTGCCTTCAGATGCGACGGGTCGAGCCCAGGATTGTCCCGTATGAGTGTATTGATTGCCAGCGAGTAACGCTTGGCGATAGAGTAGGTGGTCTCGCCCGGCTGCACAGTATGGGTTACGAACGTCCGCTGCATCTTGCGGCGGGACAGCTCTATCTCCGGCACATCGGTACAGAGCACCCGGACCGTTTCGCCCGCTTTCAGTCCGGCCTCCTTCACCGCCGGATTGTCTTCGTAAAAACGCTCCTCGGCGACACCGTACAGCCTCGACAGGGAATAGACCGTTTCGCCCGGGGCAACCCGATGCAGATAGTAGTCCGTACCTGCCATGCTCACCACTTCGGACGACCGCGTACCGGGGACCTGGGCGGCGGCCTCTCCGAACAGGAGGACAGACGCCGCCAAAACTATCAGCCAACTCTTCATCATCGCTCTCCTTTGACATTCATCACGCTATTCCGGCGGAATCTTCGTCTCCTCCGCCGCACGACGGGCTCCGGTACCGCCGGAACCCGTTCGACCATGCGCTATTTCTTGTTCAGCGCCGCATCGCGCAGACGTATCTCCGTAATCACCTTTTTCGTGTACATCGGAAAATCGCCGTTCATCATCCACGAATAGTACCCCGGCTCCTCCCGGAAGACCTCCGCCACCGGACGCCCCCTGTACTTTCCGAAACCGAAGACCTCCACCCCGTCCTTATCATAAAGGATACGGCCGGCATAGTCCGCACAGCGGTTCTGCTCGGTAAATTTGGCCAGGAACTCCACGTCGTTTTCCAGTTCGGGATACCGGTCGAGCTGTGCCTTCAGCACCTCGTAGGTAGCCAGCGTATCGGCTTCGGCCGAATGGGCTCCCTCCAGCTCCCGGTCGCAGTAAAAACGGTAGGCGGCGACGAGCGTACGCTGTTCCATCTTGTGGAAGATGTTCTGCACGTCGATGAATCTCCGCTTTTTCAAATCCACATCCACTCCGGCACGCAGGAACTCTTCCGCCAACACCGGAATATCGAAACGGTTGGAGTTGTATCCCGCCAGGTCGCACCCCTCCATGTAGGCGGCGAGCGACTTGGCTATCTGCTCGAAACGGGGTTCGTCCTTCACGTCGTCATCGGCAATGCCGTGTATTGCGGTCGATTCCGGCGGTATGGGCATCCCCGGATTGATGCGCCGTGTCTTCACCTCCTTGCTACCGTCGGGCTGCACTTTCACCAGCGAAATCTCCACGATTCGGTCTTTGGCCGGGTCTACCCCCGTGGTCTCCAAATCGAGGAAAACTATCGGTCTCTTCAGTTTCAGTTCCATCGCCGCGCACCCTATGCGTTAATGAGCATGGGCATGAGTATCATCAGCGTATCGCTCGCCTGCACATCGTCGTAAATAGGCTTGAAAACACCCGAACGGGTCGAATCGGCCAGCTCGATAACAACGCTGGGAGTCTCGAGGTTAGAAAGTATCTCCACCAGAAAAGTCGATTTGAACCCTATCGTCACGGGCGTCCCCTCGTAGCTGCACGACAGACTCTCGTTGGCTGAATAGGAGAAATCGAGGTCCTGGGCCGTGAGGTTTATCCGGTTATCCCCGATATCGAACTTTATCAGGTTGGTCGCCTGGTTGGAGCAGACCGCCACGCGTTTGATGGCATTCAGCAACTCCACCCTGTCCACGATGAGCCTGTTCGGATTGTTGGCCGGTATCACGCCGTTGTAATTCGGGTAATTGCCCTCGATGAGGCGGCACATAAGGGTACTGTTTTTCAGCGTGAACTTCACGTTTTTGGAATCGAACGCCACCTTTACCGCGTCGTCCTCCTTGAGCAGAATGGTACGCAACAGGTTGGCCGGTTTCTTGGGCAGGATGAACGAAGCCTTCGGGCCGCCCTCGGTATCGACCGTATATTTCACCAGTTTGTGCGCATCGGTGGCGACGAAGATGTATTGCGACGGAGTGAGGTCGATGAAGATGCCGTTCATCACGGGCCGAAGTTCGTCGTCGGCCGTGGCGAAGATGGTCCTGTTGATACCGCCCAGAAGCACGTCCACATCGAAAGTGAGCTCCTGCGCATCGTCGGCGAGAGGCTGGGCGGCCGGATAGCTCATGCCGGAGGTACCCGGCAACGCAATGGAGCCGGTCTTCCAGCTAATCTTTATCTCCCACTTCTCCTCGTCGGCCTCGAAGGTCAGCGGCTGTTCGGAGAACTCCTTGAGCGAGTCGATGAGGAGTTTCACCGGTGCGGCTATCACGCCCTCCGATTCGACGCTCTCGGGGATTATCGTGGAGGTAATGGTCGTTTCGAGGTCGGACGCGGTCACTTTCAGGCTGCCGTCCTTTACCTCGAACAGAAAATAATCGAGTATGGGAAGCGTATTCTTGCTGCTGATAACCTTCGATGCCGTCGAAAGGAACGACAGCAATGCGGAACTTGATATGACGAATTTCATGCTCTGTATATTTTATTGAACTGTTGTTTTCCCGATTAATTTTCAAAAATAGGCATTTTCATCGATTCCGCCAAACCGCCCCTCCGTACCGGCATAAAGAATGTAACAAAACATGATTCCGCTATACAAAACCAATGTAATTATACCTATCTTTAAGGCGCGGACGGGTCCATTCCGAATTTCCGTCCTGTCGAAATATGTACCATCACCATCTCAAACATATCGCCATGGCCGCTGCCGCCGTATCGCTGTCGGTCTCCTGCGTCAGGGACGACGGAGGAAACCACCCCGCAAGAGAGTATGTCCGGGTAGGCATGACCGTTCCCGCCTTCAGCGTTTCGGGAGAAGGGGGGCGGACTTTCGACTCTCCCGAAGGATTCGCCGGCCGGACGACGCTGCTGCTTTTCTTCGCCACCTGGTGTCCCGACTGCCAGGCGGAGCTGCCCGTAATCGACGCCGTATGGCAGACGGTAGCCGGCGAACCCGGCTATGACGTCGTAGCCATATCGCGCGGCGGCGCGGAAGGACGGTACGAACAGAGTCCCGATATCCTCTCCCGGTACTGGAAAGACCATGACCTTCGGATGCCGTGGTATCTCGACGGCGACCGTTCGGTCTTCGACCGCTTCGCCAGTGCCGGTATCCCCCGCGTCTATATCGTCAACGCGGAAGGCGTCGTGGTATGGCAATCGGCCGCTCCCGAGCTCGATGCGGCAGGTTACCTCGCCCTGCTCCGGCAATACCGGTAACACGCGGCAGCGACAACCATGACCTATCCGGGGACGGACACATTTGTCCGTCCCCGGATGCCGTATACCCCATCCCCTTTCCCACCCCACCGCCCCTTCTTCCGTTGCCGGCTCCGGTCGGAAGGGCTTCCGGCAAAGATGCGCTCCGGTGAACCGGCCCCGTCCGTACCGCCTTCCCGCATCGTTCTTCCCTGCCTGCCAACCCGGCATGTAACATCTGCAAAAAACACATTTTCTTATTTTACCGACCTTCCTTTATGTTGAAAGTGCATTTTTTCTCAAATACATATATTATTGTTTTATCAATTTAATTTTACTTAATTGCAACCGCAATTTTAAAAACAATAGTATATATACAACAAATACATTTTTTTTCGCTGCACGGCAGGCCGACCGGTAGGCTTGCCCGCAGTAACACTTAAACAAACACCAACTATCTCTACGATGAAAAAACTATCCTTTTTCGCTGCAGCCGTGATTCTGCTGGCCGGCTGTACACAAGCCCCAAAGAACGAGTATGTAAAGCTCAGCGACGCGGCATGCACTTTCCGGGCTGCCGACAACCTTCCGCAGACGGTCCGCGTCAATGCTTCGGGCTCCTGGACGGCGGAATCCGGCGCCTCGTGGCTGACCGTGGAACAGCAGGCGGACGCCCTCGTCCTCACGGTTGCCGACAACGACACCGACTACGACCGGAGTACCGAAATCCTCATCGCCTCCGGCCGCGCCGAGGCATCGATTAGCGTCAGTCAGCTGGCTGCCGACAGCAACATCGCCCGGCTCCGTGTCCTGAAAACCTTCTCCGGCGGTACGGTCATGTCCAAAAGCGGACGGTACGTCGGCGGCATCATATCGGAACTCCAGCCCGATGAGAGCTACTGTTACTACCCGGTCATCATCGACCTCCAAACCGACGAATGGACCAAGACCGGCCCCTTCCCGTCCGCTCTGTACATGCTTCTGAGACCCTATGCCATCTCCGACCAGGGGCTGTTTTTCTGCTTCAACGCCCAGGACGGCTCGAGCCCCGGCATCGACCTGCAGGGCAACGTCATCATGCCGAAACAGGTCGAGGGCTTCAAACTGAATCCCCACGTACAGGGCATCTCGGAAGACGGCCGCATCTGGGTCGGCTATAACCAGACGGGCGATTACGACAACAATAACCTCTTCCATCCGGTCAAATGGGTGGACGGCGTTCCGGAACTGCTGCCCATGCCGGAAACCAGCCTGCGCGGAGTTCCTTTCATAAACGGCTGCATGGCCCGCGGCTGCTCCGCCGACGGTTCGGTCATCTACGGCTCCTCATGGGACAATCTGGATTTCGGCATGCTCTACTGGAAAGACGGCAAGGTCGACTGGGCAGGCAGCGATGTGCGCCGCATACATACGGAAATAAACCGCTACGGCGAGGAGGAGATATGCGTGGATGCCATGCGCTGCATGGCCGACCTGACGCAGATAAGCCCCAACGGCAAATGGATAGCGGGGGCATACCGCTATGAAATTATGGAAGACGGCAATTATCACATCGAAACCTATCCGGCCGTCTTCAATACGGAAACAGGCAAGACCGTCATCATCAAGGATTACGGCGAAAGGGTGGTTTCGCACATCACCAACGACGGCATCGTCTGCATCGCCAACAGCTCCTACCTGCCCGACGACGGTTTCATGTACGACGTGAACACCCAGACCAACCTCGGCAGCGTATCGGAATGGATTCGGAGCAACTACGGCATCATCGCCCCGCGGGGCTACATCCGCCACATATCAGCCGACGGGCAATACCTGATGGCCCATACGCTGGAACCAAGCGCCCTGACCGTACGCGTAGTAGGATGGTATCTCGCACCGGCCCTGGAGAAATAACACATTCACCTTAAAACCCGAATCAGTATGAAAAAGTATCTTTGGCTGGCGCCGGTGATGCTGCTCGCCGCCGCCTGCAAACCCGAAACAGACAACACGGCATCGCTCTCCGCGACCCCGACCGAAATCGAGTTCGCCGCCACCGGAGGCGCAGCACAAACCATTGCGGTAACGGCCAAAAACGTTGCCTGGGACTACTCCGTACCCGAAAGCACCGGGGCATGGATAACCGCCGAGAAACGTGACGGCGGCCTGTCGGTCATGGCTGCGGACAATATGAGCAAGGACGGCCGTACCGGCCAGATAAGAATATTCGCCGAGAACAACGACAAAGTCCCGGCCATCAGCATCACGCTCCGTCAGGCGGGCAATGCGGATGCCCCCGACCTTTATCTGACCGTCGAACCCGCTTCCCTGACCTTCGAGGGCGAAGGTGCTGCCCCGCAGGAGGTGAAGGTCACACCGTCCGTCGAGACACTCGCGTGGAGCGCCGCCGCAGAGGACGACGCCGCAGCCTGGATTACCGTCGAGGAGGGGAACGGAACGTTCACCGTATCGGTACAGGACAACCCCGAAGAGAGCAGGCGTACCGGAAGGATTATCGTGACACCTTCCGAACCGTCCGCCGAAGCCAAAGCGGTCATCGTGGTGCAGGAGGGCAAAATCGTCCCGCCGTCGCTGACCGTCACCCCGACCGACCCGCTCGCATGGGAATACGACGACCTCAACCAGGCCTACCTCACCGTTACCGCCGTAAACTGCACGTGGACGGCCAAAGCCGTGGACGAAGAGGGAAAAGCCACCGACTGGATACAGCTCACGCCCGACAAAAACGACACGCAGCTCAACGTCCGCCCCGCTACGCGCAATACGACCGCCTCGTCCCGTTCCGGATACATCATCATCTCGGTCGATGCGGAAGGCGTGGATGAGGTGCGCATCGCGGCTTCCCAAACCGCCGCTCCGGACCATTTCTCGACCTTCAACAACGATATCGACCTCAATACGCTGGGTTTCTCCTGGGCCCGCTCGAACCTGAACCCGAGATACCCGGACGACCTGTTCCTCTATCCCTGGTCTTCCTGGGAAATCAACATCCTTTCGGACGGAGTCAATTTCAATCCCAATACCGGCAAATTCGACGGTACCGGTCATAAACTGTCGTTCAACATCATTACCGACCGCAAAGAACTGAACGACGAGATGAACTACGTCATTCCCGACGGTGACTACATCGTCGGACCGGCCAAACCTGCTCCCGAGGACCCCGACGACCTCGCTACAAGCGACCCGTTCACCATTCTCCAGGGGTCGAAAACCTCCAGTTTCTGGGCACCGTACAAAGGCTTCTGGTACATGGCCCTGACAGACGGCGCGACGGACGGCGACATGGCTCCCATCATCACGGGTACGGTCACGATTACCAAACAGGCCGACGGCAATACCCTCTACCGTTTCGATTTCGACCTGACCGACGACATGAACAACCGGATAACGGGCACCTACGAGGGCTCGATAGGACTCTATGTAAACGGCGTGCAGATACCCGAATAACGGGACGGCGGGCCGCAAACATAGCGACAGGTTCTTGCAGGGGGAGCCGCAGCGCAATGCTGCGGCTCCCCCACTTTCATTCTGCGGCACCGTCCGTCCGCGCACCCCGCATTCGTAACGGAAGAAGCGTTCCGACCGCCGGACAACACGGGCTGGGCGGCCATGATTCATGGCCGCCCAGCTCATACACAAATGTCAAAATATTACTTCGCCCGGCTCATCTCGGCGAAATACCGATAGAAGAGCGCAATGGTCTCGATGCCGCGGTAGAAGTTGTCCAGCCCGTAACTCTCGTTGGGCGAATGAATCGCATCGCGGTCGAGACCGAAACCCATCAGGATGGACTTGGTGCCGAGTATGGATTCAAAACCGCTGATTATCGGGATGCTGCCACCCGAATAGAACGGCAGGGGTGTCTTTCCGAAAGTCTCCTCCATGGCCTTCTCGGCGGCATGGTAGGCCGGCAGGTCGGTAGGCGACACATAGGGCTGGCCGCCGTGCAGCGCCTTTACCTCCACGCGCACGCTCTCCGGAGCGATGCTGCGGAAATAGTTCTCGAAAAGCACCGCGATTTTCCGATAATCCTGATGCGGCACGAGCCTCATGGATATTTTCGCCGAAGCCTTCGAAGGGATGATGGTCTTCGTTCCCTCGTCGATGTAACCGCCCCAGATACCGTTCACGTCAAGCGAGGGACGCACTCCGGTACGCTCGGCAGTCGTATAGCCCTTCTCGCCCTGTACGGCCGGGATATCGATGGATTTCTTGTAGCGCTCCACGTCGAACGGGGCACTGTTGAGCGCACGCCGCTCCGCGTCAGACAGTTCGCGCACGTCATCGTAAAAACCGGGGATGGCGATGTGTCCGTCGGCATCGACGAGTTTCGCAATCATGTCGGCCAGCACGTTCGCCGGATTGGCCACCGCACCGCCGTAAAGTCCGGAGTGCAAGTCCTTGTCGGGGCCAGTCACCTCCACCTGCATGTAGCAGAGTCCGCGCAGGCCGCAGGTGATGGAGGGGGTATCCCATGCGATGAGACTCGTATCGGAAACGAGGATGATGTCGGCTTTCACCAGCTCCCTGTGTTCCTCGCACCATTTGTAAAGGCTTCCGGAGCCTATCTCCTCTTCCCCTTCGAGCATGAACTTCACATTGCACGGCAACTGCCCCGTAGCCACGAGCGCCTCGAACGCCTTGGCGTGCATGTAGAGCTGCCCCTTGTCGTCGTCGGCACCGCGGCACCAGATGCGCCCTTCCTTCACGACAGGCTCGAAAGGCTCCGTCCGCCACTCGTCCACCGGGTCTTCGGGCATCACGTCATAGTGGCCGTACACGAGCACCGTCGGCAGCGACCGGTCGATGATTTTTTCCGCGAAGACCACCGGATTGCCCTCGGTAGGCATCACCTCGGCCCGGTCGGCGCCCGACTTGAGCAGCGCATCCCGCAGCCACTCCGCCGCACGCACCATATCCCCCTTATGAACGCTCTGGGCGCTGACCGAGGGTATCCGGAGCAGCTCGAACAGCTCCTCCAGGAACCGTTCCCTGTTCTCTTCGATATACTGTTTTACCATATTAATTAGTATTGATGAAACGTTCCTTACCGCACACTCCGCCGGTCCCCTCACCGGGCCCCGGCAAGCCGCTCTATCTCTCCGGCGAACCGGGCGGCGAGCCGCCGGGCCTCCTCCGGGTCACGGCTCTCGCTGTAAATGCGGATGATGGGTTCGGTATTAGAACTCCGCATATGCACCCATCCCTCCGGGAAGTCGATTTTCACGCCGTCCGTATCGGTGATTCTCTCCCCGCTGTACGCATCTTTCATGCCGGAGAGTATCTTTGCCACATCCATCCCGGGCCGGAGCGTTATCTTGTCTTTCGCCATGTAATACTGCGGATAACCGCTGCGCAGCTCCGTCATACGTTTGCCGCTGCGGGCCAGCGAAGTCAGCAGGAGCGCCACGCCCACAAGGGCATCGCGCCCGTAATGGAGCGCCGGATAGATGACGCCGCCGTTCCCTTCGCCTCCTATCACGGCACCGGTCTCCTTCATCTTGGCGACCACGTTCACCTCACCCACCGCCGAGGCGGCATAGTGTCCGCCATGGCGTTCGGTTACGTCCCGCAGCGCCCGCGTGGAGCTGAGGTTAGAAACCGTATCGCCCGGCGTCGCCGACAGTACGTAATCGGCCACGGCCACGAGCGTGTACTCCTCGCCGAACAGCTCGCCGTCCTCGCAGACGAAAGCCAACCGGTCCACATCGGGGTCCACCACGATACCCATATCCGAACCGTTGCGGCGCACCGCCTCCATAACCTGCGAAAGGTTTGCGGCAATGGGCTCGGGATTGTGGGCGAAATCTCCCGTAGGTTCGCAGTTGAGACGCTCCACCTCCACGCCCATACGTTCCAGCAGTCGGGGTATCACAATACCCCCCACGGAGTTCACGGCATCGACCGTCACCCGAAAGCCCCGTTTCCGGACAGCCTCCGCATCCACCAGCGGCAAAGCCAATACCCGGTCAATATGCTCGTCGCCGAACGAGGAGCGCTCTATCACGCAGCCGAGCGCATCGACATCCGGATAGGCGAAATCCGGCGCATCCGCGAGCCGCAGCACCTCGCGCCCGTCGGCATCGCTGAGGAACTCGCCCCGCGCGTTGAGCAGCTTGAGAGCGTTCCACTGCCGGGGATTGTGGCTCGCGGTGATGATGATGCCGCCGTCGGCCGCCTTGGCCGTTACGGCCATCTCCACTCCCGGTGTCGTGCAGAGTCCGAGGTCTATCACATCCACCCCGCACCCCATAAGGGTACCCTCCACAAGGCTGTAAACCATCTCGCCCGAAAGACGGGCATCGCGTCCCACAGCGACCACCGGCCGCCTGCCGGAGACCTGCCGCAACAGCCACCGTGAGTATCCGACAGTAAACCGGACGATATCCGAAGGCGTCAGGTTGTCGCCCGCCTCTCCGCCAACCGTTCCCCTTATACCTGAAATCGATTTTATAAGAGTCATGATTCGTTTCTTCCTATTTGATTTTCATAATTCCACGAAAATAACTATTTTTAGCTCAACTAAAAAATAAACCCTGTCTTTTATGAGAACAATTCCCCCTTCCGAACTGCTGGTAAACGACGACGGCTCCGTGTACCATCTCCATTTACGGCCTGAAGACCTGGCCGATACGGTCATCCTCGTAGGCGACCCCGGCCGGGTAGCCATGGTGGCCGCCCATTTCGACACACGCGACAAAGAGGTCTCCAACCGCGAATTCCACACCATAACGGGAACCTGCAAAGGCAAACGACTGACCGTGATATCCACCGGCATCGGGACCGACAACATCGATATCGTCATGACCGAACTCGACGCGTTGGCCAACATAGATTTCAAAACGCGGCACATCCACAACACACTGAAAAGGCTCACCCTCCTCCGCCTGGGAACATCCGGCGGACTGCAGCCCGACCTGCCCATCGGGACGCTCGTCTTTTCACGCACCTCCATCGGTCTGGACGGCCTGCTGAACTTCTACAAGGGACGCAGCGAGGTATGCAACCACGACATGGAACGGCATTTCGTGCAGGAAACGGGCTGGGACGACCGGCTGGCAGCGCCCTATGCGGTCGATGCCGACCGGGAACTTTTCGACCTGTTCAGAAACGACACGACGGAGGGAATCACCCTATCCGCCCCCGGCTTCTACGCTCCGCAGGGGCGCTGGATACGACTCGAACCGGCCGACACCGACCTGTTCAACCGAATAATCTCCTTCACTTACGAAGGCCGCCGCGTAACCAACTGCGAAATGGAGAGTTCCGGCATTGCCGGCATGGCTGCAATGATGGGCCATCGGGCTGGCACCATCTGCACCATCATCGCACAGCGTACCTCCTATCAGTCCGATACCGACTATGCGCCTTACATCGAACACATGATACGGCTCGCGCTCGACAGGCTCGTTTCGCTTTAAAACGTCTGCCGGCGTCGTATCGCAAACCGAAAGAGGAGAAGATGCAGCCGAAACGGTCTGCGGGAAAGCGGCCGCCGTGCCCTTCCGACGACAGACCGAGACAACGACATGACAGACCGCACGGGCGCACGAAACAAGTTCGTGCGCCCGTGCGGTCTGTCGTTCGCCTTCGCCGGTCAGAACTCCGACGTAAAATAGAACCGAATGTCGGGAAACTTCTCCTGCGCGAGCTGGAGCGCATAGCTCGTATCAGCCAGATAGACATTGCGGCCGTGCTTGTCCACCGCCATGTTGGTATGTTTCCGTTTCATGAAATCGGCCAACTGCTCCGCATTGTCGGACTCTATCCAGCATGCCTTGTATATCTGAATAGGTTCGTAACGGCACAGCGCGTTGTACTCGTGCTCCAGCCGATACTGAATGACCTCGAACTGCAAAGCACCCACCGTTCCGATAATCTTGCGCCCGTTCAGCCGGCTCGTGAAGAGCTGCGCCACCCCTTCGTCCATAAGCTGGTCGATACCCTTGGCAAGCTGCTTGAACTTCTGCGGGTCGGCATTCTCAATGTAACGGAACAGCTCCGGCGAAAAGGAAGGAATGCCGGTGAACTTCAGATTCTCCCCTTCCGTGAAGGTATCTCCTATCTTGAAATTACCCGTATCGTGCAATCCCACGATATCGCCCGGATAGGCGAAATCGACGATGGATTTCTTTTCGGCCATGAAAGCATTGGGCGAAGAGAATTTCATCTGCTTGCCGCTGCGTACATGGAAGTAATTCCTGTTGCGCTCGAACGTCCCGGAACATATCTTCAGGAAAGCGATACGGTCGCGGTGGTTCGGGTCCATGTTGGCGTGTATCTTGAACACGAAACCGGTCATCTTGGGCTCGGTCGGCTCCACCGTTCGCGTCTCGGTAGGCGAAGGACGCGGCGAAGGAGCTATCTCGATGAAGGTTTCGAGCAGCTCCTTCACCCCGAAGTTGTTGATGGCACTCCCGAAAAAGACCGGTGCGAGTTCGCCGGCCAGATAGAGTTCCCGTTCGAAAGGTTCATACACCCCCTCCACCAGCGACAGGTCGTCGCGCAGTTTCCGGGTATAGGGCCGGATATACTCGTCGAGCTGCGGACTGTCGAGCGAAAGTTTGACAGCCTCAGACACAGTCTGCCGGTCATTGGAGGTGAATGCCGAGAAGCTGCCGTCGTATATGTTGTAAACCCCCTTGAAAGCGGGGCCGCTGCTCACGGGAAAGGAGAGCGGACGGACGGCGATTTTGAGTTCCGTCTCTATCTCGTCCAGCAGGTCGAACGGGTCGCGGCACGGCCTGTCGAGCTTGTTCACGAAGACCATTACCGGCGTTTTGCGCATGCGGCATACGTTCATCAGTTTGCGCGTCTGCGTCTCCACGCCCTTCGCACCGTCGATGACGATGATGACACTGTCTACGGCCGTCAGCGTTCGGTAGGTATCCTCCGCGAAGTCTTCGTGTCCCGGCGTATCGAGGATGTTCACCTTGATGCCTCCGTACTCGAATCCCATGACCGAGGTAGCCACCGAGATGCCCCTCTGGCGTTCGATTTCCATGAAGTCCGAAGTGGCCGTCTTGCGTATCTTGTTGCTCTTGACCGCGCCGGCGACATGTATCGCCCCTCCGAAAAGGAGCAGTTTCTCGGTCAGCGTGGTCTTTCCGGCGTCAGGATGGCTGATGATGGCGAACGTCCTGCGCCTGAGTATCTCTTCCTTCAATCCCATGAATCCTGTCTTGCAGTTCGTATCTTAAAACTCGGAGGAGCTTTTACGCAGGGCCGCCTCGACGGGCTGCTCTATCGGATAGTCCAGCGAATAGTGCAGTCCGATGCTCCGCTTCATGGCCTGCGCCTGCTTGATGATGAGGTAGCCCACGTCTATCATGTTCCTCAGTTCGCACAGCTCCTTGGTAGGCGTCGATTTGAGGTAGAGCTCCTCGTTCTCCTTGAATATGATTTCCAGCCTGCGCAACGCACGCTCCAGCCGGAGGTTGGAACGGACGATGCCCACGTAATTACTCATTATCTGCTGCATCTCCTTCGCGTTCTGGGTAATGAGCACCATCTCCTCGGTCGCCGTCGTTCCGTCGGCATTCCATGCCGGGATACCCTTCTGCAGGCCGTATTCGTGCAGATGGGCGGCACTGTGCCGCGCCGCCTGGTCGGCATAGACCACCGCCTCCGTCAGCGAATTGGAGGCGAGGCGATTGGCGCCGTGAAGCCCCGTACACGAAGTTTCGCCCAACGCATAGAGCCGCCTGATGGAGGTCTCCCCGTTCAGGTCCACCTTCACCCCGCCGCAGCAGTAGTGCGCCGCCGGGGCCACCGGTATCATCTCCTTGGTGATGTCGATACCGATGGAGAGGCATTTCCGGTAAATATTCGGGAAATGGCTGACGGTCTCCTTCGGGTCGCGGTGCGTGATGTCCAGAAAGACATAGTCGTCGCCTCGCACCTTCATCTCGTTGTCGATACTGCGGGCCACCACGTCGCGCGGAGCGAGCGACCCCATCGGATGGTATTTCTGCATGAACTCCTTGCCGTCCTGCGTCTTGAGGATAGCCCCGAAACCCCGCAGCGCCTCGGAGATGAGGAACGAGGGGCGTTCGCCGGGATTGTACAGAGCCGTGGGGTGGAACTGGATGAACTCCATGTTTTCAATCACGGCCTTGGCCCGGTGCGCCATGGCGATGCCGTCGCCCGTCGCCACCCCCGGATTGGTCGTCACGTTATAGACATTCCCCACGCCGCCGGTGGCGATGACCGTCACCCTGGAAAGAATGGTCTTGATACGCCCCCTCTTCAGGTCCATCACGTAGGCACCGTAACACTCGATACCTTCCGTATGCCGCGTCACGAGCTGCCCCAGATGATGCTGCGTGAGCAAATCTATGGCGAAATGATATTCGAGCACTTCGATGTTGCGGTGGCTCTTGACCTGCGAGATGAGCGTCCGTTCGATTTCGGCCCCCGTCTCGTCCTTGTGATGCAGAATACGGTACTCCGAATGCCCCCCTTCGCGGGCGAGCTCGTATCTCCCCTCCCGGGTTTTGTCGAACCGCGTCCCCCACTGCACGAGGTCCTTCATCAGCTGCGGAGCGCGCGTCACGACCAGCTCCACCGCCTGCATGTCGCAGATACCCCCGCCGCACACCATCGTATCGTCTATGTGCTTCTGGAACGTGTCCGGCTCGTAGGTCACGCAGCAGATGCCCCCCTGCGCATAGTTCGTATTGCATTCGTTCATCTCCCCTTTGGTGACGACAATCACATGGGAGTGCTCCGCCGCCTTCAGGGCGAAGCTCAGGCCGGCAGCACCACTGCCTATCACCAGATAATCCGTTTCGAGGTTCATCGCATGCCTAAATTTTACGTCGTCAATCCCTACTGTGAAACGATTAACGGCAAACAGCGGGGCAAAATTACAAAATTGCCGACAATAATAGCGCCGCACCCGTCATAACCTTCCCCGAAAAAGCCCCTTCCGACCCCTGTGACGGAACGGTTCCGGCCGGAAAGCTCCCGACAGCGCTCGCCGGATACGCCCCAGCCAGGAGATGCCCGGTCAATCGGCAAAGGCCGCTATGCCTCCCGACGGCAGACCACGACCGCCCACCCTTCGCGAACACGCATCCCCTCGGGACGAAGACCGAGCCCGACGGCACGCTCCCCGATGGCCTCTACGTCGCGTTCGAGAATACCGCTCATGATGAGTTCGCCCCCCTCCCGGAGCGCCTGTGCGTAACGCGGCATGTCGGCGAGCAGGATGTTGCGGTTGATATTGGCCAGGATGAAATCGTAACGTTTTCCCGCGATGGCGGACACATCCCCCAGCAGGGGCGTGACACGCCCTTGCACACCGTTTTCCGCAATGTTCTCCCGGCTGTTCTCATAGGCCCAGTCGTCTATGTCCACCGCATCGACGTGCACGGCCCCGCGCTTTGCGGCCACGATGGCGAGCACGCCCGTACCGCTTCCCATATCGAGACCGGAAAGCCCCGACAGGTCACGCTTCATCAGTTCGGCCGTCATGAGCCACGTCGTGGCATGGTGCCCCGTACCGAAAGACATCTTGGGCATGATGACGATATCCAGTCCCTGTACGGGCGCGGGCGAAAAGGGGGCGCGGATGGTACAGACACCGTCCACCTCCACCGGTTCGAAATTGGACTCCCAGAGAGCGTTCCAGTTCTGCGTCTCTATCTCGATATAGGCCGCACCCGTTATTCCGAGACCGGCCAGCATCCTGTCCGTCTCCTCCTTGCACCCGTAGAGCGCCTCCTTCGGAATATAAGCCTTCAGTACACCGGCCTCTTCGGCGAAACTCTCGAAGGGAAAATCGGCCAGCATGGCCGTAACTATCTCTGCCTGCCCGGCATCCGCCACGGGCACGTTCAACTCGACATAATCCATACCGCATGAAGAATCATAAAGTCCGAAACAGTTCGTAACTTAGCGCCAAAGATAACCATTTTACGCCAATACCGCATCCGCCCGGAGAGCCACTCTCGGCGGAGCGTTCCCGAACGACAAGAATACACAGGATGACACGGGCAGAGAAGGAGTGGGAAGTCTATTCCGGCAAATACAGAACATACATCAAGACGGAAAGGGGGCTGGCCGCCAATACGGTAGAGGCCTATATGCGCGACCTGCGCCGCTTCCGCCGCTTCGTCACGGAACGTTACCGGCTCTCCCCTCTCGAAGTGGAAACCCCGGTGGTGGAGGAGTTCTTGAACTCGCTCTTCGAGGCGGGAGCCGAAAAGAGTACCCAAAACCGGACACTGAGCGGCGTAAGCAGCTTCTACGACTTCCTGCTGCGCACGGACGTGCTGGAAAAGTCGCCTGCCGAATTCGTCGAACGTCCCAAATCCGGCCACTACCTGCCCGACACGCTGAGTATCGAAGAGATAGATGCCATCCTCGATGCGATAGACGTATCGACCGCCCACGGTTACCGCAACCGGACGATGATAGAGATGCTTTACAGTTGCGGGCTACGCGTATCGGAACTCACGTCGCTGCACATCTCCGACCTTTTTTTCGACGAAGGTTTCATCCGCGTGCTCGGCAAGGGGAGCAAACAGCGCCTCGTCCCGGTCAGCGACCGCTGCCGCATGCAGGTGGAGACCTACCTGCGCGAATACCGCGGAATACCGGGCGATGAAAAATCCTCCGATACGCTTTTCCTCAACCGCCACGGCCGGAAGCTGTCGCGCATCATGGTGTTCAACGCCATCAAGGCGGCCGCTGCGGCCGCCGGAATCGACAAGGAGGTGAGTCCGCACACCTTCCGCCACAGTTTCGCCACCCACCTGCTCGCGGGCGGGGCCAACATCCGCCAGGTACAGGAACTGCTCGGCCACGAATCCATCACGACCACGGAGATATACACCCACCTCGACACGGGTCGCCTGCACGCCGCACTGAACGAACACCACCCGCTGGGCAAACGCTACCGGGAACGGTAACCTCCGTACCCCGACAAAAAACACCCGACCGCATCGTCTGCGGTCTCCCTCCCGAGTGTCCGCCACCGTCCGTTCGCTACAAAATTTTCAACACGGGCATGGGCTTATCCGAAAAATATTTCCGATATTCGCATACGAAAACAATGTACGATGCGTTGATTTGTCGTTTTCAAAATTACAGCAGCCGCAAAACACCGAGAGAACATACAGGAGGGCCAGCAGCCGGAACCGGAACCGAACCGGTTTCCGGGTTTTTGTTTACGGATACCACAGAAAACCGAAGTGACCGGTTCCTCTCTCCGCACCGCCGCCAGGCGGATGCACGGTCTGCTTCGCATCCGAATCAACATCCTGCATACCGTACTGAAAGAGTGACGAGGCCTCCGGCCTGCGGCACCGGCCCGTCACACACTCTTCCCTGCCGCACCGAACAGAAACAACGACCGTATCATTCATTTTCAAATCAACTATGGAAATCGTTATCATCCTGCTGCTGATTGTTCTGAACGGCATCCTTTCGATGTCCGAGATAGCATTGGTATCGGCGCGCAGGTCGAGGCTGGAGACGGAAGCCCGCAGCGGCAGCAAGCCCGCCCGCGCAGCCCTCGCACTCTCCGGCGAACCGGACAGGTTCCTGTCCACCGTACAAATCGGCATCACGCTCATCGGCATTCTGACCGGTCTCTATTCGGGCGAAGCTTTCGCCGCCGACTTCGCGGTCGTCATCGCACGCGCGGAGATGTTGGCCCCATACGCTTACGGCATCGCCAAAACGGTTATCGTCATCGCCGTCACCTACCTGACGCTCATCTTCGGGGAGCTCGTCCCGAAACGCATCGGCATGGCCATGGCGGAAAAAGTATCGAAAGCCGTGGCAAGGCCCATGAAGGCGCTGTCGCTTGTGGCCGCGCCGTTGGTATGGTTGCTTTCCAAGAGCACGGCACTGGTGACCAAAGCAATAGGGCTCAAAGAGAGCGAAAACAAAGTGACGGAGGAGGAGATTAAGGCCATCGTCCGCGAAGGCATGGACACGGGCGAGGTCCAGGCCGTCGAGCACGACATCGTGGAGCGCGTCTTCAGCCTCGGCGACCGGGACGTTGACTCCATCATGACACACCGCAGCGAACTGGTGTGGCTCGACACGAACGACTCCGCCGAAGAGATACTGCGCAAGGTATGCGCCGACATGCACGACGTCTATCCCGTCTCCGACGGCCGGCCGGACGAACTGGCCGGCGCGGCACACATGAAAGACCTCTTCGGTAACATTCACCGGCCGGATTTCCGTCTGTCCTCCATTCTGAAACCGGCCAACTGTCTTCCCGAGAACCAAAGCGTCTATGAAGCACTCGAAGAGTTCAAGCGTACCAATTCGGCCTACGGCTTCATCATCGACGAATTCGGCGACGTGCTGGGCATCGTGACACTCCGCGACATGATGGAGGCCCTCGTGGGCGAGGTACCGGATGAAGACGAGGAGGCGGAGATGGTACGGCGCGAGGACGGAAGCTGGCTGGTAGACGGACAGTGCTCGTTCTACAACTTTCTCGAACAGTTCGACCGCGAAGAGCTCTACCGCGACAACGAATACAACACCCTGAGCGGACTCCTCCTCGACGAGCTGAAACACATCCCCTCCACCGGCGAAACACTCTCCTGGAACGGTTTCCGTTTCGAAATAGTCGACATGGACGGTGCACGCATCGACAAGGTGCTCGTGCACTATGCCGCCCCCGCACCGGACGGTACCCTGTCATAAAACTCCTCCCCGCTCACAGCGGATGCGGTACGGAGGGACAACAAAATTACGGCGGGCAAATTGCCCGCCGTAACCGTTCCGTCCGATGCGGCATGCGCCGCATCATATCAGACCATACTGTTCCAGCAGTTCGTGGATAATGGTACCCCTGCTCTTCTCGACCGCCTTCTTCTCAAGCTGTCTCACGATAAACGGCACCTTGATGTCGGCGAGTTTCTTGCCGTCCATCAGACGCGAGGCCGAGTTCATCAACATGCGCACATCGTAACACGAAGCGAAGACTTCCGGTACACCGCGGTCTACGCCCAACAGCGTATAGACCGCCTCCATGGCCGTACGCACGGAATACTCCGTAGTGAAGACCGTATCCCGCGGCGTCTCGGCGAAGTTGCCGATGAACGCAAGGTTCACCGAACCTTCGGGCACAACGGCCGGACGGTCGCCCAGCGCACGCGGCATGAAGTAGGACATCACATAGGGCATCATGCAGGGGACGGTATTGGCCGAATTGACCGCCATATCGTGTATCTCGGCCAACGGCACCCCGATGTGGTAGAGCCACTCCTCGGCTATCTCGATGCCGGTACAATCCTTCATCGGCTTCTTCACGTAATCGCCCGGACGGTTGGAAAAGAGGCCGTATATCCACACGACGAGTTCGTTCCCCGGCTGTTTCTTGAACTGCGGCTGGCGGTTGAGCGTCCAGCTCATCAGCCACGACGAATCCTTGACGGAGACGATGCCGCCCGTCACCACCTTTCCTGCAAACGGGTCCCGCTGGCATATCCGCTCGATATAGGGAGGAATCCGTCCGTCGAGCGTGGTCAGCGTGGCCGACACGAAATTCGATTCCTTGATGTTGCCGCAGAACTTCTCCGGCTTGCCGAACGCCGGGTCCTGTACGGCAATATTCGTCCAGAGGCTCCAACTTCCGCCCAGCGAAGCATCGAGCACCGGAACGGTATTTTGGTCGCCATAGGTAGAGTTCTCCGTAATGCTGCCGTTCGTGACGAACACGAGGTCGTTCTCCGTCAGGTTTATCTCGCCCTCTCTTCCGCCCTTTTCATAGACGATTTTGGTGGCGGTCTTCTTCCCGCCCGCCTTGCTGACGATTACGTTTTTCACCTGCACGCCGTACTCGAAGCGCACCCCTTTCGATTCGAGGTGCTTGACGAGCGGCATCACCAGCGATTCATACTGGTTGTAGCGGGTGAACTTCAACGCCGACAGGTCGGGCAGTCCGCCGATGTGATGGATGAAACGGGCGATGTAGCGACGCATCTCCATGGCGCTGTGCCACTCCTCGAAGGCGAACATCGTCCGCCAGTAGAGCCAGAAGTTGGACTGGAAAAACTCTTCGGAAAAGACATCCGAAATACGTTTGTCGTTGAGCTCCTCCTCCGAAGTAAGGAACAGCCGGGCAATCTCCTCGGCCGCCTTGTCCGTCAGGGTGAACTTGCCGTCGGTATGGGCCGACTTGCCGCGGTTCATCGTGGCCCTCATCTTGGAAAAGTTGGGGTCTTCCTTGTTCAGCCAATAGAATTCGTCGAGCACCGAAGCGTCCTTCACCTCCAGTGAAGGTACCGACCGGAACAAATCCCACAGACACTCGAAATGATTCTCCATCTCCCGTCCCCCGCGCATGATATAGCCGCGGGTATTATCGAGGATACCGTCGAGACTGCCGCCCGGCAGCTCCAGCTCCTCCAGAATGTGTATCCGCTCGCCCGGCATCTGGGCGTCGCGCACCAGAAACAGTGCCGCCGAAAGGGAAGCCAGACCCGAACCCACCAGGTAAGCCGATTTGTTCTCTACGTCCTGAGGTTTCTTCGGCCTTGCGAATGCCTCGTAATTTCCATTGCTGTAATACATAACTTTGCTTGTTTTAATAATTCAGTGAATAAATTGGTTCCGTTCATCCGGTGCACACTCCCGGAAAACCGAAGTGCGGAGTCCGCACGTCCCGACAGGCGGTACCGACGGCTGCAATCCGATACAGCCTTATCCTTTGCAAAATTCAAGCCATTCCCTGCCGGCGGCTCCGTTATCCGCAACATTCCGGAAAAACGAGGCGACCGACACCGCTCCAATCGCGTCCGGCCCCGCCATGGTCTCCTCTTTCCATCATACGACAAGCCGGGCCGCTTCAGGCGGCCCGGCTTCTACATATATAATTAATTAGGAATTGAGAACTATTTCTCTATCCTGATGCGGGCATCCACCGCCACGACCTCGTCGCGGTTGCCAAGCAGCGGATTCAGGTCCATCTCGAATATCTCCGGGGCGGTGCGCACGAGCATCGAAACACGCACGACGGCCTCCACGAACTTCTCTTCATTGACCGGTTCCTGTCCGCGGACACCCTGTATAATCTTATAGGATTTCAGGCCGCGTATCATCGCACGCGCCTCGTCCGGCGAAACGGGAGCGAGTCCCACGTTCACGTCTTTCAGCACCTCGATGAAAATACCACCCAGACCGCACATCACAATGTGGCCGAAACCGCCCTCGCGCTTCGCTCCGATGAAGACCTCCGTTCCGCGGAGCTGCTGGGCGAGCATCACGGCATAGGTATCCTTAATCTGCATCATGCGGCGGAATTCGCGTACGACCGTCTCCTCATCCCGCACATTGAGTACCACACCGCCCACATCGGACTTATGCACCGGACCAACGACCTTCATCACCAACGGGAACCCTATCTCGCGGGCCAGCTCCAGACACTCCGCCTCGCTGTCGGCCGTTCCCTCTTTCGCGCGGGCGATACCCGCCGCATCAAGCAGGTCGTGGATACGGTCGGGAGAAAGGTAACCGTTTCCGGCACCGTTGATGACACTCCGGATACGCTCCACATCCACGCACGGAAACTGGGCATCCTCCGGCTCCACACGCGGCGTATTGTACACCTTGGCGAGCGCATTGCCGAACAGCACCTCGTCCGGGAAATAGACGCCGCCGTTCCGAACGAACTCTTCTATCTCGCCCTTCACCCATCCGTAAGAGGGGAATATCGGAAATATCGGCTTCTTAGAGGTACGTATCTTCTCGGCCAGCAGCGCATAGACATCGTATATAGGGAAGAGTCCCGGACTGCCGAATATCACCGCGATACCGTCGATTTCCTCAAAATCGTTCTCGCACGCATCAAGGATATAACCGAGCTGCTCGGCCGTACCCGTTGCCAGAAAATCTATCGGATTGCCGACCGAAGAGCCGGGAAAGAGTTTGCCCAGCAGCTCGGCCGCCTTCGGCCCCTCGATGTGGGGCACCTCCAGTTTTCCGTTGGAAAGCGCATCGGTCAGCATCACGGCCGGTCCGCCCGCATGGGTGACGATGGCGATGTTGCGCCCCTTAAGCTCGGGGTACATGAATATCCCGGCCACCGTAGTCAGCTCCTCGCGGCCGCTACAGCGCACGATGCCCGCCTTGCGGAACAGGGCGTCCACCGCGATATCGGGACTGGCGAGCGCACCGGTATGCGACGAAGCGGCCCGGCCGCCGGCCTCGGAACTGCCCGATTTGACGGCGGCTATCCGGCATCCTTTGCGTATCAGCGACGCGGCGTGACGCAGGAACTTCTCCGGATTGTTGATGCTTTCGATATAAAGCAGCTTGATGCGCGAACTGCGCTCCGAATCGAACGACTCGTCGAGGTATTCGAGGGCCTCCTCCACGCCTATCTGCGCCGAGTTGCCCACAGACCAGACACTGTTGAACTTCAGCCCTTTCCTCATGCCGTTGTCCACAATGAAGATGGCCGTCGCCCCCGAGCCCGAGATGAAATCCACCCCTTTGGGGTCGAGCTGCGGGACGGGCGAGGTGAACGAACCGTTGTAATTCGTGGTCAGGATACCCGTGCAGTTGGGCCCTATCAGTGCCCCTCCCACCGAATCGATTACCTCCACGATACGGCGTTCGAGCGCTGCACCCTCCTTGTTCTCCTCCCCGAAACCGGCCGAAAGGATGACGAACGCGCGGGTACCTTTCTCTTTGGCGAGAACCTCCACCGCATGGAGGCAATATTTGGCGGCAATGGCGATGATGGCGCAATCCACTTGCGGAAGCTCCTCCACCGTGTGGCAGGACTTCACGCCCTGCACGCTGTCTGCTTTCGGATTGACCACATAGGTCTGCCCTTTGAAAGGGCTCTGCAACAGATTGCGCAGCACGGCGCCGCCGGGTTTGTTTACGTCGTCCGAGCCGCCTACCACGACGACACCGGACGGATTGAACAGTTTCTCGTTTATCATATCAACAAATGCTTTTTCTCTCATCTTTCCGGCAGGAAGCGCACCTGCCGAAAAAGGCCCTGCCACCGGACAGCAAACATCCTGCCGGATTTCGGCCTCTACTTTCCGTAATTCTCGTTGAACATGCGCAGCCGCTCGTCGAGCATCGCGTAGTGGTGCGGCCTGATGGTAGAGGAGCAGACGCGCAATCCCTGCTGGAGACTTCCGGTCGTCGAAAGCACGATGGCGCTGATACCGTAGTGAAGCAGCAGGCGAAGCAGTTCTCCCCCCTCTACATCCTTGTATCCCACCGTAAAGAAGAAACCATCGCTCAGCGGCTGGTCGAGGTCGCGGTCATAAACGATGTGGAATCCGTTCCGCTCGAATATCTCCTTCATCTTCTCCGTGCGCCGGCCGTACTCTTTCACCTCTTCCACGAAATCGAGTTCGCCGTCGTTGGCTGCCTTGAGCATGGCGGCCAAAGCGTACTGAGGAGTATGCGCCGTACCCGACGAGAGGCAGTAGAGGATGCGCTGTAGCATGACCGGCCCGAACTTGGCCAGACCGTAACGCTCCTTCAGCACCTCGTAGGGCCGCTTGTAGAGCGCATCGGAGATAGCCATCACGGCGATGCGCTGACCCGCATAGCTGAATATCTTCGAGGCACTCATCAGGATGATGTAGTTGTCGGTATATTTGGAGACACTCGCCTGATAGGGCGGCTGGAAAGGCTTGCCCAGGTCGCGGCGGAAATCCATCGCCATGTAGGCAAGGTCTTCGATGACAATCGTATCGTACCTGGCGGCCAGCTCGCCGATGGTCTTCAGTTCCGAATCCGTGAGACACATCCACGTCGGATTGTTGGGGTTGGAGTAGATGATGGCGGCTATGTTGCCTTTGGCGAGGTAGCTCTCCAGTTTCGGTCCCAGCTTCTCGGCCCGGTAGTCATAGAGGTCGAACGCCTCCCGCTTCACCCCTATTACGTCGGCCTGCGTCTTCTGTACCGAAAAACCGGGGTCTATATAAAGAATGGTATCCTTTTTCGGGTCTATTTGCGAACAGAGCGTGAAAGCCGCAAACGCACCCTGCATGGAACCTACGGTGGGCAGGCACCCTTCCGGCGAAATATCCGCATCGACGAATGCCTTCAGAAAACGGGACGACTCGTATTTCAGTTCGGGGATACCCGGCATCTCCGGATAGATGGATGCGACGCCGGCGTCCAGCGCGGCGTGTTCGGCCGCGATACCCACCTTTTCGGGCGGCAGGCCCGGCACGCCCATCTCGAGGTGGACGAACTCTTCGCCCGTACGCTCTTCGATGGTCTTCACTATCCCGCCTATCTGTCTTATGGAGCCGTTGTTAAGGTCTGTAACATCAAACTGTTCCATGGCCGCCCGGACTACGGACGGCTCTATCAGGGTGTTCTTCATGATGATATTAAAGTTTTAGATTTTCCAAAAATAGGAACTATTTATATCAGATACAAACTTTTCGGGCGAACATTATTTCAATTTTCCGCCTGAAACCTTATAAAGATAATAATATCGCATAAAGGAAGCAGTCGTCGGGCCACCGCCCTGCGCCTTTTCCGTTACGGAAAGGGTGCCGCGACGGGCAAAATAAACACAACAGACTAACAAGGAACAAGATACCCGAACAATGAACAGGAAAAAACAAAAACAGGACAAATCCGGCGAACGAAATACAAATAATATTTAATCCGTATTTTACGGCATTAACGCCAAAACAATTATATTTGTAATGAATTTTCCTTTTTTGTACGACACCCCAATTAACAATTTAGTAGTATGGATAGCCTTCGGATTGACAGAAGCGGATACACCCTCGTAGACCAGGTGGAAGAGAAGTTGATTCAATACTTCAAGGAACAGGGATTGCGTCCGGGCAGCAGCATCCCCAACGAAAACGAACTCGCCGCATCGCTCGGCATAGGCCGTACCGTCCTGCGGGAAGCGCTCAGCCGTTTCAAGATGACGGGCATGATTCAGTCGCGCACCAAACGCGGCATGACGCTCGCCGAACCCTCGCTGCTGGCGAGCCTCCGCCGCAGCATGAACCCGCTCCTGATGAGCGAAACGACCCTGCGCGACATTTTCGAGATGAGGATAATTCTCGAACTCGGTTCGGCCGACCTCGTCATCAACCTGCTCTCCCCGCAGGATATCGCCGACCTGGAACAGTTAGTAGAGAACGAAGAGCGTTTCGGCGACCCGTACTTGACCGGTTTTCACCGGAAACTGTATGAAAACATGGGAAACAAGATGATGACGGAATTCCAGACGCTCATCATTCCCGTACTCGAATATGTCGTGGAACAACACAAGCCCATGTTCGAGACGCGCCGGGCCGAACTCGCGGCGAAAGGCAAACTGGTCACGCACCGCGATTTGCTGGAACGCATCAAGGCCGGCGACACGGAAGGCTACAAAGAGGCACTGAAGCACCATTTCGACCTCTACAAGGATTACCTCAAACGGACGAGGACAGACGCCGAAGGGCTTATCAGGGAAATCATCGAAGCTGCTCTCTGACGGGCCGTCTCCGACACCGACGGCATTCCGGCATGTGGAAAGCCGGAATGCCGCCGGGTTTCGGGCATCTCCAAAGCCGCCAAGGGATAAGGTTCCGTGCGGTCACCGGCACTGCCGGTTCCCCTTTGCGCAGGACGGTCATCCAACGGCAGGGATTCCGTACGGCCCTTCCGGAGCTACTTTTTCGTCTGTTTCGTACGGTAGGCTGCCTCGTATTTGCCTTTCGCCATCGCATTCAGCTTATTCCTCACGAGCGTCTTGCGCAGCGGAGCCAAGCGGTCGGTGAAAACAATGCCCTCGATGTGGTCGTATTCGTGCTGCACCGCCCGGGCCGGCCATCCTTCGAGCACCTCCTCGTGCTCCTGAAACCGCTCGTCGAAATAGCGTATCCGAATCTTCTCCGGACGGTAGACATCCTCGTGCAGCCCCGGCAGCGAAAGGCACCCCTCGTTCATAAGCACCTCCTCGTCCGATTCCTCCGTTATCTCCGGATTGACGAACACCCTTTTGTAACCGGCCGCCGACGGGTCATACTGACCGAACGGCGAAGTATCCACGACGAACAGCCGCAGCGACTTGCCGATTTGAGGAGCGGCAAGCCCCACCCCTTCCGACGCATACATCGTGTCGAACATGTCCGACACCAGCTTTTCCAGTTCGGGATACTCCCGTTCCACCTCCATGCACTCCTCCCGCAATACGGGAGAACCGTATATGTAAATAGGATATATCATAAGACTTCTATCTGTTTTTCATCTCTTCATACATGCGGCTCTCCATGAACCCCTGCAGCAGAATGGTAGCGCTTATCCGGTCTACCGCAGCCTTGTCGCGCCGCTGCATCCGCTTCATGCCGCCGTCCAGCATCGCCCGATGGGCCAGCACGGAGGTGAACCGCTCGTCAAACATCACTACCCGCACGGCGGGAAACCGCTCCGCAAGCCTCCTGGCCAATCCGCCGGCCGCCGCATGCGTATCGCTCGGAGAGCCGTCCGTCCGCACGGGAAGCCCCACCACGATAATATCGACTCCTTCGGAGGCGACATACTCCGCAAGCCACGGCATGAGCTGCGCCGTCGGCAAGGTGTCGAGTCCGCCGGCGATGATGCGCTGCGGGTCGCTCACCGCTATACCGGTGCGTTTCGTACCGTAGTCTATGGCGAGTATCCGTCCCATACCGCCTGCAAAGTTACGTTTTTACGGCGGGATTCGGAAACGCCCGGAGGATTTATCGCATCCGCTCCCCGCACCGGACTGCGGCCGGATTCGGGTGTACTCGGAAGGACCGGAGGGAAATCCCTGCGGAAAATAGTATCTTTGTTCGATAATTTCCCGCCTTTTGCTGGGCAGGTCGCGTGATTTGTAGTACTTTTGGCATATTAAACGCAGAGGCACAAAATAATGACACAGGAAGAACTTTTCAAGAAACTCGTCGCACACTGTAAGGAATACGGCTTCATATTCCCTTCGAGCGAGATATACGACGGCCTGAGCGCCGTGTACGACTACGGCCAGATGGGCGTCGAACTGAAGAACAACATCAAGCGCTACTGGTGGGATTCGATGACGAAGCTCCACGACAACATCGTGGGCATCGACGCGGCCATCTTCATGCACCCGCGCGTATGGGAAGCGTCGGGACACGTGGGCGCCTTCAACGACCCGCTGATAGACAACAAGGACTCCAAAAAGCGCTACCGTGCCGACGTGCTCATCGAAGACTGGATTACCAAACAGGACGAAAAGATAGACAAGGAGGTCGAAAAGGGCCGCAAACGCTTCGGGGAACGGTTCGACGAGGAGCAGTTCCGCGCCACCAATCCGCGCGTGGCGGAGATTACCGCGAAACGAAACGAAATCAACACCCGCATGGCACAGGCGCTCAACGCCAACGACCTCGACGGCCTGCGCCAAATCATCATCGACACCGAGATAGCCTGCCCCATTTCGGGAACGCGCAACTGGACGGAGGTACGCCAGTTCAACCTGATGTTCGATACGAAGATAGGTTCGGTGGCCGACGGAGCGAACACCATCTATCTGAGACCCGAAACGGCACAGGGCATCTTCGTCAATTTCCTCAACGTGCAGAAGACGGGCCGCATGAAGATTCCTTTCGGCATCGCACAAATCGGCAAGGCTTTCCGCAACGAAATCGTCGCACGGCAGTTCATCTTTCGCATGCGCGAATTCGAACAGATGGAGATGCAGTTCTTCGTACGTCCGGGCGAAGAGCTCGCATGGTTCGCGAAGTGGAAGGAGGCCCGCATGCGGTGGCACCGGGCACTCGGTTTTGGCGACGACAACTATCGTTTCCATGACCACGAGAAGCTGGCCCACTACGCCAACGCAGCCGCCGACATCGAGTTCCGCTTCCCGTTTGGTTTCAAGGAGGTGGAGGGCGTACACTCCCGCACCGACTTCGACCTGGGCCGGCACGAAGAGTTCTCCGGCAAGAAGATACGCTACTACGACGCGGAGACGGGCGAAAGCTATATCCCTTATGTAATAGAGACCTCCATCGGCGTAGACCGCATGGTATTGCAGGTACTTTCGGCGGGATATCAGGAGGAGAAGCTGGAGAACGGCGAAGAACGCACGGTACTCTCCATTCCCGCCCCGCTCGCACCGGTGAAGGCAGCCGTGTTGCCGCTCGTCAAAAAAGACGGCCTGCCGGAAATCGCCCACCGCATCAAGAACACGCTCAGATACGACTACAACATACAGTACGACGAGAAGGACAGCATCGGCAAGCGTTACCGCCGCCAGGATGCCATCGGCACCCCGCTCTGCATCACGATAGACCACCAGAGTGCCGAAGACGGAACCGTCACGGTACGCGACCGCGACACCATGCGGCAGGAGCGGGTACACATCGAAGCGATACCGGCCCTCGTGGAGAGCAAGGCCGGCATGCGTGCCCTGCTGGACAAACTCGCATAGCACGGCATGAAAAAAACGGCGCTCTTTCCGGGGTCGTTCGACCCGTTCACACTCGGACACCAGGCCATCGTGGAGGACGGTCTGAAAATATTCGACCGCATCGTGGTCGGCATCGGCTCCAATTCGGAGAAGAACGGGCTGCTGACCGTGGAGAACCGCAAACGGCTCATCGAAGACTTGTACGGCGACGACGACCGGGTGACGGTGGCCGTCTACTCGGAACTCACGGGCGAATTCTGCCGCCAAATCGGCGCGAGTTTCCTGCTGCGCGGCATGCGCAACACGGTAGACTACGAGTACGAACGGAACATGATGGTAGTGAACCAGATGCTCTTTCCGGAAATCACCACCGTCCTGCTCTTCACGCCGCCCCGTTATGTGGCCATCTCATCGAGCATCATCCGGGAGCTCATCGCCTTCGGCGGCGACCCGACGGGACTGATGCCGGACAACATAGACATCAAAAATTACCTTTAGCACGATATGGAATTTACCGCAGGCATGATTGCCGCCTACCTCGGCGGCGAGGTCGAAGGGGATGCGGATGCCGTCGTTTCGACATTCGCCAAGATAGAGGAGGGACGCCCGGGAGCGCTGTCGTTCCTCGCCAACCCGAAATACGAACACTACCTGTACGACACGCAGTCGTCCGTGGTAATCGTGGACCGGGAATTCGAAGCCAGGGACACCGTCCGGGCGACGCTCGTACGGGTGACAGACGCCTACGCCTCGTTCGCCAAACTGCTCGAACTCTATGCCGCCCACAAACCGCGCAAGAAAGGAATAAGCGACCGGGCGGAAATCGCCGGCGACGCGACGCTCGGCAGCGACTGCTACGTCGGTGCATTCGCCGTCGTCGAGGCCGGTGCACGCATCGGCGACAACGTCTGCATCTACCCGAACGTCTACATCGGCGACGGGGTGACGGTAGGCGACAATACCACAATATATGCCGGAGTCAAGATATACGAAGGGTGCCGCATCGGCAGCAACGTCATCATCCACGCGGGAGCGGTCATCGGGGCCGACGGTTTCGGTTTCGCTCCGGACGAGAAGGGCGAATACGCCAAGATACCCCAGATAGGAAACGTCGTGGTGGAGGACAACGTGGAGATAGGAGCCAATACCTGCATCGACCGCGCCACGATGGGTTCGACCGTCATCCGTCGCGGCGTGAAGCTCGACAACCTCATACAGGTAGGCCACAATGTGGTCGTGGGCGAACATACCGTATGCGCCTCGCAGGTCGGCATAGCGGGTACGAGCAAAATAGGCCGCCACTGTATGCTGGGCGGACAGGTGGGCATCGCCGGCCACCTGACCATCGGCGACAACGTGCAGCTCGGTTCCAAATCGGGCATCTCGAACAACATCCCGGAAGGGACGGTCTATTTCGGCTACCCTGCCCTGCCCATCTCGCGGTACCACCGCGCCAACGCCGTATTCCGCAACCTGCCCGAACTGAGCAAGACGGTTTACCGCATGGAGAAACAGCTCAACGAACTGACCGGCAAAACCGGAGAATAATCCTCTACGCAGTCATCGACCTTCGCACGACCTAAACGCAACCGTGAACATGACCTCAGACAAGCCTCTGCGCATCATGGGGATAGACCCCGGGACGAACCGTATGGGCTACGGTGTGCTCGAAGTGAAGGGCAGCAGCGTGTCGTGCATCGCCATGGGGGATATCGAACTGGGGCGCCTGCCCGATGCCTATGCAAAGCTGCATCATATTTTCGAACGGGTATCGGGCCTTATCGAAGCGTATGCTCCGGACGAGGTGGCCCTTGAATCGCCCTTCTTCGGAGAGAACGTACAGAGCATGCTGAAACTCGGCCGCGCACAGGGTGTGGCGATGGCCGCCGCGCTTCACCGGGAGGTACCCGTATTCGAATACGCCCCTCGGCGAATCAAACAGTCCGTTACGGGTGTAGGCGGAGCGGCGAAGGAACAGGTGGCTTCCATGCTCAAAAGTATGCTCGGAGTGGAATATAATCCGAAAAGACTGGATGCGACGGACGGTTTGGCAGTAGCTTTGTGTCACTATTTTGTCACCACCTCTCCCCTGCCGGCAGAAGGAACGCATCCAAAGAGTGGACGGAGCGGCAGTTCGGGCAGTTGGGAAGAGTTCGTCGCCCGCAACCCGGAGAGGGAAATAAAAGCAAGAAGAAAGAAATGAACACGTTATAATCCAAAAAAGTATGAAAAAAATCCTATTGATTGCAGCCATGGCGGTTATGCTGTGCAGCTGCGGAAAGAAGAACAGCTACACCATTACGGGTAACGTAACGGGACTCGAAGGAACCGTGACGCTGATGAACGATGCGGGCGACGACATCGCCGAAGCACCCGTCACCGACGGCCAGTTCACCCTTCAGGGTACCGCCGACGAACCGTCGCTCGCCCTGCTCAGCAACAACGACCAGCCTCTGGCAATGATTTTCCTCGAACCGGGCAAAATAACCGTCGCAGGAGAGAAAAACGAAGCGCTGAAAATTACCGGAACCAAGGCAAACGACAGCAACACGGCCCTCAACGACCGCCAGTATGAAATCATGGAACGCTTCTACACGGCCGGTTCGGAAGAGGAACGCCAGGCGATAGCCGACGAGATGAAAGGCACCATCGCAGAAGCCATGGACGCCAACCTCGACAACTATTTCGGACTCTATCTCCTGACAAGCCTGATGAACGAATGGAACGGCGACGCCATCATCGCCAAACTCGACCAGTTCTCACCGGCCGTCCGGGAGACCAAGCTCGCGGGTGAAATCCGGGAACACGCCGAAGCCAAGAAGAACACCGACGTGGGCAGCAAATACGTAGATATCATCCTGCCCGATGCCGAAGGCAACGAAATAGCGCTCTCTTCGGTGGTAGGCGAAGGCAAATACGTCCTGCTCGATTTCTGGGCATCGTGGTGCGGTCCCTGCATGATGGAGCTCCCCTTCCTCGTGAAGTCCTACGAGATGTTCCATGACAAAGGCTTCGAAATATACGGCGTCTCGCTCGACAGCGAAGCAGACGCATGGAAAGAAGCCATGGCCGACAACAAAATGACATGGATAAACGTGGCAGCCATGAATGACGAAGAGCAAAAGGCCACGAAGGCATACGCCATCCAGAGCATCCCCTCCAACTTCCTCATCGGCCCCGACGGAACCATCGTAGCCAAGAACCTGCGCGGCGACGACGTAAAGGCCAAACTCGCCGAGCTCATCAACAAATAGAACACGGAAAAGAGGCCAAACATCGAGCAATCCGGGAACAGACAGTTCCCGGATTGCTTATTCAATATCAATTCCTTCCACTCTTCATCTCTCCCCGCCGACCGACGGAAGACATAAAGTACCGAAAGGAAACCTGCAAAGTACACGAAAAAAATTTGCATTGTTTTCAAAAATCACTATCTTTGCACTCGCAATCAGGAAATATGGCTCCGTAGCTCAACTGAATAGAGTACCTGACTACGGATCAGGCGGTTACAGGTTTGAATCCTGTCGGAGTCACTGAGGGTAAGAGGCTTGCAGCAATGTAAGTCTCTTTTTTGTGTCGTTTGCGATGGATTTTCCGGTTGTGTCGAAGCCGCAAAACGTTCAATACGCTGTCGGTTGAACCAATACCTTCCATAGCGAACTCAAACAGGCGGCAAGACTCCGCCGATACCCCGGCTCCTGCAAGACCGGTTCGCTTCTCTCCGCCGGCTTCCCGGATACCACGGCAGCGACCTGTTATCGGAAATACAGGCTTCTGCTACGACCGAATGCAATCCGATACGTGGATTTCATCCGAAACGGTTCATGCCGTTCATTTACGAACAATCAGCCACTGGACGAAAGCTCCGATAATCATCGGGACGAATCGGTTCAGTATCACAGCCATCCCGATGCCGGGCAGTACGGCGAGCAACACCGTCGCCGCAACGCCGCAGGTGACGGCGAAAACGCTACGCTCCGGATTACCGGTATTCATGCCCAGGCTGACCGCCAGCCAAAACCCCACCGGAACGAGCAGTCCGTAGTGTATCCATACCGCATAGGGATAGTCGTCCGGCAGCCACCCGCCCCATACATGGTCGAAGACCACGACCGCTCCCATGAGCAGCGTGGCGAAGATATATTTCAAACGCGTAGAAAACTTCATCGTATCCGTCAACTGCCGTTCCTCACTCGGACAGCAGAAAATCCACTGCAAAAATATTCATTCCTGCTCACGGTTCAAAACTTTCCGGTTCCCTTTTCCCCGACCGGCAGTCCCATGCGGTCCGACCTTGTCCCGTGCACGGAAACGGCAGGCAGGCCGTTGTCTTTCCCGGCGGAAAACCGTATCTTCGCAGAAAAAGAGGGATTTGCCATGAACTGGACGGAAATCGTCGTCGGGGCCATCGTTTCGGGCCTCATCGCAACAGGAATTACATTCGCCGTCAGCCGCATCGCCAAAAAGAGACACGCGTTGCGTATCCGGTACGAAACCATGATGCGACGATTCTTTCACAGCGAAAAGACTGTCAGCGAACTCATCTTCTCCTTCGACGATACGAAAATCCGCAACGACGAATTCATCCGTTACCGGGATGTAATTGACGGCAACCTCTATCCCGGCACCGATATCCGCATGACCGTACACCGGAACAAAGAGCAACGGACCTTTACGCTGCCCTACGAAGAGGTGGTCGATTTTACTCTCCGGCCGCATACCGGTATCCGCACCGACGGAGATATCCCGGTACGCTATCCGGACGACGGCATCACGGAATGTACCCGCCCCGGCCTCGACGCCTACCTGAAAAGGAATCCCGCCACCTACAATGACCGTATCCTGTGCATGAGGTATCTGGAGAGGACGGAGGAGGACGGTTACCGCTGCGGGCTCACCCAATCCGACTTTCTAGATGTGGTACGCACGAATCTGACACTCGATTATCCGCTGAAGGGAAGTTTCCGGGAGACGCTGCGCCAGACGGACAGTGCGCAGAGACCGGGAACGCTGCCGTCCCTGGCCGCCTCCCGCATGATGAATTTCATCGGTGTATCGGCCGTCTGGTGCATGGACTGCGGCAGCGGCTCTTTCGAAACCCGCTACCGTTATTACCTGAAATGCCGGCAGACGGGCATGAGCGTCTATTCCGATATGCTCGGCACGACGAGCGGTTACGCCAACCCACCGAAATTCGCCTCCGCCGAAACCGCTCCCACATGCAAAGAAACCGACAGCTCTGCCGGCATCCCGAATGCCGACACGCGTCAGGGACTCGCCTCCGGCGACCTGTTGGCATACCTGTGCGAAGAGATGAAAAGGGAATTTTTCGAAGAGACCGGCTACGACCGATACGCCGCCCACAAGGGCCTCTCCCTCTCCAACGAACGCATTCTGAAGGTCATTCCGCTGGCCTTCACACGGGAACTCGCCCGGGGAGGTACCCCGCAGTTCTTTTTCCTCATTCTCACACCGTACATCACCGACAAGGAGTTCGTCAAATATTTCCGACAGTCCGTGGACGGCCGCAACGAGTTCCGTGACAATACGCTTTCCAACCTCCGGAACCATCCCCTGTCACCGGAGACCCTCGCCAACCTGCTCTACGCTTATAAATACATACGGAAGATGCCATCCGACCGCATCCTTCTCTGACCGCATCCGTACCGACACCGCGGAGCCACCGTCCGTTACGGCAGCAGCTCTTCCGGCTCAAAAACTACCGGACGCGAAAGTGCGTCAAGCATCCCGTCGTACCGTTTCCGCAGCAGAGCGTATGCCGAAGCCGGATAGCGGCTCTCCGAAAGGCTGAATTCGGCCTCGATAACCACCTCATTCTCTCCTGCGACGGCCTCATACGTGAACCGGGAGATTCCGTCTTCGACTTTCATGCCGGACGGCAGGCTTTTCACCCGGTACCCCTGTGGAATTGCGATACGCACCCGATAGACATCCACGGGTCTGAAAACGATATCGACCGGAAAGTGCCGGACGGTCGTCTGTCCGAACGGATTGTCCCCGGGGAAGACAGCCCCGAAGGGGGCAAGGCGCAGTGTCCCGTCCTCTTCCCGCTCCACCTCCTCCGTACAAACATACCGTACCACGAGCGGCTTCCCGGGTTCGTCGCACGCCTCCGTCCGGGCGGAGGATGCCCCCTCCTCCCCTGCCACCATCCGGGCAAGCGCATCGGCAGACCCGCCGCAGCCGCTCCTCAGATTCATCGCGGCCGCCCCGTCGAAAGTGCGCACTACCGAAACATCCGCGATACCGGCGGTATCGACAACGATACCGACCTCACGACCATCGAAGGCGACCTGCTCCTGCGACAGCATTACCCACTCCTCCGTATCGGGTTCAGCGACCAATCCCTCCATGTCGGCACACCGCGCCGGCAGCTCGCCGAAGCCGGCAAAACGTTCCGACGCATCGAGAAAATGTACGCCCTCCTCATCCGTAACACGAATGACAACATCATTGAAGGCATCTTTCGAAGGGGCCTCCCGCTCCACGCTGCCGCTGCCGCGCACCCGCAGCAATACGGGTACGGCATCCGTCCCCGCAGCACGCAGCAGCCCCGCCAGGAACAGGTTGAGGTCGGCACTGCTGCCCTCCCTGCTCCGAACGAGGTCTGCGACACGGCCCGAAGCACACGCCACCTGCACGCCGTTCCAGGCATAATTGTCCCGCACGTAAGCATACAACTGCCGGGCGACGCTCCCGCCGGCCTCTCCCGAAACGGCTTCCCTCACCTTTCTGTACTCTTTGGCGGCCGCCTGTACGTACCTGCCGAAATCGCGTTCTTTCGACAGTTCCGTATTCACCTGCCGCCAAGTGCGCGTATAGGAGGTTCGTGCGCCGGTACGCGGCGACAGCGAAAACTCCGGACGGAATACGAGTCTGACCACGGCATCGACGGCGTTGCCGGCATACTCCTCCTGTGGAAATGCGGGCAGATTCTTCATTCCATACCGGAGAACCAGATAATCCGGTTCATACTCATAAGCAGCCCGCTGCCGTCCCTTCACCACCCTCTTCTCCGTATAATCGTAACGCCGGGCCCCCTTCAGTACGGGCGAATACCCGAGATAGGGACAGGTGGTATAGACGAGTTCGCTGACCAATACGGGAATTCCGCGCTGGAAGCGCCATTCGGGCATCCGCGTATGCCTGGAGCGCTGTACGCACCGCAGTTCCACGACGGAACCGTCACGCACATCGGGAAAAACGATACGCCTCACCCTTTCTCCGGCACCGGCATCCGCATCCGACATATCGGAAAGCTTCAACGGCACGGAGACGATTCGACCGGAGTCGTCCATATTATGCGTAAAACCCTCTATATCGAAGATACCGTCGGGCCAGCTGAACTCCTCGTACGGGAACTCGAACATACCGTAACGCACCCCTTCGGGAGAGAGTATCTTAATACGCGTTTCAAGCCCCGCACTGAAGACCGGAAAAGGCTCCTTCCCCTCCATGAACCAATCATCGTGCAGGAATGCATAATCTCCGAGACTGTACAGCACCACAGCCTCGGCGCCCGTTTCCCGAAGCCGTTCGCTCTCCATGAACTCCCGTACCGTCATGCGGCCGAATTCATGCGTTCGCGGCTCCTGCGCCCAGACACTCCCGCAGACCCACACAAGACATGTTGCGTACAGATACAAAAATCTTCCCATCGTCCCGTAACTTTTATGGACCGGCCAACGTCGGCCGGTGGTGAAAGATAATACCAAAATCGGGAAAACGCACCGTCTCGCAACCGGAAAATGCGCTCCCGGAGGAAAATGCCGTTTACTGGACATTATACTTTTACATTATTGCAGATAAACGTATATTTGTCGAACGTAATACAATGTATTCACCGGGCCGTCCGTCCGGCGGCACCTAACCAAACGAAACAACATGAAAAGAATCCTGCTTGCAGCAATCTGCGCAACGGTCCTGACCTCCTGCTACAATACACGGGTGATAGTGGGCAACGTAGAAAAGAGCGAACCGCTCATCGAGGTCAGCCGGGAGTGGAACCACCAACTGATTTACGGTCTCGTACCGCTCAACAACGCGACCATGAAGGCAACGGAGTATGTGGGTGACCGGGAAAACTACGTGGTCAGAACCTATTCGAGTTTTCTGAACGGTCTGGTAGGCTCGCTGACCTTCGGCATCTATACGCCGACCTCCACGGTCTATTACGTCCCTCTGAAAGACATCGCGCCGACCCACTCCGTCGATGTGCGAAACAACGAGATAATCGACCTGATAGAGGAGTAGGCAGATGCCCTGTCCCTGTTTCCGCCACCGTCCCTCCGTATGATGATACGGAGGGACGGTTCGCATCAGGCAACCGCAAGACAAGGAGAAAACGCACCCGGATGTCGGTCGCCATTGTTACAATTCCGCACTATTCCGGGTTTTATCATGATAATTTTTACGCAAAATCATTGCGAGAGCAAAATATTGATATATCTTTGCCGTTACAGCTCGGCCGCGGATGCGGCCGGGCTGTAATAACGACAGATACAACCATAAAATATCACATCATGGAAATGGACATACGTTCTAACACCATGCAGGCCCTCATCGGAAAACCGGCTGCGGAATTTACGCTCGCCGACATCACCGCATTCGTCAAGGACAACGGCATCGGCATGGTCAACTTCATGTATCCGGCCGCAGACGGCAGGCTGAAAACGCTGAACTTCGTCATCACGAACGAAGAGTACCTCCACTCCATCCTCACCTCCGGAGAGCGTGTGGACGGCTCCAGTCTCTTCCCCTTCATCGAGGCGGGCAGCAGCGACCTGTACGTCATACCGCGCCTGCGCACGGCCTTCATCGACCCGTTCGCCGAACTGCCCACGCTGTGTTTCCTCTGCTCTTTCTTCGACAAAGACGGCCAGCGCCTCGAAAGTTCGCCGGAATATACGCTGTACAAGGCCAAGAAAGCCTTCACCGAAGCCACCGGCATGACGTACGAGGCGATGGGCGAGCTCGAATACTATGTGTCGGCTCCCGAAAACGAACAGACGCAAATGTATCCTGCCGTAGACCAGAAAGGCTACCATGAATCGGCACCGTTCGCAAAATTCAACAGTTTCCGCACCCAGTGCATGTACTACATCGCACTCATCGGCGGCAAAATCAAATACGGCCACTCGGAAGTGGGCAATTTCCGCCTCGACGGCCGCATCTACGAGCAGAACGAAATCGAGTTCCTCCCCACCGACGTGGAAGACGCAGCCGACCAGCTGGTGCTGGCCAAATGGGTGATTCGCAACCTCGCCTACGAATACGGCCTCGATACCAGCTTCGCTCCAAAAATCACCGAAGGCAAGGCAGGTTCGGGACTCCATATCCACATGCGCATCATGAAGGACGGCAAGAACATGATGCTCGATGCCGACGGCAAACTGTCGGAAACCGCACGCCGGGCCATCGCCGGCATGATGACGCTCGCACCGTCGATTACCGCGTTCGGCAACGCCAACCCGACCTCTTACTTCCGCCTCGTTCCTCATCAGGAGGCTCCGACGAACATCTGCTGGGGCGACCGCAACCGTTCGGTACTCGTACGCGTACCGCTGGGATGGACTACCAAACGCGACATGTTCTCGCAGGTGAATCCGCAGGACAAGGAGATGCACGTGGATGCCTCCTCGAAACAGACCGTCGAAATACGTTCGGCCGACTGCTCCGCCGACATCTATCAGTTGCTATCGGCCCTCTGTGTCGCCTGCCGCTACGGACTCGAACTTCCCAACGGGCTCGAAATAGCCGACAAGACCTATGTGGATGTCAATATCCACAAGGAGGAGAACAAGGCGCGTGTCGCATCACTCGACCAGCTTCCCGACTCGTGCGCCGCATCCGCCGACAAACTGGCCGAACAGCGTGCCGCATACGAAGCCAAAGGCATCTTCAGCCCGGCAATGATAGACAGCATCATCAAGACGCTGCGGTCGTACAACGACGCCGACATACGTCGTGAAGTAAAACAGCACCCGGAACTGATGTCCGAAATGGTCAGCAAATACTACTACTGCGGTTGATACCGACGGCAACGAAAGAAACGAACGGCGGCCTGTCTCAAGACAGGCCGCCGTTCGTTTCACAGAATAACCGGACATTCACACGGCAACCACCTCGGCACGCTTCTGACTGCGCAGCTTCCCGGGGGTCATTCCGAACCTCTTTTTACAAAAATCATTGAAATGCTGTACGGAACCGAACCGGAATTCTTCGCTTATCTCCCTCAGCGATTCGCTGCCATACACCAGTTTGTGGTATATCTGCTCGCTCTTGCGCGACATCATCCACTGATAAGGCGACGTGCCGAATACCTCCTTGAACTTCACCCCAAAGCGGGAAGTGCTCAATCCCGCTATCGCCGCAAGTTCCGCCTTGCTCCTCACCCGGCTCCAATTGTCCATCACGATACGGGTGAAATCCATGTCCTCGTCCAACAGCGGAGAGAAAAAGGCCGCGAGCTCATCCCGTGCATAATAAAACTGCAACAGATGCATGAACTCGAATGCTTTCATCCGCATGAACCGCGGACTCGAAATACCGTCGAAAAGATACTCCGACACCGTCAGGGCATATTCCCAAAGGCGTTCGTTCATCTCCAGCACGGAGAGCCGTCCGACGATTCCCCCTCCGACGGCACCTCCCCCGGAAAGCGGTTCGCCTTCCCACATCTCCAACAGCTCTTCGACGGCATATGCCAACAAATGCGCCTCCTCGCGGGCCGTCAATACGTAATAACAGTCGGCCGGCAGCAACACGACCGTCCCTGCCCCGGCCGATACGCGCTCTGCACCATTGACGGATATATCGACCCGGCCATACAGTACGAGCAATACGACAGGCAGACTATCCGCTCCCATACGTACCTCCCAAGGAGCAAGCCTGACATTCTCTATCACCGTATGTCTGCCGTAACGTTTCTCGGAACCGGAAGTAACTGCGGCAAAAAGAGAACTTCCATCCGTGTAAACACTCTCCATGAACACGATAATTTAAATGACGACATCTATCCGTATCTGCCGGACACGAAACGCACGCCAAACGGATACGGCGCGCATGAAACCACATTTCTACCTACTAATATATACAAAATATATAAAATCAGAAAACGCCGACACATCTTTCAGCACCTGATTCACCGCCCTTCGGCCGGCAGCAGGCACAAACAGTCTATCAAACAATACATTACAAAAACAATCATTTTAAACATTCCGTGTATACACTTTCTTTTCCAAACCGGCCGCGAATTGCACAGAAATTGTTTACGGAAAACAGGTAAAACCATAACAAGACAATCCGGATGAATCACACGATTACCGCCGCATGGACGGCAACCCTTCTCGCCTGCTGCCTCGGCACTCCGCCGGACGCCACGGCACAGCAAACCCCTCCGGTCAGGATAACATGCAATACCGACGGAACGTCGGCACCGAACGGAGTAGAGATAGTCAAGGAACTCTCCTATACGCAACACACCCTCGGCGACACCTACCCCTACAAGGACACCGAAAGGCGCTTCCAATGGGACAAGATAGGTGAATGGCTTTCGGCTCTCGAAGCGGCCCAGCAGGATTCCGTCACATGGGTAACGCTCCAGAACTACAAGGACAGGAACGGCATAGCCCCCGAAGTACAAGACCCGGAGATAAACGAATACCGCAGCGCCACGGACCGTTACGGCGTCAGCCGCTACCAGTCCATCCCCCTGTACGGCAGCCAGACGGGGAAACCGGCCCGTTACAGCCGCGACGGGGCGCTTTTCCTGCTGCTGAAGGACAGCGCCGACTACGTCAAGGTCTGTTCAATGCTTTACGACGGCGCATGGTACGTCCCGAAGGATTATGTACGGACACTCCCCGTACACCGCTTTTCAAAAGTGATTTTCGTCGACCGTACCGACCAGAACATAGCGACGCTGGAGAAGATGGGCACCGTCTGGTACGTACGGAGCATGAATCCGGCGACCACCGGCCTGCACAATCCGCCCTACCAGCAGGAGACACCGCTAGGCGTCTATGTGATACAGGAACACAAGCCGAAGATGTACTACCTCCGCGACGGGAGCTCCGAAATTGCAGGTTTCGCGCCGTGGGCCAGCCGCTTCACCCGCGGCGGATACATTCACGGCGTTCCGCTCAACAATCCGAAAGCGACTGAAAAGAACTACATCGAATTCAGTCCGACACTGGGAACGACGCCCCGTTCGCACATGTGCGTGCGCAACGCCACCTCCCACGCCAAATACATCTACGACTGGGCGACACCCCTCGAATCACTGGTCATAGTGATTGATTGACAGGGGCGGCCGGCCCGCCGCAGTCAGTCGTGATAGACGATGGCACGTACGACGCGGGCGAGCTGCGGCAGACGGTTCTCCATTACGAGCACAGGAACCTCCCCGTGCTCTTCCCGATGCACCACCAGCACATCGCCCGCCGACACCCGGTGTTCGGTACCGTCGGGCAGAACAAGGAGAATACCGTCCGCCAGCAGATAAAACACCTCGCTGACGCCCCTCCACGCCTCCACTACCGGCATGAGCTCCACCTCCCGACGGGAGGAGGCCCCGAGTTCGAGAAGCTGTACGCGTCCCTCCCCCGCTGTGGTCATCAGATTGAAATCGGTCACCCGTCCGCGGCTCCGCGTCGTCCACGAACCGCTGAAGTTATCCTGTGCGAACTGCACGAGCTCCGTCTCGTAACGGCCTTCGTGTTCGAGATGCAGCGTACCGTCCAGAACCATCAGGCAGCGTGCGACTCCCGGAAGCGACGTGAACTCCGACTCCTGGGTCTCCACCCGGGCGGAACTGACGCGCCACACGAAATTGCGTTCGGCATACACAGCCCCTTCGGGCCAAATGGCAAGCTGCGTGGTCGTCCCCCCGCTCCAGCGGGATACCGGCAGCTCCCCTTTCCGGATTATTCTGTACATATCGTTCTTTATCTTATTCTTTCGTCACTTTCCGGAGAGTATCACAATAGAGCCGGCCGCAATCAGGCAACCGCCGAGCAACACCCTCCAACTGACCGGTTCCCGGAGCACCAGATAGGAGAGCACTATCGTAAATACGACGCTCAACTTGTCTATCGGCGCCACTTTCGAAGCATCGCCCAACTGCAGGGCCTTGAAATAGAAGAGCCACGACAATCCGGTAGCCACTCCCGACAGAATGAGGAATATCCAATTCCGGCCGCCTATGGCACCCATTCCGCCGACCTTACCGCCGAAAAGGACGATGCCCCAGGTAATGCACAGGATGACCACCGTCCGTATGGCGGTAGCCAGGTCGGAATCCATGTCCTTCACCCCTACCTTGGCAAAAATAGCCGTCAACGCCGCGAATACCGCCGACAGGATAGCATAATACTGCCACATTCCACTCTTCGCTTTCACTTTTCCACCTTGTCCTTACCGCGGCCGTTCTGCATCCGGCGGACATCCGTCCGCGACAACCGCACTGCCGCCCAACAGCATCTTCAAAAGTACGAAGAATTGTCGTTCCTTCGTCGGGAAACACCCGTATCTTCCCCAAAAGGCAACAATTTTTACACCGGCCCCCGGCAGAGCATTCCGGTGCCGACCACTCCGGTTTTCCGACCGGTCGTCGGAACCATGCACCGTCCCCGACGTACGGCGGCGACACGGAACGGCGGATGAAAAAGAGTTCCGGAAAGTCCGCAAATATCCCGACGAAACACTATCTTTACGCTGCACATCAATACGACGCATCATGAAGATACTCGTCATTACAGGCAGTCCGCACCGCAGGGGTACCTCGATGCTGCTGGCCGATGAATTCTCCGCCGGAGCGGAAGCCGCCGGCCACAAGGTCATCCGTTTCGACGCAGCCTCCAGCAGAATAGAACCGTGCCGTGCCTGCGACTACTGCCGCAGCCATGATACGGAGTGCATTCAGAAGGACGACATGGTCTACCTTCGGGACGACCTCCTCGAAGCGGATGCGATAGCATTCGTCACCCCGCTCTACTATTTCGGTATGTCGGCCCAACTGAAACGGGTTATCGACCGTTTCTATGCGTTGAACGACGCCCTCCGAACACCGAAACGAGCCCTCCTCCTCGCCACCTGCGGCGATACGGAGACATGGGTAGCCGATGCGCTGCAAGCCCATTACGAAGCCCTCTGCCGCTACCTGCGCTGGCAGGACTGCGGCCGTATAATCGCCATAGGCGCCTATACGCGCAGCGACATCGAAACGAGCGACTACCCCGGCCGGGCCCGCCGCCTCGGCGAATCGCTGGCCTGAAAACCGGAGGAATCGCAACGGCTGACATCTGCGGATGCTCTTCCGACGCCATCCGCCCGCTGCCGGGCAGATACGGGTTCCGCCAACCGTCATGCGACGGGAAAAAGGAGACGCATGCATCTTCTTTTCCGCCTGTATTTTGTCTTCTATTGCGATATCGTATGAAAGTTCAGTGTCGTACACTTTTCATTCAAGCCGAATTTACGGATGGAACCGAAAAATGACGGTCTCAAATATACTCCGTACCGTGTATCCTCCTTCAACTCTTCCTGCTGTAAACAAAGGGTGACCCGCATACCGTCCTCTGACCAAGTAACCTTATCGAAGGGCAAACATTCGACAGTCGGGTCATCCGTACCGGTACCGTTGAATCCCCAGGAAGAAAACATCGGCTCGGAAAACGTGATGACGATTTCTTCGAAACCGGAGATGTCCGAACCGACCGCTGGATATACGTTCGTGATATAGGGCCGCCTGTTCTCGTACTCGGCCAATACCAAATCGAAATTATCGGCTATGTAATTGATAAAGGCGACCAATTGCGGCATGAAGTCCCCCACATGCGGATAACGTTCCCTGTCGGCATAGAAGTTCCGCATGAAATCCACGCTGCGCTCCATCCAGAAGAACCCTTTATTCATCTCCAGCGCCGTGTACATAGGGATGTTCTCATTACCTGTCTCCGTCATATACATGATGACGAACAGGTCGTTCATCCATTCGCACAGTGCAGAAGAGGCGTCGCCGTATCCGATTGTTCTCATCATGTCGGCGATGTGGGGATAGATGACGTTCGCTGCCGGTTCTATCCGGGGCCACCACTCCAGAAACAGCGGATTCGTGTAATGGTGACTCAGCTCGTGGATGACAAGGAAAGGAGCGTTAAAACCATCGATATACGGTTGCCCGTTGCCAACACCCGTACCTGAACCTATCAGGATTCCTCCCGGTATCGCATAGTTGCTCGGCCCGTTGGTCAGGCTGACATACACCTCGATATCGCCGGCCAGAGGCTTCCCGAAAAATGACCGGAACCAATCGGGTACCGTACCGTCCAACAATGCATCCATTTGCGCCGTCACTTCGTCGTACAGGGGTCGGTGGGCGGTAAAGAACGCATGGAAGTCGCTCTCCCGATAAAAACGGTTCACCATCTCCAGATAGGTCGTGAAAAGCTCCTCGGTCCAGCGGTTGTCGTATTTCACGACGTCGGCCACATCGTACTGCGGTTGGAGTCGGACTTCGCCATCCACAATCTCCATCATGGCAGCCGTGCCGGATACGGCATTGTATCCGATGAGGTAACGCTGATTGAGTACACGGACATAGTTTATCGGCTCGCTCTCCTGATAGGGAGTCAGCTCGTCGATAATGTCCTGCAGGTAGGAGGGAATGCCGATGCTGCAGTACTCCGGAGCTCCGGCAAGGGCAAACATGATACTCGTCAGTTCAAAACGCTCGTCCACCCGGCTGCGCAACTGCGCATGGCCGTTCTCTACCGCGAACAGCAAGCAGATGCAGACAACAAACAGTTTCTTCATATCCTTCCGCAGAATGGTTTCGTCATGAAAGGTAAACAGAAAAAAACGAATACGCAATAATATATTGCCGAAACTCTTCCGATGCCCTCCCGACCCGGTCGCACTCCCGTCTCCGGGAACGAACCGCGGCCACAGAGGTGACGGGGGAAACGGCAATGCCGTTTCCCCCGTCACCTCTGTGGAGCTGGAGGGAGTCGAACCCTCGTCCAAACAGGGAACCCGAAGGCTTTCTACATGCTTATCCGTCATTTCATCCTTCTCTCCGTACCCGGCATACGGCAGCCCAATACGAAGCCCAGTCCGTAAAATCTCGCCGCGAACGCCCGGACATGCGCCGCAGCCAGCTTCTCATTGTCGATACCCCGATGCCAGCAGAACAAGAAGCGGGTCCTGCCGGCGGGGTACTCGTCCCCGCACCTCCTTGGGCACAGGGATTAAGGTAATGTTACTCAGTAAGATTACGCAGCGAGTGCATAGCTATTATTGCCATTTATACGTTTGAGCGTTGAGATTAACGAGCCACCACACAATGCTCGGCATGCTTACTTTCCGACTCTGCCTGCTGTCAAAACCGGTCAGCCCCGAAAAGACGTTCCTTCCGTCGCGTATCTCCGACAGCCGGAGCGGACTGCAAACTTACGAAAAATATTCCGATTGTCGAAATAAGAACGCGCAGCCCTTCCCCGATATTATCCGGCCAAGGGCAAATGTCATGCCGGGAAACGTTACGGCCGGGCATGTCCCGGCCGTAACATTCCAGCTATCCACAGTCCGGGCTACCGGTCCGCAGGCATGCAGTACCCGGCCATCCGGCCGTATGCGGAAGCACGTACCGCCTCTGCGGCAGAAGCCCTGCCGCGCAAGACAGCCGATTCGAGGAACCCGGTGTCGCGCTCATCGGAGACCTCCACCGCCCCGCGAAAGGCAGCCGTAATCCGGTTACCGGCCATATCGGCACCGTCCAGCGCAACGGCATACGTTTCGCCGTCCCGCTCGACCGTCACCGTTCCCGACACAACCGCCGCGACATTCCCAATGGCTCCGTTCTCTATCCCCATGTAGAAGCAACCCATGAAAAGATTCCGGTAGACAAATCCCGCCATGGCTACCGATTCCCTGTCCTCGAACGAAACGAGATAGGTGCCCGACGGTATCCCCTCCGTCACCGAAAGAGGCGTCAGAAACTCCAGCATCAGGATATCCCCCGAACCGGTGAAGCCCGCATCGCCGACATCGAGTCCGTCAGCCAACAGCACCATGCTCCAATAGTTCAGCCCCGCCATATACTCCTCTCCCACGAAGGAGAGGCCGCCTACGGCGAGGCCGGCCGCTTCGATATCCTCTGCAAGCGTAGTATTCGTCACGAGGTGATACACGGCAAAATCCCCCTCACACCGTGCGGTGAACACCGTACCGTCGCTGAGCTCGAAATCGAAGACAAACGTACAGCCCGTCCCCGCATAGGATACCTTCATGCTGCCTCCGACCACATACTTGATGTCGGTCAGCACTCCTGCGCTGTAATACTGCACCATCGACCCCTGAGCATTGGCTCCGGGGAACAGCGTATTCTCGGCCGTATAATCCATGTAGTCGTTCACCGGATATTCGCCGGGAGCTATGCGTACGTCCGAACCCGTCTTCGCATAGGAGGCGGCCATTCCCACTATCATCTGTATCCCCTCTTCCACAGCGTAACCGTTGGCTGCGTCGATGAATTCGGCATCGCCCATTTTGAACACCAGGGAGTGCAATCCCGTACCGACAGCGGCGAGGTCGCCGAAATAACAGGAATACCCCTCATCGAACTGCATATCGTACTCGGCCTCGGAGGCACCCTGTTCCACGGTTACGGTCTGCGTACTGCCGTCCCCGGCCGTAACGGTTATCAGCGCCTTGCGCACCATGCTCCCGAAATTCTCGCACGGCGTCATATAGATATTAGCCTCGTCGGCGGTCACCGTCAGCCACCCTTCGGACTCCTGGTCAGCCACGGCACTCCATTCGGCCGCACCGGAAACGGATACCGATTCGGTATGCGTTTCGCCGGGATTGAACCAGACATAATTTTCGGAAACCCGCAGGCCCCCTTCTTTGCTGTCGGGGTCGCACCCTCCGAACAGCGCAGCCGACAGCAGCACCGCCACCAGTCCGACCGTCTTCACGACATGACGTCTCTTCATTGGATTCGATTTTCAGGTTAAATGACAATAGTGAATTAAAGATAGTTATTTCTTTTGATAAAACAATACGTCCGGCAAATATAACTTGCCGGACGTCCGTATGCAACAATATATATCAATCGTGCACGATATGCGCGTTCGTCCTCCGGACGAGCGGCGCATACGCCGGAACGGGCAGCACATCGATGCCCGCCTCGCGCAGCAGGCGCGTCCCCTCACACCGCACGAAACAGGCCGGTTCGGCATAGGCATATACCACCCTGGAGGCCCCCGACCGAATAATCCGTTCGGTGCAGCTCACCGGCTTCGACGCCCGTACCGAACAGGGCTCCATCGAAGTATAGACACAGGCGCCGAGCAAATCGGCACCGTCGGCCGCCGCCTTCGCCAGGGCCTCCTCTTCGGCATGGTTCCGACAATCCGTCTCATGAGTATAGCCCTCGTACTCCCGGCCGTCGCGCACGGCCACCACGCACCCTACCCGATAGGCCGTACCGCACGGTTCGCTGCGTTCGCCCAACTCCACCGCACGCAGCAACCGGCGCCGGTCGGTCAGCGTCAACCCGTCCGAGGCCGGACGGAAAGCGTATTCGTACACCTCCATATCGCCCACCCTCCGCACGACCTTCGCCGCACGACCTTCGAACGGCAGACGGCCGAATTCCGGAAAACGCGGGGCACGCGTATCGCCCACCGCCGCAGGCGACACGGCGAGCCTCAGAGAATCCACGACTCCCGCATCGAGAAACATGCCGATGGTACGGGCTCCGCCCTCCACCATCAGCGAACGCACGCCGAACCCCTCCAGTGCATCCAAGATGCCGCCGGCGGTTATCTCCTCCAGCGCGACGACACGCACGCCGGAGGGCAGACGCTCCTCCAGCCCTCTTCGCACGGCAGGTACCGTAACGACTATCTTTTCGGCACCGGGGCCCTCGGTAAAGAAACGCGCCCCGGCATCGAGGCTGCCGCCGGCCGTCACCGTCACCTTCGTCAGGTCGGGCTTCATACCCAGCCATTCGCGCCAGATCCGCAACCCGGCATCGCGTATCACCAGCGACGGATTGTCGCGTCGCACGGTCTCCGCTCCTACAAGAATGGCATCGCACCAGGCTCTGAGCCGGTGTACCTCGGCCCAATCCTCCGCGCAAGACAGTACGAGCCGGCGGGGCGTACAATCGTCCAAATAGCCGTCACTCGATACCGCCGCCGATACAATCACCTCCATCGCTTCTCCTCAATTCAAACAAAGTTATCTCCGGACGGGCGCCTATGCGCATGGGCACCATGGCATACCCTATTCCGTCATTCACATACAGCATCCGCTCTCCGTCGGCATAGGGGCCGCTCCACTCATCGTAAAACCATGCGGCGGGCGACCACTGCCATTTCTGGCCCAGCCGCAGCTTCATCTGCAGGCTGTGTACATGACCCGAGAGCGTCAGGTCGCCCCGGCCCGCAGCCATAATCCGGTGCCATGCCTGCGGAGCATGGGAAAGGGTGATGCCGAACAGCTTCTCCGGCAACCCGGCATAGGCTTCCGAAAGGTCAAGCTCCCTCTCGATTCGCTCATGACTCCGATGTACGAGCTCTTCCGGAAACGACAGCCCCGTCAGGGCGATGGAATCGCCGCCCCGTACAAGTATCGCGGAGCTGTCCCTCAGCACCGTCCAGCCCAACGAACGCTGCGCCTCCACGATGTGCCGGACGTTCTCCTGCGGCGGATACGCCACCGTATCGCGAATGTATATACCCAGGTCGTGATTGCCGAGCACCGCATACACCCCGTCGCGGCTCCGGATTCCGGAGAGAATTTCCAGCACGCGGCCGTCAAGCTCGCGATAGTCGTAATTGACGATATCGCCGCAATTGACCACCACATCGGCATCGAGCGCATTGATGATATCCACCATCCTGCGAAGCACCCGGTCGCGGCCGAGCAGCAGTCCCGTATGTACGTCGGAAAACATCGCCACGCGGAACCCGTCGAATCCGGCCGGAAGGCGGGACGAAGCCACCTCCACCCGTTCCACGCGGATACGGCTCCGCCCGACCGTCAATCCGTAGAGCAGTACGGCGCCGAGCAACGTACAGCAGACTGCCGCCGTTATCCCCATCGCCCTGCCACGCCCCGTACGGCGCCCTATATAACCGAACAGGACGAACAACAGCTTCGCCAGCCCGTTGAACAGAAAGAGGACGAGCACGATGCCGAAGGCGCGCATGAACCATCCGGCGGTATCGCCCCCGGCGAACGCATATGCCACACCACCGGCCACGGCAAGCCACAGCAGGACGGTGAGCACGATATACGCCACACCGGCCGGGCTCCGGCGGCCCGTATGTCCCATATGTCTCAGAAGCGAATATTCGCAGTAGAGCGTCAGCGCCACGAACAGGACAAAACAAGCGAGTATCATAACGAATCACATTTTTCTTCCGCCGCCCGCCCGAAACCGTTCCCGACCGCACCGTACAGCAACCGGACGGACGGCGGGGAGATGCGGCCGGACGACCGCTGCAAAGATACCCTTTTTCGCGGATACGCGACGGTACCGGCCCGCAGAAACGATACCGGAAAGAGAGGCCAAAACGGTTTTTAGCAAGGGACGGATTAGGATTTCTGAGGAAGATTCGCTATCTTTGTTTGATTTTTTCAGTACAGCCAGCATGGAGAAGAATCCTGTGATAGAACTGCGGAACGTGGCCGTATTCCATTCGGCGAAACCTGGTTCGTCCAACCCGAAAAAGCGGGGAGAGATGGTCGTTTCGGGCGTGAATCTCACGGTATGCGAAGGCGAAATGGTCTATTTCATCGGCAAGGTGGGCAGCGGCAAAAGCTCGCTCATCAAGACGCTTTACGCCGAGGTACCGCTCGTCGAGGGCGAGGGGCGCATCGTAGGGTTCGACCTGCGTCGCATGAAGCGGCGCGACATCTCCCGCCTGCGGCGCAGCATCGGCATCGTCTTTCAGGACTACCAGCTCCTCTCGGACAGGGACGTGTTCGGCAACCTGCACTACGTCATGAAGGCCACCGGGTGGAAGAACGAAACCGACATGCGCAAACGCATCGAGGAGGTGCTCTCCGTCGTGGGTCTGGAGAACAAGGCGTTCAAGATGCCTTTCGAACTCTCCGGCGGCCAGCAGCAGCGTCTGGCCGTGGCACGCGCACTGGTCAACAATCCGCGCGTGATACTGGCCGACGAACCGACGGGCAATCTCGACCCGTGGGCGGCGGAAGACATCATGGAGGTGTTCCGGCGTATCGTCGCAGGGGGGTGCTCCATCGTCATGTCCACGCACAACATCGCCAACATCGAGCAATTCCCGGCACGTACGATACGTTTTAACAAAGGGAAGGTCGAAGAGATAGACATCAGCTCCGTATTGGGCGCTTAACCGAAAGGAACGACTTAATTCAGGGAAACGAAATATGAGCGAATTGGAAAACGGCAAACCGGTAAACCACGAAGAGTATTCCGCATCGAGCATACAGGTGCTCGAAGGACTGGAGGCAGTGCGCAAACGTCCGGCCATGTACATCGGCGACATCGGCGTGCGGGGTCTGCACCATCTGGTATACGAAATAGTGGACAACTCGATAGACGAGGCACTGGCCGGTTACTGTACCGACATAGAGGTCACGATAAACGAAAACAACTCCATCACCGTGGAGGACAACGGGAGGGGTATCCCGGTCGATTTTCACGAGAAAGAGGGCAAATCGGCTCTGGAGGTGGTGCTCACCGTGCTGCACGCGGGCGGTAAATTCTCGAAGGACAGCTACAAGGTGTCGGGCGGACTGCACGGCGTGGGCATGTCGTGCGTGAACGCCCTCTCCACACAGTTCGAGGTGGAAGTGCGCCGCGACGGCAAGATACACCGCCAGACCTACAGCATCGGCGCCCCGACCTCCGAAATCGAAATCATCGGCACCTGTGGGAACACGGGGACGAAAATCACCTTCCTGCCCGACGCCTCCATCTTCACTACCACCGAATACAGTTACGACGTCCTGTCGGCCAGGCTCCGTGAGCTGGCCTACCTCAACAAGGGCATCCGGCTCAGCATCACCGACCGGCGCGAACGGGACGAAAACGGGAACTTCCGCGGCGAAGTGTTCTACTCGGTCGAAGGGCTCAAGGAGTTCGTCAAGTACCTCGACGAGAACCGGGGCACGCCGCTGACCGAAGACATCATCTACATCGACACCGAAAAGGACGGCATTCCCGTGGAGGTGGCCATGCAGTACAACGACAGCTTTTCGGAAAACGTCCACTCCTACGTGAACAACATCAACACCATCGAGGGCGGCACGCACCTGACCGGTTTCCGCCGGGCGCTGACGCGCACGCTCAAGAAATACGCCGACGACTCCGGACTGCTCTCCAAGCTGAAGTTCGACATCAACGGCGACGACTTCCGCGAGGGACTCACCGCGGTGGTCTCCGTAAAGGTTTCCGAACCGCAGTTCGAGGGTCAGACGAAAACCAAGCTGGGCAACAGCGAAGTGGCCGGAGCGGTGGACCAGGCCATCTCCCAGGCGCTCAACAACTACCTCGAAGAGAATCCGAAGGACGCCCGTGCCATCGTGAACAAGGTGATACTGGCCGCCACGGCCCGTAACGCCGCACGCCATGCCCGCGAACTGGTGCAGCGCAAGACGGTGCTTTCCGGCTCCGGCCTGCCGGGCAAGCTGGCCGACTGCTCCTCGCGCGACCGCGAAAAGACGGAGATTTTCTTCGTCGAGGGAGATTCCGCAGGCGGCACGGCCAAACAGGGTCGCGACCGGCTTTTCCAGGCCATCATGCCGCTCCGCGGTAAAATCCTGAACATCGAAAAGGCACAGGAGCACAAGATGTGGGAGAACGAGGAGATCAAGAACATGTTCACTGCCCTCGGCGTGTCGATAGGCACCGAAGAGGACAGTAAGGCGCTGAACCTCGAGAAACTGCGTTACGGCAAAATCATCATCATGACCGATGCCGATGTGGACGGAAGCCACATCGCCACGCTGATGCTCACCTTCTTCTTCCGCAAAATGAAAGACCTCATCGAACTGGGTCATATCTATATCGCCACTCCTCCGCTTTACCAGGTACGCAAGGGGACGCAGAAACGTTATTGCTGGACGGAAGAGGAACGCGAACAGGCCATCGCCGATTTCGGCACCAAGGGCGTACACACCCAGCGCTACAAAGGTCTGGGTGAAATGAACGAAGAACAGCTTTGGGAGACCACCATGAATCCCGAAACGCGCATCCTGCGTCAGGTAACCATCGAGAACGCCGCCGAAGCAGACCGCATCTTCTCGATGTTGATGGGCGACGACGTGCCGCCGCGCCGCGAATTCATCGAAAAGAACGCACGCTACGCCAAGATAGACGCCTGAGGCCGACACGGCCCAATATCTAAAGCGACTGTCCGGAATATCCGGACAGTCGCTTTTATCTTCTGAAAACGTTCCTCGGCCAAAACTCCTACTCGGCCTCATATCCGCGCTCGACCGCCACCAGCAAACAGGCCGTCAGCATACACGACCGTGACTCCGGAACAGGGGTACATGGCGGACACATTTCCGGCACTCCGTGCTCCTCTCGCATCGCCTTTCGCAGCGGCACTCCCGCTTCCCGCCGTGCGACGTATCCCGCACAAACAACGCCTCCGCTCCGCACGCTTCCTTGAAGCAAACCAACCGCAGGCCCGTTCCCGCGAACGGTCCCCCGGCAACTCACCGGCTCCGTCCGGAAAATGCCCGCACGACCGACCTCGGAACCGCTCCCTCCACGATACGCCGCGGGCGGCCGTTCCTCAGGCCTTCTGCGTCTTGCCGATGAAATACTCCATGGCAGTAAGCACCTTCTCCCTGACATCCGGCTGCGACAGCACAAGGTCGTGAAGTCCGCCGGGTATCTCCTCCAGCGTCACATTGTCGCCGAGCTTCGCACCGTACCGCGCAATATGCCCGACATTCAGGATGGTATCGGAAGCGAGCGCCTCCTCGTGCCACCGCTTATGATAGGTCGATCTATCGGAAAACATTACCAATACGGGAATGGGTAGCCCCAATCCCCTGTGTACGCTACGCTGGGCCAGACGCACGGCCCGAAGCCATGCCAGATAGAGGGGCGGCGCCTGTTCCGGCTTCCACCGCGTATCAAATTCCCACTCCCCGTAACGGGAAGCATGTACCGACTTGAAATAATTAGGAGAGAGCACATTCCTCACTTTCGCGTAGGGAAACAGGAGACTCAGGGCCCCTGCTACAGGAATGACCGCCCTGCGCACGAACCATCCCGTATTGAATTCGAGAAAAGGCGAATTGAGAATCAACCGGTTGATGAATCCCCGCCGTGCACCTTCCGCACAGTAAAGCGCCGACAGCAGTCCGCCGGTCGAATGGCCTATCAAGGTGATGTCGGTATTGCCGTCGGCCAATATAACGTCTATCGCCGCATCCATCTCCGGGAAATACTCCTCCATGCGGCGGCAGTAGTTAAAGTGTTGGTGCGGCATCCACGAACGCCCGTATTTCCGCAGGTCGAGGGCATAGAAATTCCTGCCATGCCCTGCGAAATGCCTCCCCATATGGTACTGGAAGTAATAATCCAGATAACCGTGTACATAGAGCACCGCCGAAGCGGAGGGAGGCTCCGCCCTCAGCGAAACGACCGTCGCCGTAACGGGCCCCTCGTAATCGTCGGGCAGCTTCACCACCCTCGTTTCATGTCCGTAATTCTCCATGACCGCCCCTTTCTACTGTACCCTGAAAAAGACCCTGTCGAGCGAATAACGCATACCGCCGCTGATGACCAGCATCACGTATATTCCCATATAGACGAACGAAAGCTCGTGTGCCGCGAACGGTTCGCCCGGCACGGCCAGGAACGAAGCCACGAACATACCCACGGCGAGTATCAACGCCGCAGGACGTACGAACAGCCCTACGATGAGCAACAGCGAACATATGGTCTCCGCACCGATTATCAATACGAGGGAGGCTTCGCTCCCTATCCCCAGCGGGTCGGGAAAGGTCGTGAAGAGCATCTCGTAATTGTTGATTTTCCCTATGCCGTGAATCAGCATGAGCACCCCTGCGAAGATACGCATGAAGAATATCGCCGAATCGTTCCACCGCTCGGTCGAGAGAAATTTGTAAATCCTTTTTCTGGTATCCATATTCCGTATGACTTTTGGTTTTCTGACAAAACAGCAGTCCGCCGATTTGTTCGTTACCATCACCAATAACTGTACCAATTCTTTACCCGTCGGCAAACACACAATTGTTTCCGCCGTTCGTTCTTCCGGCGGAAACCGCTCGAACCCTTGCCACGCACCCTTATCCGATACGGCGAACCGTCCATTACCACCCTATCCCGGCCGGAAGAATACCTCCCGTACGCCGGCACCCCAACCGGGACTGAGACCGGACGGTGCCTCTTTTCAGAGAAAAAAACGGACCGTATCGATTACGGTCCGTCCCCACAACATTTGTATAACCCCCATTATACAAATTCTCTTTTTGCCATTTATTCGGGTCGCAGTGGTATGTCTTGTCTTGAAAGAAATCTGTTTCCGTTGCAAAGGAAAGAAAAAATCGAACCGTTTCAAAAAGAAACACACGATTAATAATACTTACAGATACTGAAATACACCGGATAGCATAAAATTTGCATACTTACAAATACCGACTGCTACACAAACCGATACCTATAACCGGCCATGAACAGGGAAAAGAAAAAAAACGGGGACGACAAAACAAGCATCAATCAACTGCTTACGGCGATATTCATCTATTCATCGATATTCTTCGCAGCCGGACTGACATACGATATCGTACTCTACACGCTCGATGCAAAATGGTTCCTGTTGGCGGCCAATACCGCAGCCCTGCTGATGATGGGGGCGGTTTTCGCAGTCTATGCCGCCGGAAAGACAGATTCAGACATCGCCCTCTTCGCCAATATGCTTATCGTAACGCTCAACCTGGCCGTTTCCATCGTCTACGAGGGAATCGTCAACAGGCCGGACGCCTCGTTCACCGTACTGTTGGGAATGTGCATCTGCGCCCTGCCGATAATCATGGCCTCGCTGACCGGAATAAGGGCGGCACCGGTGATAATCACCCTCATCATCATCTGCTCCTATTCGGTCAGCGCCATCCTCATCGGCGACGAAAAACTCTTTCTCTGCATGCCTATCCTGATGCTCATCTACACAGGAGCTCCGATAGCACTGAAGAGTATCGTCATCCTCTCCCGCAGGCTCGAGCGCGAAAAGATAGAAATTACCCGCGAAAAGAGCGAATTCCTGCGGATAATGAATATCGAAGCGGAGCGCTTCAAGCTGATAGGCGCCCACGGCACCAGAGAGGCCGCCAAACTGATGGACGAACTCGACGCCAAGGTGCGCGATACGCTCGTGTCGCAGGTCAAACATGTCATCCACTCGGAAGAGATGGTCAGGGAAGCGATAAGGAAACGGCATCCGGAGCTTACCGATGCGGAAGCGGAAGTCGCACTGCTGATAGTAAAGGATAAGACCGTGTCGGAAATCTGCGAAATCCGACACGTATCACCTTCGACCGTAACCTCGATACGCAGCAGACTCAGGAAGAAAGCGGGCCTCCGGCCGGAAGAAAGCCTGAAAAGTCACCTGAAATCGGTGGTAAACGCCTATATCACTGCCGGATGACCGAAACGCCCTACCGCAGGAAACAGCCGCTCCCGTTTCACACGGTCAGAGTCACTCCATACTCCCGCAGCATGTCAGCCAGCAAACCGGCCGTGTCGGACGAATCGACCAACCGGGCCAAATGCCCCGTAAAATAGAGGTCGGCACCGGGACGGTCGGGAGGAGAGGGCCATATCTTCACCTGGTCGGGAAGGTCATGCGGCAGGACGGCATACGGAGCCCCCGTCCCGAACTCCGCCCCATACAGGGGCAGCTTCAGAAAATCATTCACGTAAAATACCGTGGGCCGGCGGCTGTTCATGCCGGAAAGGTTTATGGGAAGATAAGGCACCCTGCCGGCAATCGCCGCAAAGTACAGCGCCGTAAACTCCCCGAGTCCGGCACCGTCGTCACCGAACATCTTCCTCAGCATGGCATCGACGGAGGCAGCGACCTCGAAAAGGGTGCTGCCGGCCGGGAAAGGCCCCGCCGTCAGATTACAAACGGCATTGCCGGCGAAACCCGCCGGCAAGCCGGGTATGCGTCCACGCAGGTCGGTCACTGTTATGTGGGAACAGGCCGTTTCCGGAGCGAGTCCTTCTAGGCGGATACACATCTTTGCGACAAGGGCGGACAGAATAACGTGTATCCCGTACCGCACGCCATGCCTGTCGTTGAAAGCCTGCCTCAACTGTTCCAAATCACCGGCACCGATGTGCAGGGGCAGCGACCTGCGCCGGCCGATACCCGTCGCGGCAGCCCAGACGGTCTGGAAGAGCTGCCGCCACCCGACAGGATACCATCCGGCCGCCTTCACACTGCGAAGAAGCTCCTCCGCAGACAGGGTTGCGGGCTGCGGCAACAAGGATTGGTCCGCAACGGGCTGCACCACCGGTTCGCCGCGGTGCAGCCTGCCCCAATTCTCCACCAACGTATAGAACGCATCGCCGTCCATGCAGCCATGCGCACCATGGAGGCTCAGCACGGTACCGTCGGCCAGCCGTGTAAGCCTCACGCTCAACGGCGCCTGCCTTCCCCGTTTGAAACCCGACAGGTCGAAATGTGCCCCGAAACGTTTCGGAGCATCCGGCATGAGCACTGCCTGCTCCAGCCTGCAACGCGGTGCTTCATCCACCGCAAAAGGTACACCCGAATTGTCGCACGCCACAGCCTCCCCTCTCATTACCCTGCCGCACAGGTGCGGATAATATCCGAGCAGCCGGGCGAACGACTCTTTCATGGCTGCGGCATCGAGCCTTCCGTGAAAAAGCCACATTCCCTTTATCACCATATTCAGGCATGCCCTGTCCAGCACCGAAAACCGCCATTCGCCACCCGGCTGTGCCCCGGCAGCCCTTATCATCTCCGTCTCCATACATCCAATCCTATTTCGCCGCAAGATAAGCAATTACCTGCAACGATGTTATCCGTCCGCATCCTATTCCGTCACCGTCCGGACAGGGCGGGAGCCACCGCATACGGCCAAAATCGCATCAACGCCCCGGCATACCGACCGGTGGTTACGACCAGACGGCCTACGACACCGCCCGCATCCGGAACAGAAAAGAGCGCCCCTGCTCCCGCCCGGCACAGCCGACAGAACATGGCATGAAGAACACGGTACAGGACGCAAAAAACGAAGTGCCGAAAAAGCGGTCACAGACATCCCGCAACCGCATGTCCCGGGCGTCCTGCCCGGAGCGTCCCATAAAAAGAATGCGCAGGCTCCGGCCCGCGCACTGCAAATCCGTTACGGAAAGGCTTTTGCCCAGCCCTTTCCACCCCGCTTGTCCTATTCGGCAGCAGCTTCGTCTTTCTCTCCGTCTGTCTCCGTACCGTCCTCCTTTTCGAGGCGGAAATCGGTCATGCCCGCCCCTACGAGCAGATTGAACCACGACACGACCTTCTTCATGTCGGACACATGCACCCGGTCGCGGTCGTAATCGGGCACAACCTCGCCGAAAGTCTTTTTCAACAGCACCGCATCCGATTTGGCATCTATCGTCGGCTTTCCGTCCGTATAGGCGTAGAATTTCTCAAACACCTGCCAAAGGGGCAGCTCTTCGGTTTCGGTGTAGATGGCTATCTCGGCCAATGCGCTTATCTTGGCCGTTCCCGAAGAGTTCATTCGCCTGCCGTCGGCCAGCGATTCCACGATGACACCATTGCTGCTGCGGGCCACGTAACGGAAAAGTCCCGGCTGGCCGGAAATCGCAAGGATATCTTTCAGTTCCATATCGGTCATTGTTTTAATTAAAAATTTTTAGCCTCACAAATATAGAACAATCACATTCACGAACAAAATAAACGTCAGTTCATCTCTTCGATGGAAAGAATGCCGTTGCGCGTCACCACCAGGCGGAAACGCTTGTACTCGGAGCCGGCACCGTAACGAAACTGCATGACGAAATTGATGTAGTATATCCTGTCGGTGTAGATGACCTCCACGCTGCCGTCGTCGCGCAGGCGGCGCAGCGGAGTCTGCGGGTCGTCCATTTTCAGCGTGAAACGGCCGAAATGGAGCCGTAGGATGTCGTTGATGCCCGAAAGCCTGTATTCGTCATACTTGGCGAGCTCCTGCCCGTCGATATAGACCAGCTTGCGGTAGAGGATTATCTTCTCGTCAAATATCCGGTTCTCCGCCTCGAGCAGCGGCGTCCGGCCGCGCATCTCCATCACTTCCGGGGGCACCTTCCCGTCGCTGATGAAATCCATCCCCTCCTTGAGCCACCCTATCGGCTGTTCCTTGATGTTGATGTCGGCCTTGTGGTCGAAATATTTGCGTCCGAGCCGGTGCGCGAAATAGTAGCGGGCGAGCTCCTTGATTCTGTCCTTGAGCATATAGCTCACGACGAGTGCCACGAAAAGGGGACCGGAAAAGTTACCGAACCGGCGCTGGAATGCGAAGGCCACGACCGTAGCGAACACCATGGCGATACCGGCGGCGATGCTGTAATAAATCTGACGGACGGTCTTCCCGTCCTGTTTCTTGTCGAGTTTGATATAGAGGTCGCTGCTGATGTACTTCTTCAGCACGTTGTGGCGATACACGAGCCGACGGTTCCCCTGCGGGTCGTCCGGAGCGACCGCCGCATATCCCCGTGCCCTCTTGTAATCCGCCTCCTCGCGGATAAGCTCCTCCACGGCTGCCGAAGCGGTACCTGCCCCCTCGTCGCCGCGGAACCGTCCGAGAGACTGCAAAAGCCGAAACGAAAAGCTCTCTGTCAGGCGACTCATGTATTCGTCGCCGAAATCGTACAGGTGCTTTAGGTCGACACCGACCTGAGGTACATCGATGATACGCGCGGCCTCCCGGTAAGCGTCCACCGTCCTCCTCGCGTCGGCTACGAATTTCCGGCACAACTCCTCCGCGACGGAAGCCGTCCCGCACTCCTCTACGGCATACACCGCCTCGCGCATGGCACTCTTGACGATGGCGGAGAACATCTTGATATGGTACTCGTAATCCGCCACATGTTCGCGCGAAGGGTCGGCAGCCAGACCGGAAAGCGCCCGGCGGATATGTTCCAGCGGCACCGCGGCCCCCCCGGCTATCTCTCCCAGTGGAAAAATGGGCGTGATGAAGCGCACGTTGGATTTCACGTCGCGGTAGAAATCCTCCTTCCCGTACGTGGCCGGATTGATGTCGAGGCTGTTCGGGAGGAATATCCACGTATTGATGGCAAAATCGTTACCGCGCTCCCCATCCGCCACGAAGCCCACCTTGAACTCCACCGAAAACTTATCGTGTATCTTGGCTTTGATATCTATCATAACATCAGCAATCGCAAAACCGCCCGGGCGAACGTACAGGCACGCCGCCCGGATACCGGACACCAGCAGACCGGAGCGGGGCGGACGGCCGGCCCAACAGGCCGTCCCGGATATCTACTGCTCCCGAGCCCCGTCCCGTTCGGTCTCCTGTCGGAGTACGGCTCCGGACGTCGCCGCCGAAGTCAGGTTCACATCCAACTGGTTGAAAGGTATGGTCAGTCCGTGTTCGGGGAAGGTCTTGTAAACCTTCTCATTCATGTCGTAATAGACGTTCCAGTACTCGGAAGTGTCCGTCCATGCCCTCACGACTATCTGTACGGAACTGTCGGCCAGATTGCTCAGTGCAATGAGATACTCGGGCGAACGCTGTATTCTGGAATCGGCCTCTATCAAGCCGGCCAACACCTTGCGCGCTTCGTCGTAACTGTCGCCGTACGAAATGCCGAACGTCCATTCGATGCGGCGCGTACCGGATTCGGTCACGTTGTTCACGATGCTGGAAGACATGCCGCCGTTGGGAATGATGATGGTCTTGTTGTCCGGAGTTATCAGCACCGTATTGAAGAGATTGATGGCCTTCACGGTACCCTCGACACCCTGCGACACGATATAGTCGCCCGTGCGGAAAGGTTTGAGCAGCAGGATAAGCACCCCGCCCGCAAAGTTCTGGAGCGTTCCGCTCAATGCCATGCCGACGGCAAAACCGGCCGAAGCGAGTATCGCCAGGAACGACGTCGTCCTTATGCCGAGCACTCCCACGATTATCATGACGAGGAATACCCAGACCACTATCCGCAGGATACTCCGGATAAAGGAATTGAGCGAGGGGTCCAGCCCGCGTTTCTCGAATATGCGGTTCAGGAGTCCGTCGGCCTTTCGGATGAGCCAGCGCCCCACGATATAGATAAGTACCGCAGCGACCAGCTTTCCTCCGAGCTTGACGGCCTCGTGCAGCAGGTCGTCCCAGCTCATCTGGAGAATGCGGTGAAGCCAGTTCTCGAATTTGCCGAGCACTTCGCTGTCCTCGGGAATATCCACATTCGGTTTGGAGAGTTGTAGAAAAAGATTCATGCGCAAAACGATTTACATACAGTTCGACATTGGGTAAGGGATGCGGAACGGCATGAAACCGTGCATCCAAACTGCGGTAAAGATACGCTTTATCCGCCGGAACACGAAATGCGGAGCATCGGAAAATCACTGCTTTTGCTCTCCCCGAAGGGCTGCTCCGGACCGAAGGGAGCCGTCCCCGGCCGGTCTTTTCTCCGGAATCGCTTCGTTCCGGCCGAACCGCCACACAGGAAGCCCATCGACTTCGGCCGCCTCCTTCGGTTTTCATCGAATATTTGCTATATTTGCACGGTTTTACCGGAAAGGCCCGGATGGTGGAATAGGTAGACACGCGGGACTTAAAATCCCGTGGGCAGCGATGTCCGTGCGGGTTCGATTCCCGCTCCGGGTACACGGCCATGATTTGCTTTGATTGTCAATGCGAATCATGGCCGTTTTCTTTCTTGGGAGGCCATTCCACGGCTCTCTCGCCGTACGCTCCTACCACCCGACAAACAGCCGGATACGCCGTTTCCACCGATACCCGCCCGGCAGCCGGACAAGACAGCTCCCGCCGTCGGGAAGAGCCGCGGGTTCGCACACCGTATGCAGAACCGCGAATTTCCGTGCCTGTCTATATATTCTTCCAAAATATCTATATTTGGAACTCCAAACGATTTCGTACCGCAATGACACGGATAATTCCCCTTTTGTTTGCCCTCCTGACCGTCACCGGCGGAAAGGCGGGTGCCGTCCTGCCCGGCAGCCGGACATTCGCACAGCGCTCCGGCACCGCATGTTCCGTTCCGAACGACAGTCTCCGCATCTCGACTGCCACTCCTCTGTTACCCGCTGCTGCACAGCCTCTATACGGTCTCGAAGCTCCCGACTATACACCCGCCCTCCGCAACCCGCTGCGGATGCCGGAGAGCGTCCGGCCCCGCCGCGACTTCTGGCACACCACCGGCGCCCGGTTCATCATTCCGGCCGGATTCATCACCTACGGCGTCGTAGCGCAATGCAACCCGCTCCTGCAAAAAGCCAATGCCGAAGTCAAATCCGCCGCATTCCGGGCCTTTCCAGGCCGGACGCATGTGGACGACTACCTGCAATACGCCCCCGTAGCCGCCTACTTCGGCCTCTCATGGATAAAGACCGAGCACAACTTTTTGGAAAAAACCATCGTGGCTGCCACTTCGTACCTCGTCATGGCCGCCATCGTCAATACCATGAAATTCGCCATCCCCGTCCAGCGCCCCGACGGTTCGGCATGGAACTCCTTCCCCTCAGGACACACTGCAACCGCCTTCACGGGCGCACATCTGCTGTTCCGCGAATACAAAAGCGTATCGCCGTGGATAGGCGTCGCAGGCTACGCGGCCGCCACGGCGACAGGTGTCATGCGCATACTCAACAGGCGCCACTGGCTGAGCGACGTCGTCACGGGTGCGGGCATCGGCATCGCCAGCGTCGAAATCGCCTACCTCCTGCTGCCCGTATTCAACCGGTGGATTTACGGTAAAAAGGAGGAAACGACGAGACGGACGAGCATGATGTTCGCCCCGGCCGTCGGATACGGCTACTACGGAGCCGGATTCGCCTGCGTGTTCTAAGAGACGCGCCGGACAGGGCAATTTACCTTTCCCTGTCCGCTTCCAGGACACAGCGCGGAATATTCTCTCTTTTCGGTCTGCCCCGCCCATCACCTCGGACTTCGACCGCTTTTTCCAGTACGCGGAAAAGCCCTGGCTCCGACCGGCGACAGCAACGACGAGAACGTCCTCACCGATACCGCCTAGCAATTGATAACAGAGCAGGGTTACGAACGAAGCGGAGATTATTTGGAGGAATGGAGCGACAAGGCAGACGATTTCGACGCCACCTATCTGTTCCGCGACGACCATACCGGCACCTACATCACCCGAGAACACTTCAACGGCGAGGAACATACCTCCGCCTCGGCAATTCGATGGGAATACCGGTCCGAAGAGACGACGCTGACAATCCACTACACCGAGGCCGGAGACGAGCGCACCTATCGGATGGAAGAGATGTCGGCCGATACGATGATACTCGTCCGGCACACCGCCGAACCATACGGATACGAATACTACCATGTCGCAACCTACGTGAGCTTTTGACGGGCGAACGCACTCTTGATTCCGCCCGCCCACGCTCCCGATACGGGTCACATGCGCCCGTCGGTTCTCCCGGTACAAAAAACAGCCATCCCCGGAACCATTGTTCCGGGGATGGCGCATTCATGCGGCACGAAGTCCGCAGCAAACCTACTTGATACCGAGCTTCTTCCGGATATCCTTCGGTACGGCATCCTTATGTACCACGATGTTGAGCGTCTTGTACGCCACGAAAGGTGCGGAAGCGAAGAAATAACCGTCGTAAATGTTGTCCGTATTCCACGAATTCTTCACCTTGTAGAAAGTGTTGCCGTTCTGGTCCTTGTAAAGACCGGTAATGAGCATGCCGTGGTCGTCGGTCGTCTCGTAGTTATCGTATCCCTGCTGGCGGAGCTCCTGTGTGATTTCCATCTCCTTGATGGGCTCCGTCGCATTGGCAATCATGTTCCTGCGGCTATTGGCCGACATGGTCTCCCACTTCGACCACTCGGTGTTCTGGGCATCCTCGCCTACACCGGCGGGAATCACTGCAAAGCCTTTGGAATACTGGAAACCGGGTTCGCTGACATCCGCAGCCCAATCGACCGTATAGCCGTTCTCCAGCGAATTGTCGATAATCGCCATGAACTCATCGAGAGGCACATTCCACGACAAGCCCCAGGCCCAGTTGTCGGGCACCTCCATCGCGAACTGCGTATAGAAAGGATGGTGGGTGAACGAAGTGAACGAAACGTAATCGTCCATATTCAGGCCCAGCTCCTCAGCAAAACTCTGAGGCGTGTACTCCTTGCCGTTGTAAACGAACGTTTCGGGCAGCTCCCCGAAATAGGCATCGAGAATACCGTCGAGCCCGTCGGCCCATACGGGGGTAAGTTTTCCGTTCGGATTGGCCACTACGCCCTTCATATATCCTTTGAGGACAGCCTCCACCTCGCTGTGCTGGTGGTTGTCGGTACCGTACTGCAAGCCCGTATAGACTTCGTCGGGCACAATGCCGTATTCGCGTATCACGTTGAATACGTCGTGCGTCGCACCGCCCTGCGAAAATTCGGCCTTGCCGTGCATGCGGGTGTACTTCTTGGCCTTGTCGAGATAGGCATGGCGCGCTATCCACATCTCCGAAAGGTCGTAATCGCCTTTGCCGGTACGGAGCAGTTCGCTCTCCAGAAAAGCGATGCCGGCAAAACTCCAGCAGGTACCGCTGCTGTACTGGTCCTTGACGGAGGTAGCGGGGATATCCTTCACTGCCGTAAACTCATAGGGAGTCTTCACCTCCTCCTTGTCGGGCGTCTGGGCACCGAGGCTGAAAGCCGCCAACAAGGCGGCCGCCGTCACAAAAAATCTCTTCATTCCGATAGTCTGTTGTTTTTTATTGATTGGTAAATAAATCGTACATGCCTGCCGTTCCGCAACCACCGCACGGCCATCCTATTCGGCCCAGAGGCCGGCCAGGTTGATGATGGTCTGCATAGCTTTCTTCATCGTGTCGAGCGATGCATACTCGTATTTGCCGTGGAAGTTCATACCGCCCGTGAACAGGTTCGGACAAGGAAGCCCCATGTAGGAGAGACGCGAACCGTCCGTACCGCCGCGGATGGGCTTCACCAACGGTTCCACACCGGCCATACGCATGGCCTGCTCGGCCTTGGCGATTACCTGCGGATGCGGCTCCACCATCTCGCGCATGTTGTAATACTGGTCCTTCAGCGTCAGCTTCACCGTTCCCTCGCCGTACTTGCGATTCAGGAAATCGGCCACCTCCTGCGCGAAAGCCTTTTTGCGTTCGAATTTCGCCCGGTCGTGGTCGCGAATGATGTAGCTCGATTCGGCCGCCTCCACACTGCCGCCGATGCCCACCAGATGGTAAAAACCCTCGTACCCTTCGGTATGTTCGGGACGCTGTACGGGCGGAAGCATGGCGTTTATCTCGCACACCACCTGCAAGGCGTTCAGCATCTTGTCTTTCGCCGAACCGGGATGGATGTTCTTCCCCTGCACCTCGAAACGGGCCGAAGCGGCGTTGAAGTTTTCGTACTCCAGCTCGCCTTCGTAACCGCCGTCCACGGTGTAGGCATACTGCGCACCGAACCGCGTCACGTCGAAATAGTCCACCCCGCGTCCTATCTCCTCGTCGGGCGTGAAACCGATGCGTATCTTCCCGTGCTTCACCTCCGGATGCGACATAAGGTATTCGGCAGCGGTCATGATTTCGGCCACTCCCGCCTTGTCGTCGGCACCGAGCAGCGTCGTCCCGTCCGTGGCGATGAGCGTCTGCCCCTTGAAGAGCGGAAGCTCCGGAAATTCGGCCACGGTCATCGTCACGGCATCGTTCAGCCGGATATCCCCGCCGTCGTAATGTTCGATAATCTGCGGCTTCACATCCTTGCCGCTCATGTCGGGACTCGTATCCACATGGGATATGAACCCTATCACCGGCCGGTCCTCATAACCCGGCGTCGCAGGAATCGTCCCCATGACATAGCCGTAACGGTCCATCTCCACCTCCTGCAGGCCGAGCGCCTTCATCTCCTCGGCCAGACAGGCGAGCAGCACCTTCTGCTTCTCGGTCGAAGGGAAAGTCGTACTGTTCTCGTCGCTCTGCGTATCGAAGCCGACGTATTTCAGGAATCTTTCAAGCAATTCCATATGCATCTTTTTTGGTTATACTGTTTTCCTTGACGCAACGTATTCGTGCGGCAACCCTACCGCACGAATACGCCGACGTCCGTATGCAAATTTACGTATTTATTCCGAAACTTCCGGCTTGGCCCGCTTGGAATCCCATACGACATAGGCAATCAGCGCGACATAGACGAGGATGGCTACCACTTCGGAACCGGTCGTACCGTACCACGAGGTAAGCATCAAGTCTACGTTCAGGTACTTGAGGATGGCGCTGACGACGCCCATGAGCGCTCCGCCGGCAATCAGACCCGATGCGATAAGCGTTCCACGGTCCTTGCGGGCTTTGTTGAGCGCAGCATCCTTGCTGCGTGTCGAAACGAACCAACTGATAAGCCCGCCTATCAGGAGCGGCGTATTGAGGTCGAGCGGGATGAACATGCCGAGCGCAAACGCCAGTGCCGGAACGCCTATCATGGTAAGTATCAGCGCGAATACCGCACCTGCGAAATAGAGCATCCACGGCGTGGCGCCGCCTTCCATCAGCGGTTTGATGACCGCCGCCATGGCATTCGCCTGCGGTGCGACGAGCTGGCTGTCCGGGCCGAAACCATAAGTCTTGTTAAGCAGCATCATGACACCGGCCACCGTAGCCGCCGATACGGCCGCACCGAGAAATTTCCACTTCTCCTGCCGGGCGGGCGTCACCCCTATCCAGTAGCCTATCTTGAGGTCGGTAATGAAGCCGCCGGCCATGGAGAGCGCCGTGCACACCACGCCGCCGATTATCATGGCCGCCGTCATGCCGCTCGTTCCGCTCAACCCCGCGCTCACGAGCACGAGCGAGGTGAGGATGAGCGTCATCAGCGTCATGCCCGACACCGGGTTGGACCCCACGATGGCGATGGCATTGGCCGCCACCGTCGTAAAGAGGAACGAGATGATAAAGACCAGCAGCAGCGAAATGACCGTGAAGAGCCAGTTGTGCAATACACCGAACTGGAAGAAGAAGAGCACCGCCACAAGTACGGCAATCAGCACCGACAGGATGGTCTTCATGGGCAGGTCGCGTTCGGTCCGCTCGCGCGTTTCCACATTCTTTTTACCTTTGAGCTCTTTAACGGCAAGCCCCAGCGCCTGACGGATGATTTTCGAGGATTTGATGATGCCGATGATACCGGCCATGGCGATACCGCCGATACCGAGCGGACGGCCGTAGTTGAAGAAGAGCTCCTCGGGCGTCATGTTCCCCACCGTCTGCAGAATACCCTCGCCTACGGGCAACGTCATGCCGGGTGCGAAGTAGCTGATGAGCGGGATGAGTACGAACCAGACGGTGAACGAACCGGCGCAGATGAACGCGGCATATTTCAGCCCCACTATATAACCGAGGCCGAGCACCGCCGCGCCCGTATTCACCTTGAACACCACCTTGAACTTATCGGCTATCATTTCGCCCCAGGTGAGTACCCGCGTCGAGATGGTCTCCGTCCAGAGCCCTACGCTGCTCGCGATGAAGTCATACAGACCGCCCACGAGCCCGCTGACAGCCAACACCTTGGCCTGATTGCCCTTCTTCTCGCCCGACACAAGCACCTCGGTAGTCGCGGTGGCTTCCGGGAAAGGCAGCTTTCCGTGCATGTCCTTGACGAAATATTTCCTGAACGGTATAATGAGCAGGATACCGAGCAGGCCGCCGAAAAGCGACGAAAGGAAAATCTGATAGAACTGCGCCTCCAGCCCCAGAATATAGAGTGCCGGAAGCGTAAAAATAGCTCCGGCGACGATAACCCCGGAGCTTGCGCCGATGGACTGGATAATGGTGTTCTGTCCGAGCGTGTTCTTCTTTCCGAAGATGTTGCCCACGCCGACGGCGATAATCGCTATCGGTATGGCCGCCTCGAACACCTGCCCCACTTTCAGACCGAGATAAGCCGCAGCCGCCGAGAAGAGGATGGCCATGATGAGCCCCATCGTAACCGAATAGGGGGTAACCTCCTTCGGCTTCGAGCCGGCGGGCAGGATGGGTTTGTACGATTCGCCCGGCTTCAGCTCGGTGTAGGCATTGTCGGGCAAAGAGTAGTTCTGTTGATTTTCCTCCATATGATTTAAATTTAGTTCAGTGCGCACGCCTCACCTTACGGCACCTTTCCGTAAGGTGAGCAAATATACGAATATATTCCATGAAAACCGCAAGCGGCTGCCTCCGGCGACCCGGCAATTGACCGCAACGCGGTGCGGACGAACCGGCCATGCGTTTTTTTTCGTTACTTTTGAGCTGCAAGTCCTGTAAACGGTTCCAAAGGACCGACGCACGAGAAATGGAGATAGTCATAGCACCCGACAAATTCAAAGACACGCTGACGGCAGCCGAAGCAGCCGGAGCCATTGCCGACGGAATAGACCGTGCGGCCCGCCGCGCAGGCCGCACCGACGTGCGCCTCATACTGAAACCCATGGCCGACGGAGGCGAAGGGAGCCTCGGCATTCTGGCCGGGGACGAAGGAGAATACCATCCGGTGGAGACTTTCGATGCGCTGATGCGCCCCGTGCAGTCGGCCTATGCCGTACTCCCGGGCAACAGCGGAAAGTACGCTGCCGTGGAGGCCGCCTCCGCCGTCGGGCTTTACCGGCTGGACAGAGAGGAACGCAACCCTCTCCGGACGACTTCCTACGGAGTGGGAAAAGTCATGCGCGAAGCTATCGAGGCAGGCTGTACGGAGCTAATTGCCGCGGTGGGCGGTACGGCGACGAGCGACTGCGGCGCGGGCATGCTCGCCGCGCTGGGATGCCGTTTTCTCGACGGACAGAACCGCCTTATCGATTACCCCGCCGGCGGCGACCTGATACGGTTCGATGCCATCGACACGGCCCCCCTCTACCACCTTACGCAAGGGTGCCGGTTCAAGGTATTGTGCGACGTGGACAATCCGCTGACGGGTCCGAAAGGAGCTGCGGCTGTTTTCGCGCCGCAGAAAGGGGCCGACGCGGCTGCGGTCGCCCTACTCGAAGCGGGAGCGGAACACTTCGCCGCGAAAGCCGCAGCGGCGACCGGGCACGACTGCCGCGCGGTAGCCGGAAGCGGTGCTGCGGGCGGCATCGCCTGGGCGCTGAAAACTTTCTGCGGAGCCGACTTCATCCCCGGTGCGGCCTCCATTGCCGCGCTGACCGGTACCGACGCGGCCATACGCAAGGCTGCGCTCGCAGTCACCGGCGAGGGGCGGTTCGACAGCCAGAGTCTCCACGGCAAGGTAGCCGGCCATATAGCCTCGTTCGCACATGCCCACGGCATACCGACCATCGTCCTGTGCGGTTCGCGCGGAGAGGATATGACCGCCGACATCCTCGCTCCGGCAGGCATATCGGCTCTCTTCGCCCTGACCGACCGCGTTCCGCGGCACGAAGCCTTCACCCGCCCCGCCGAAAGCCTCGCGCGCCTCACCGCGGAAGTCTTCGGTTACCTGTTGGCCGAATAACTTCCCAACCGCCGGCGCGATTCCAATCGGAGGCTTCCCTGTCAATCGATGATTTCCGCCCCTGCAAAATCATCGCCCATAAAACGATACTCGTACACGCGGGTAAGGCGGTCTCCTTCAAGCCGTTCATATGCGGTCGAATCGAGCAGAAAAGCCGACTCATCCCCTGCCCGCTGCACGAACTCCCGCTCCCCCTGCGACACCTTCACCCACGTATCGTCACCGAGGCAGAAGGGCCCGGGAAAGAGGCCGAATCCGGCAAAACTAACTTCATGACGTCCGCCAACGGCGACCGTAAAGGCCTCCTCTACAGGCGGGGGCGTCAGGTCGTACTGCGCGGAATGAAATTCCACGGTTACAGACTCGGATGTCCCGTTCACATAACGATAACAGGATGTGCAAACATAATCGACATGTTCTCCCTTTCCGCCCTCTTCCTCCTGCGGTGCCGGCCGCTTGTCGCAACCCGCAACGAGCGCCGCCGCACACAGCACCGCCCACAACAAACACCGATTTCGTCTCGTTTCCATAACGCACTGTTTTTAATTCATTGTTTCTCTATAATTTGAAAAAAGAGCCGGCGTCATGTGTTCCACACCATACCGCCGATAAGACAACATACAAGTTCATGTGATTTTTCTACAATCCCCGGTTCCTTCAGACTAAACAATGATAAGCAAAATAACATTACCGACAAAAGAAAGATGCCGCTAAAGCACAAACCACAGTTAAGACCCGCACATCAATAAATTACCCGTCTGTACTTTTCATAATACGGCCATCTGCTGTTACTGTGCCTCCTCCCTGAAAAATGTGATTTTATAACACCTTTTATATTTAGGGTTTAAAATAAAACCGTTAAATTTGGAGGCGGATTGAAACCAATATTTAAAAACAAATAACGAACTGACATCATGAACAAACGGCTTGTGGAATGTGTCCCCAACTTCAGCGAGGGGCGCGACATGGGTATCATCAAGGAGATAACCGACGCCATCACCTCCGTGGAGGGCATCAAATTGCTGGACGTAGACCCCGGCCAGGCGACCAACCGGACGGTGGTGACTTTCGTGGGCGAACCCGAAGCGGTGGCCGAGGCGGCTTTCCGCGGCGTGAAGAAGGCTTCGGAGGTCATCGACATGCGTCATCACAAGGGAGCGCACCCGCGCATCGGGGCGACGGACGTGCTGCCGATTATTCCGGTGGCGGGCATCACCCTCGAAGAGTGCGCCGAAATAGCCCGCACGCTGGCCAAACGGATATACGACGAACTCGGCATCCCGACCTATAATTACGAAGCGGCGGCGCAGCGCCCCGAAAGGCGCAACCTCGCCGTATGCCGCAAGGGCGAATACGAAGGGCTGGAGAAGCGAATTTCCGACCCGAACGAAGCGCCCGACTTCGGCCCCGGCAAATACACCGAACAGGCGGCCCGCAGCGGCGCGACGGTCGTGGGCGCACGCGATTTCCTCATCGCCGTGAACTTCAACCTCAACACCACCTCCACCCGCCGCGCCAACGCCATCGCATACGACGTGCGCGAGAAGGGCCGGCCGATGCGCGAAGGCGGTTCGCCCGTAGGGAAGCCGCTGAAGGATGCCGAAGGCAACACGATTATGATACCCGGCACACTCAAGGGCACGAAGGCCATCGGCTGGTTCATTCCCGAATACGGCGTGGCCCAGGTTTCGATGAACATCACCGACATCAAACAGACCCCGCTCCATGTGGCGTTCGATGAAGTGTGCCGCGCTGCGGCAGCCCGCGGCGTCCGGGTGACGGGAACGGAAATCGTCGGCCTCGTACCGAGAAACTCCCTCATCGAGGCGGGCAAATATTTCCTGCGCAAACAGCAGCGCTCGACGGGCGTATCGGAAAGCGAGCTGCTCAAAATCGCCATCCACAGCATGGGACTGAGCGACCTGGCACCCTTCAAACCCGAAGAGAAAGTCATCGAATACCTGCTCGAAGCGGAGAACAAGAAAAACCGGCTGATTGACCTGACCTGCAAAGGATTCGCCGAAGAGACCGCGAGCGAATCTCCCGCACCGGGCGGCGGCTCCATCTCGGCATACGCCGGTGCGCTGGGCGCCGCGCTGGGCACCATGGTCGCCAACCTCTCCTCGCACAAGGCCGGGTGGGACGCCCGCTGGGAGGAGTTCTCCGACTGGGCCGACAAGGGGCAGGCGCTCATGAGCGAACTGCTCATGCTCGTGGATGAAGACACCGAAGCGTTCAACCGCATCATGGACGTCTTCGCCATGCCCAAGGGAACCGATGCCGAAAAGGCCGCCCGCTCCAAAGCCCTTCAGGAGGCCACGCTCTACGCGACGCAGGTGCCCCTGCGGACGATGAAGGCATCGGTGAAGGTCTTCGACATCGTGAAGGCGATGGCCGCCCAGGGCAATCCCAATTCGGTATCCGACGCCGGCGTCGGTGCCCTGATGGCCCGTTCGGCCGTACTCGGCGCCATGCTCAACGTAAAAATCAACGCCGCCGGGCTCAAAGACCGCAGCGTTGCGGAAGAACTCATCGGAGAAGCGGAACGCATCGCACGCGAGGCCGAAAAGCTCGAAAAAGAGGTGCTGGAGATAGTACACGAGAAAATAGATTGACAAACCGCCTGCGGCGGGGTGCACCGTTATCCCGCCGCAGGTTCCAAAAACAGAAACACCCATGACGTTAAAAGAATTCCAGGACGACATCAGGGCCGGTATTCCGGATGTCCTGCCTGCACCGAAACCTTACGACGCGGCCATCAACCATGCGCCCAAACGGAAGGACATACTCACTCCGGAAGAGAAGAAACTCGCCATAAAGAACGCACTGCGCTACTTCCCGGCCAAACACCACAAGGAACTGGCCGCCGAATTCGCCGACGAACTGAAACGCTACGGCCGGATTTACATGTACCGCCTGCGGCCCGACTACGAAATGTACGCGCGGCCGATAGACGAGTACCCCGCCCGCAGCCGGCAGGCAGCCGCCATCATGCTGATGATTAACAACAACCTCGACAAGGCGGTGGCGCAGCATCCGCACGAACTGATAACCTACGGAGGCAACGGCGCCGTATTCCAGAACTGGGCGCAGTACCGCCTCGCCATGAAATACCTTTCGGAAATGACCGACGAGCAGACGCTCGTCATGTACTCCGGCCACCCGATGGGACTGTTCCCCTCGCACAAGGATGCGCCGCGGGTCATCGTCACCAACGGCATGATGATTCCCAACTACTCCAAGCAGGACGACTGGGAACGCTATAACGCGATGGGCGTCACGCAGTACGGCCAGATGACGGCCGGTTCGTACATGTACATCGGCCCGCAGGGCATCGTGCACGGTACGACCATTACCGTGCTCAACGCCGCACGCAAGCAGCTCCAGAAGCGCGGCGGCGGGGAGATTCCCGGGATGCTCTTCGTATCGTCGGGCCTGGGCGGCATGTCGGGCGCCCAGCCCAAAGCGGGCGTCATCTCCGGCGTGGTGAGCGTCATCGCCGAAATCAATCCGAAGGCCGTGCACACGCGCCATTCGCAGGGCTGGGTAGACGAGGTGCACACTTCGCTGGACGAGCTCATCCCCCGCATCCGCAGGGCACGCGAACAGAAGGAGGCCGTATCGCTCGCCTACCAGGGCAACATCGTCGACCTGTGGGAACGCCTCGCCGCGGAGGGCATCGACGTGGACCTGGGCTCCGACCAGACCTCGCTCCACAACCCGTGGGCGGGCGGCTACTACCCCGCAGGGCTCACCTACGAAGAGTCGAACCGGATGATGGCCGAACAGCCCGAAGAGTTCCATAAACGCGTACAGGAGTCGCTGCGCAGGCAGGTGGCCGCCATCAACAAGCTGACGGCCAAAGGCATGTACTTCTTCGACTACGGCAACGCCTTCCTGCTCGAAGCCTCCCGCGCCGGTGCCGACTGCATGGCGCCGGACGGCAAGCGTTTCCGCTATCCCTCCTACGTACAGGACATCATGGGCCCGATGTTCTTCGACTACGGCTTCGGCCCGTTCCGCTGGGTATGTACGTCGGGCAGGCCGGAAGACCTCGCGACGACCGACCGCATCGCGCTGGAAGTCATGCGGGAAATACGCAAGACCGCTCCGAAGGAGATTCAGGGCCAGCTGGACGACAACATCCTCTGGATAAGCAAGGCGGGCGAAAACAAGCTCGTCGTGGGTTCGCAGGCACGCATCCTCTACGCCGACGCCGAAGGCCGCACGAAAATCGCGCTGGCCATGAACGAGGCCATCGCCCGCGGCGAAATCAGCGCCCCGGTCGTATTGGGCCGCGACCACCACGACGTGTCGGGAACCGACTCGCCCTACCGCGAAACCTCCAACATCTACGACGGCTCCTCCTACACGGCGGACATGGCCGTACAGAACGTCATCGGCGACTCGTTCCGCGGAGCGACCTGGGTATCGCTCCACAACGGCGGCGGCGTCGGCTGGGGCGAGGTCGTCAACGGAGGCTTCGGCATGGTCATCGACGGCTCGGACGACTCGCGCCGCCACATCGAGGAGATGCTCCTGTGGGACGTGAACAACGGCATCGCACGCCGCAGCTGGGCCCGCAACGAGGGCGCCATGTTCGCCATCAAACGCGAAATGGAACGCACCCCCGGCCTGAAGGTCACGCTGCCGAACATCGCCGACGACACGGTAGTGGAAGAGGCACTGAAAAACTTGTAAGGTTTCCGGCTCCGCCGGTCATCGCCGGCGCACGGCACATACACAATCAATAACGCAGCCCTTCCGCGACCCACGCGGAAGGAAGCAGTAACAAGACAACCAAATGAAAACGCATAAGATTTCATCCGCACACATCACTCCGCAGCAGGCCTACGAAATTGCCCGCGGAGGATACAGGCTCGAACTGTCGGACGATGCGCGCACGCGCATCCAGCGCTGCCGCGACTATCTAGACAGCAAGACCGAAGAGAAGGACGCAGCACCGATTTACGGTGTAACGACCGGCTTCGGTTCGCTCTGCAACATATCGGTAGACAAGAAGCGTCTGGGCGAACTCCAGAAAAACCTCGTCATGTCGCACGCCTGCGGAACGGGCGAACGGGTTCCGTCGGAAATCGTCCGCCTGATTCTGCTGCTGAAAATCCAGTCGCTCTCCTACGGTCATTCGGGCGTACAGGTAGCGACCGTGGAACGGCTCATCGACTTCTTCAACAACGGCGTCCTGCCCGTCATCTACCAGCAGGGGTCGCTGGGTGCATCGGGCGACCTCGCTCCGCTCGCCCACATGTCGCTCCCGCTGCTCGGTTTGGGCGAAGTGGAATTCGAAGGGAAAGATGTACCGGCATCCGAAGTGCTGAAAAAGTTCGGTTGGGAGCCCATCGAACTCCAGTCCAAAGAGGGGCTGGCACTGCTGAACGGCACGCAGTTCATGAGCGCGTTCGGCGTATGGTGCGTGGTGAACGCACGCCGCCTGTCCGAGTGCGCCGACAAAATCGGCGCCATGTCGCTCGACGCCTTCGACGGCCGCATCGAACCCTTCTACGAACCGGTTCATAAGGTACGCGCCCACCGCGGCCAGCTCGAAACGGCACGCAACTTCCGCGAGCTGCTCAAGGGCAGCGAGCTGATAGCACGCCACAAGGAGCACGTTCAAGACCCCTACTCCTTCCGCTGCATCCCGCAGGTACACGGCGCATCGAAAGATACCATCGACTACGTGGAGAGCGTCATCACCACGGAAATCAACAGCGTGACGGACAACCCCGCGGTATTCCCCGACGAGGACATCGTCATCTCGGCCGGCAACTTCCACGGCCAGCCGATAGCCGTGGCGATGGATTTCCTCGCCATCGCGGTATCCGAGCTGGGCAACATCTCCGAACGCCGCACCTACAAGCTCATCTCCGGTTCGCGCGGGCTGCCCTCGTTCCTCGTGGCCAATCCGGGCCTCAACAGCGGTTTCATGATTCCGCAGTATACGGCCGCCTCGATTGTCAGCCAGAGCAAGGGGCTGTGCATGCCGGCGTCGGCCGACTCCATCCCCTCCTCGCAGGGGCAGGAAGACCATGTGAGCATGGGCTCCAATGCGGCAACCAAGCTCTACCGTGTGGTGAACAACACCGAACGGGTACTCGCCATCGAACTTTTCAACGCTGCACAGGCGCTGGAGTTCCGCCGTCCCCTCAAGTCGTCGCCCGCAATCGAAGCGATATTCGCCGAGTACCGCAAGCGTGTTCCGTTCATCTCCAACGACGAAATCATGTACCCGCACATCGAAAGTTCGGTACAGTTCGTCAGGGACATGTAACGCCGCAGCATAGTCTTTACAAGTCGCCGCTTTCCGCCGAAACGACGGGAAGCGGTGATTTATAAACAACCGGGCTCCGGCCCGCAAAACAACATCCAATGAAACTGACGATTAAAAACATAGGGATACTCGCCGGCATCGACGAGAGCGGCCGCGACCGCATCGCGGGTGCCGATATGGCCCGGCTGGAGGTCGTGGAGAACGCCTACTTGACCGCCGAAGAGGGCCTCATCGCATCCTACGGACGGATGGAAGAGCTGCCCGAAGGGAGGGCCGACGAAGAGATAGACGCCCGCGGAGGCGTCGTGCTGCCCGCCTTCTGCGACTCGCATACGCACATCGTCTATGCAGGAAGCCGCGAAGGAGAATTCGTGGACAAAATCAACGGCCTCTCCTACGAGGAAATCGCCCGCCGCGGCGGAGGCATCCTCAACTCGGCAGACCGGCTGCACACCGCCACCGAACAGGAACTCTACGACGAGGCGATGCCGCGCCTGCACCAAATGATGGAATCCGGAACTGGTGCGGCGGAAATCAAGAGCGGCTACGGACTCTCCACGCAGGACGAGCTGAAGATGCTGCGCGTCATCCGCCGCATGGCCGAAGCATCGCCCATGACCATCCGCGCCACGTTCCTCGGCGCCCATGCCGTAGCACGCGACTACATCGGTCGGCAGGCCGAATACGTGGACCTTATCTGCCGGGAGATGATACCGGCCGTGGCAGCCGAAGGACTCGCCGATTTCGTGGACGTCTTCTGCGACCGCGGCTTCTTCACTCCGGAGGAGACCGCACGCATGCTCGAATGCGGCGCGAAGTACGGTATGCGTCCGAAAATCCACGCCAACGAGCTCGCCGCATCGGGAGGCATCCAGGTAGGCGTGGCGCACGGTGCGCTCTCGGTAGACCACCTCGAATTCACAGGCGAAGAAGAAATCGCCGCGCTGCTCGGTTCGCAGACCATGCCGACCATCCTGCCCGGAGCCGCCTTCTTCCTCGGCATGAACTATCCGCCGGTCCGCAGGATGATTGATGCCGGACTGGGCGTGGCCATCGCCTCCGATTTCAATCCCGGTTCGTCGCCCTCCGGCAACATGAAGTTCATCGTGTCGCTCGCCTGCATCAAGCTGCGCATGAATCCGCAGGAGGCTTTCAATGCGGCCACCCTGAACGGCGCCTACGCCATGGGATTGCAGGCATCGCACGGCAGCATCACCAAAGGGAAATGGGCGAACCTCTGGATTACGCAGCCCGTGTCGTCGCTCGAATTCATCCCCTACGCCTACGGCACCTCCCTCACCGCAGGGCTCGTGCTCGGCGGCAGAAAGGTACTGTAAACACATACGCCGCAAACACGATAACGGGGAGGCCATCGCACCTCCCCGTTTCGTTTCTCCGGCTTCCGTACCGGCACTGTTATTCTATCGGCAAAAGATGGTCCACCCAATACCGTGGACTATAGGCCGCTACCGACAAACTGGAAAACAACGCATCCTTATCGGCCCGGCCGAACTCAGAAAAGAAGAGAGAGATAAAAAACACATTCATTGCCGACCCCAACCGACATGACCGCTTCATATTCCGAGCGAAGACAGCGAACGGCACATAACCCGTCATTGCGATAAACGATTGCCTCCACAAAATACGCGTACCACAGCAACCAAGCCAACCGAAAGCGTCCAATAACAGAGACAAATTACACTTTCCTACAATCCAAAGAACCGATAAGCAGCATCATATATCCGTTTTTATCATTATATTGAGAAACGACTCACGAACCTTAAAACCATTGCCATCACGAAAGCCGTTTACCTTTTCTGCGCCGTACTCGTTCTGGTGCTTTCATCCAGCACACCGGCACATGCCGACACATCCACATCTGCCACCCCCACTACCGATACCGGTTACGGAGAGTCCCCCGCAACGGACACCCCTGTCGGCACGGAGTGCAGGGAATACATTCCGGCCGATACCGCCGCTGCACCGGCTCTGTCGGCAGCACACGACGCCCCCAGGCCCTGCGGCTTCTGGTTCTACTTCAAGACAACGCTTTTTTGCCTGCGCGACCTCATCATCGGCTTCGGTTTCGGTGCCATCACCGGCGGAGTGGCCGCCGGGCTTTTCAGCCGCACCAAGTTCACCGTCAAACGAGTGCTCATCAAAGGGGCGATAATAGGCTGCCTGCTGGGAGGTGCGGCAAGTATCGTAGTCGCATACGACACCTATTTCGCACACGCCGGCCAAACGACCGTCTGCCGGCTTTCCGAATAACCGGAAAATACTGCGGCCGTCTACCGAACGGACGCGGACAGGGATGCCGGGCAATTACCCGGCATCCCTGTCCGCTTATCCCGCGACGGGTCACCCCGGAAGTCTCCGGACAGGCCCGTCACCTCCTGACATAGCTATCGTAAATTTCCCGCTCCTGCAGCGTAAAATCGCACAGCTTCTTCCTCATCAGATAGCATGCCGAGGAATCGCCGTCATCTACCTCCGGATAGACCTCCGCCAGTTCCCATCCCCGTGCCGAAAGGTAGTTGAGCGCTTCGAGCAGGCTGTCGAACACCAAGCGGTTCCCCTGGTCATCCATCAGATAGGGCCGGAGTTTGTCCACTCCGAAATCCAGATAAACCGCGATGCCGCCCCATACCAACCGAAACCCGAGCTCGGAGTAGACATAAAATCCGTCCTCCTCTCCGGCCGCATCCGTTCTGTCGGATACGGAAAGTACCGGCGTCAGTCCGAGTACGATGCTGTCGGCCTCCGGTACAGGCTCTCCGCCCAACAGACTCCCTCCTCCCGCAAGGAGCAGGACAAGCCATACCGTCATTCTCTTTCTCCACATACACAGGCTCTTTAAAACACTATCTAAAGATAGGAATTATTTCGTAAAAATCCCATTCCACAACCCCGGTCTCTCCCGTACAGACCGCGGCACGAATCATACCGCACGTACGGCCCACGCCAGGGAACAGAAATACCGTACCGCTATCTTTCCGCGCGGAACAGCAGCCTGCTCCACGAACCAATACCCAAGTACCTACCTTTTGCCATGCTTTCTTTTCCGCAAGAGGAGCTGCGTTTCGCCAGACTCCCGAATGCTCCCCGGACATCACGCCACCAAGAACGAAATGTTTTCCGAACACGACGGAGGAACCCGTAAAACAAACGGACAATCGCCGGATACAACGTTCCGAAAACGGACTCGTCACTGCGGGTTCCGCCGGAAAGATGCCGGACGTCCAGCATCCGCCGCACCCGTTATCCCGCCGAAAGCAGAAAGATATGGGCGAAAACGACGTTTCCCGGCCGCCACGGCGGCCGGGAAACGATTCCAAAGACACGGCGTGTCCGCGAAGATTTAAAATATATCGCAAAGCCGCACGGTCTGCAACCGGTCGGGCCCTACGGACAGTACGGCCACCTTGATTTTCGTCAGCTCCTCGATTTTACGCACATAATCCTGCGCCGCCTGCGGCAGCTCCCCGAAACTCTTGATACCGGAAATATCCTCTTTCCAGCCCGGCAGCTCGATATAGACCGGCTTGCAGCGCTGGAACTGCGGAATGGTAGGCGGCATGGTCTCGATACGTTTTCCGTCGAGCTCGTAAGCGACGCATATCTTCACCGTGTCGAGCCCGGAAAGGACGTCAAACAGCATGAGCGCCAGATAATCGATGCCGCTCACCCGGCGGGTATGGTTGAGCACTACCGCGTCGAGCCAGCCCACCCTGCGCGGACGCCCCGTCACGGTACCGTATTCGTGTCCGCGTTCGCGGATATAATCCGCCGTGACGCCTTCGAGCTCCGTCGGGAAAGGACCCTCGCCCACCCGCGTGGTGTAGGCCTTGCAGACCCCCAATACGTTATCGACATACCGCGGAGCGATGCCCGTATTCTGCGGAACGCTCGACGCCGTAGGACTGGAGGAGGTCACATAGGGGTAGGTTCCGTGGTCGATGCAGAGCATGACGCCCTGAGCCCCTTCGAAAAGGATTTTCGACCCTTTCTCTATCTCCTCGTTTATCAGCACGGACGTATCGCATATGTATTTGCCAAGCCTGCCGGCAAGCTCCATGTACTGCGCATAAATCGTGTCGAACGACATGGGCTCGCATCCGAACATGCGCAGCTCCATGTTTTTCTCCTCCAGCGCGTCGCGCAGCCTCGCAGCGAAATAGTCCGCATCGAGCAGGTCGCCCATGCGGATGCCCGTCCGTTCGTACTTGTCGGCATACGCTGGGCCTATTCCCTTCTTGGTCGTCCCGATAAGCTTGCCTCCTTTCATGGATTCCATCGCCCCGTCGAGCACCGAATGGTAAGGCATCACGACCGCAGCCCGGTCGGAAATGTAGAGATTATACTCCCTGATACCGCGCGCCTCCAGCGCCTCCAGCTCGCTGACGACGCTCACCGGGTTCACCACCATGCCGTTGGCCATCACATTCTTGATGTGCGGATTGAATATACCCGACGGTATGCTTTGCAAGGCGAACCGCTGCCCGTCGAACGTAATGGTGTGACCGGCATTGTTTCCGCCCTGATAACGCACCACCACATCGGCGTTCCCGGCATAATAATCGGTTATCTTTCCTTTTCCCTCGTCCCCCCACTGGGTTCCGACGACAACCAGCCTCTTTTTCATCGCTATCGTTCTTCTTCTGAATCTTCTTTAATCCCCGCCCTGCGGTAGATGTAATCTACATTCTTCATATAGTAATCCAGTGTGAAACATGCATCCAGCTCCTCGCCGGTCAGATACTTCATCACCTCCGGGCTCTCGTGCAGTAACTCCTGATAATCGCGCCGCTCACCCATGGCCCGCATGGCGATGGGCTGCACCATGTCGTAGGCTCCCTCGCGCGAAAGCCCCTTCCCGATAAGGGCGTTCATGACGCGCTGGGCGAAGATGACGCCGCGCGTGCGGTAGATGTTCTCCAGCATCACCTCCGGAAAGACCGTCAGGTTTTCGAGCACGCCACGGAAACGCGTCAGCATATAGTCGAGCAGCATGGTGGCGTCGGGCAGGATGATGCGCTCGGTAGCCGAATGGGAGATATCCCGCTCGTGCCACAGCGCCACGTTCTCATAGAACGTAAGCATGTATCCGCGCATCACGCGTGCACACCCCGTAATGTTTTCGCTGCTGATGGGATTACGCTTGTGCGGCATGGCACTCGACCCCTTCTGACCCTTACCGAAGGCCTCCTCCACTTCGTGCACCTCGGTGCGCTGCAGGTTCCGCACCTCGAACGCCATCTGTTCGAGCGAAGCGGCAATGACAGCGAGCGTCGCCATGTAGTAGGCATGCCGGTCGCGCTGGATGACCTGCGTGGAGATATTGGCACTCTGGATACCGAGCTTTTCGCATACATAATCCTGTATGAAAGGCGGAATGTTGGCGAAATTACCGACCGCCCCGCTGAGTTTGCCCACCTCGATATTGCGGGCCGCCGCACGGAAACGCTCCAAATTCCGCATCATCTCCTCGTGCCACAGCACCCACTTGAGGCCGAAACAGGTAATATCGGCATGGATACCGTGCGTGCGTCCGATACAGGGCGTATCCTTGAAACGAAGTGCCTGCCGGCGCAGCATCTCGATGAAATCCTCGATATCTTTCAGCAATATCTCGTTGGCCTGCTTGATGAGATACCCGTTGGCCGTATCCACCACATCGGTACTCGTCAGACCATAATGCACCCACTTGCGCTCCTCGCCAAGCGTCTCGCTGACAGCACGCGTGAAAGCCACGATATCGTGATGCGTCTGCTCCTCTATTTCCTTTATACGGTCTATGCTGAACGACGCCTTCTCCCACAGCTTGGCGACATCCTCCTTCGGAATGACGCCGAGCTCGCTCCACGCCTCCGCAGCAAGTATCTCCACCCTCAGGTATGCCTCGAATTTCCGTTGTTCCGTCCAAATGGCCCGCATGGCAGGCCGGCTGTATCTCTCTATCATATCTGCATTGGTTTTGCCAAGGAACAAAGATACAAAATCACCGGCATTACAGTGTCATGCCCGACCATTATATCATCTTTTTTCCGGCCCATACGCCATGCCCCCTGCGAAATCCTCCTCCGCACAATACGCACAATCAAGCCGATATCTCCTGTCATAAAGAGTAGCGCCCGCCGCCTCTCTCCCTGAAACCGCTCTTCGCCGTACCTCACGGCTCCCCATACCGCCTGCCGACCCTACATAAACATTCCCCCGACTGCTCCGTCGTCTTGACCGGTCCCAAAAAATACCCCGGACCGAATGTCACAAACGGTCTCCGGCATTTTCTCCGCCACCAGGCTTTGGATAATCGTTTTTTTGGCTTATATTTGCATCCGCTTAAGACAAGAAGCCCGGAGAGATGGGTGAGTGGCTTAAACCACCAGTTTGCTAAACTGACGTACGGGATTACTGTACCGGGGGTTCGAATCCCCCTCTCTCCGCAGATAACCTTAATTATTAAGGCCTTACAAATAAGACACCCAAAAAGGAATCCGTTTTTCGGGACTTTTCGGGTGTTTTACTTTTGTCTGCCGCTAAAATCGCTGCGGCATGGAGATTTTCCTCGAAGAGTTCCATTCGTACCGCATACGGCGGTCGGTACGAAATGAGCGGAACGAGACAGCGCTTTTGTTCCGCCAAAGAAACGACATCATCCGTGCGGGAAACATATGCCAATCTTCCTTGCCGAAATCCATACATCCGTTCCGCACAAAACAACCGGCAGGAACCTTCATCGAAAGATGTATCCTGCCCGCTGACGGTGTTTTTCCGCTGCTATCGGACACGCGCCAGAGCCAAACGCATCACTCCATGATTTCGGCCAGCGCATCCACCAGCGCGTCAATATCCTCGTCGGTAGTATCCCATGAGGTCACGAACCGCACTTCGTCGGCGGCCTCGTTCCACACGTAAAAGAAGTAGCGTTCGGAAAGCCGTGCGATAACCGTACGGGGCATGGCGATAAAGAGCTGGTTCGTCTCCACCGGCTGGGTGAGGCGCAGTTGCGGGAAGCGGGCCAATGCCGCAGCCAGGCGGCGGGCCTGCCGGTTGGCATGCTGTGCATTACGGAGCCACAAACCGTCGAGATAAGGGATGAACTGGGCCGACAGGTAACGCATCTTGGAGGCCAGTTGTGCCGACTGTTTGCGGTAATACTTGATGTCGGCAGCGACCTCCTCCCTGAAAGCCACGACAGCCTCCCCCATCATCATTCCGTTTTTCGTCCCGCCGAGGCTGAGAATGTCCACCCCGGCATCTACGGTGACCTCGCGCATGGTACACCCCAGCGCCGCACAGGCGTTGGCCAGACGTGCCCCGTCCATGTGAAGCTTCATGCCGTGGGCGTGGACGAGCGAGGCGATAGCCCGCACCTCCTCCACCGTATAGAGCGTACCGAGCTCCGTAGCCTGCGAAATATAGACGGCGCCGGGCTGCGCATGGTGGCAGTCACCGAAGTGCTGCAAATGGGGACGAAGCAGGTCGGGCGTCAGTTTGCCGTCGGGCGTGGCGACCGCGATGAGCTGACACCCCGTCATTCGCGCCGGAGCGTTACACTCATCCACGTAGATATGTGCCGTAGCGGCACACAGGATGCTGTGAAACGACCGCGTCACCGCCTGCAGCGCCACACTGTTGGCCCCCGTTCCGTTGAACAGGAAAAAGGGACGGGCCTCCTCCCCGAAGACCTGCCGTACACACTCCGCGGCCCGTTCGGTCCAGCGGTCGTCGCCGTACCCGGCTGCATGGTCGCGGTTCGCCTCGATAATGGCGGCCATCACCTCCGGATGGACGCCCGAATTGTTATCGCTCGCAAAACTCCTCATAGTCCGTATCGTTTTTAACGGTGCAAATATACGCCGATATGCCTGCGGATATTCCGCCCCGTCTCTTTTTCGGAACAAGGCGCAGAACAAGACACGCCGACCGGAAAACACACGCCCGCAGCCGAAGCCGCAGGCGTACGCAATCATCCGGGAAGGCAGTCGTTCCGGTTGCCGGTATCCGTTAAAACCCGATTCCGCTGATGTAGCCGTAGAGGTTGCTCACAACACCCGAAGCAAGTATCCCGACCGTACAGAATACGAGGCTCGCCCTGTTATAACCGTCCGTACGAAGACGTTCCGAAATGCCGCCTTCCGGAGCGTTGATGAACATGGCCTTGATTATCCTCAGGTAGTAGTAGAGCGATACTACCGTGTTGACCAGCGCAATGAAGACCAGCAGGTAATCCCCCTTCGCCGCAGCTGCCGCGAAAATGAAAAATTTACTGAAGAAACCGCCGACCGGAGGGATACCCGCGAGCGAAAAGACCGCGAGCATCATCACCAAGGCGAGTTTCGGATTGGACTTATACAGTCCGTCGTAAGCGCCGATGTCCGTACGGCCGCTGTGGTTTTCGACGGAAGCGATGACACCGAACGCCGCCATGTTGGCGAAGAGGTAGACCAGCACGTAGTACACTACGGCGGAGAGTCCCTCCGGCGTACCGTGCAGCACGCCGAGCATGATGTACCCCGCCTGCGAAATGGACGAGTAGGCAAAGAAACGTTTGATGTCCCGCTGACGGATGGCGAACAGGTTGCCCACCACAATGGTCGCCACCGTAACCACCCACAGGATATAGTACCAGATACGACCGATGTTGCCGAATACATGATGCAGCGTCAGCAGCAGCACGAAACAACCCGCCGCTTTGGAAACTACCGAAAGGTAGGCTGTGGTAGCCGTAGGTGCCCCTTCATAGACATCGGGAGCCCACATATGGAAAGGCACGAGCGAAATCTTGAAAGCCAGTCCGGCAAAGAAGAAGACGAATCCCAACACCGTCATGAAATCGGCGCTCACCAGCGGCTGCATGTCGGCGAAATACATCGTCCCCATCGCACCGTAGAGATATGAGAGGCCGAACATCATGATACCCGACGAGAGCGTGGACATCAGGATGTATTTCGCTCCTGCCTCGGCCGATTTCTCCCGGTACTTGTTGTACGCCGCGAGGCATGCCGTCGGCAGCGATGCCATCTCGATACCGATATAGAGCAGCATGAAGTTCCCGGCGGAGACCATCAGATACATGCCCAGAAGCGTGGCGAGCGTGATGACGTAATACTCCCCCTCGCGGATGGCCGTCTCCCGGCCCCGCAGCCATTCGCCGGCCTGCATGAAGACTACGAGCGTACCGAGATTCAGGATATTTTTCATCAGCACCGTAAGCCGGCTCGTGATATACATTCCCCCGAAGGCGCTCCCTTCGGGCAGACAACAGAAGAATCCGGCCACGGTATGCAGTGCGAAAAGGACAATCGCCAGCGGCCGGAACCACCGCATCGCACGCGTTTCGCCGGCGAATATATCGAACAGGAGCAGTACCACGAACACGGCAAGCAGACCGAGCTCCTGGCGCATTACCAAGAAATTACCCAAATCCATACGCTAAAAGAGGTTTAAATGTTCCATTATCGGTCCGAGGCTCTCGTAAATCAATCCCTGCGCACCGGAGGGCCACACGCCTACCGCCACGATGCAGGCGATGAGCGCCACGGCCGAGAAACGCTCGTACCAGTGCGCATCGTCCAGCTTCAAGTGGTCGGGATTCTGCACCGGACCGTAGAGTATCTTGCCGACCGTACGCAGGATATAGACGGCCGTCACCACGATGGAGGTCGCCGCCAGTATCGTCAGTACGCGGCGCAGCAGGTCGGCATGTTCGAACGAACCGATGAAAACGGTCATTTCGGCCACGAACCCGCTGAATCCCGGCAGGCCGAGCGAAGCGAAACCGGCTATCACGTAACAAACCGATGCGAAGGGCATGATACGCATCAGGCCGCCCATCTCGCGGATGTCGCGCGTGTGGGTGCGGCCGTAAATGACGCCTATCAACGAAAAGAACAGGGCCGTCATCAAGCCGTGAGAAAGCATCTGAAGCACCGCGCCGGTCATGGCCGTCCGGTTAAGCATCAGAATGGCGAAGAGCACGAGGCTGCAGTGGCTCACCGACGAATAGGCGTTCATGTACTTCAGGTCGGTCTGCACCACCGCGCCGTAGGCGCCGTATACCACCCCGATACCGGTAAGGATAAGGAATATCCACGACAGCTCCTGCGCCGCCTGCGGCATCAGGAATATCGCCACACGAAAACAGCCGTAGCCGCCCAGCTTCATCAATACGCCGGCATGCAGCATCGAGACCGAAGTCGGCGCCGCGGCATGGCCGTCGGGCGACCACGTATGGAACGGAAAGAGCGCCCCGAGCACTCCGAAACCGATAAATGTCAGGCAGAATATCCAATACTGATGATTCATGGGAATACTGAGCTGCGAAATCTCCATGATATTCATCGTGGTCGCCCCGGCGGTGAAGTAGATGCCGAGAATCCCCGTCAGCAGGAAGGCCGAACCGCCCATGAGCATCAGCGTCAGCTTCGTGGCGGCATAGACCTTCTTTCCGGTACCCCATACCCCTATCAGCAGAAACATCGGGATGAGGGCTATCTCGTAGAACATGAACATCGTGAAGAGGTCGAGCGAGATGAAATAGCCGAAAACGCCCACCGCCAGCAGGCTGTACCACACGAAGAAATCGCGCTCCATGTTCCACGCCGAGAAGACGCCCGCGAAGGCCACGACGGCCGAAAGCAACAGCATCACCACCGAGATACCGTCCACACCCACCGTATAATGGATATTGAACGGCGCATACCATACGGTGTCGCTGCAAAGCAGCATCGCCTCGTCCGACACCGCCCGCTGCTGCAGGAACACGACCGCTACCGCCACCGCGCACACCAGTTGCAGTCCGAACCCCGCCGTGACCACCGTGCGCACGAACCGCTGCCCCTTTCCCGTGAAAAGCGCGAGCAGGGTGAGCAACGGTATGATAACCAATAAAGACAATATATTCATAACCCCGTCAGAATATAAATACACAAACCACGATAACGAGTACCGACCATACGAATACCGCCGCGTAGGTCTGTACACGGCCCGACTGCATTCCCTTCACGGCACGCGACAGGCTCTCCGTCCCCGTTCCGAGGGCATTGATACCGCCGTCTATCGCATGGCGGTCGAACCATGCCACGGGAGCACTCACGCAACGGAACAGAATCTTTTTGGTGACGAACTGCCATGCCTCATCGATATAGAAGCGATGGTAGGCCGCCCGCCAAAAACCGGCCCACTTCGCGGCGACCCGCGCGGCCAGTCCCCGCTCCCGCATATAGAAGCGTGTCGCCACGGCGATACCCGCCAGGCTCACCAGAATGCCGCCGGCGGCAATCGCCCACTCGATGCCGAGCCTGTAAGGGATGCCGTCGCTGCTGACCAGCCGCGAGAAAGGCAGCCAGCCGACCGCGCACGAGAGCAGTGCGAGGAATACCAGCGGCACGAGCATCGAAGCCGGCGCCTCGTGCGGACGCACTTCGTACTTCCGTTCCGTTCCCCAGAAGATGCGGAAATAGAGCCGGAACATATAGAAGGCCGTCAGCCCCGCCACGAGCAGCAGCACGGCGAAGATGAACTTGTCGTGCCCGAAGGCAGCCGACAAAATCTCGTCCTTGCTGAAAAAGCCCGAAAAAGGCGGGATACCCGCTATGGAGAAACAAGCGACAAGGAAGGTAATATGGGTGACGGGCAGGTATTTCCGCAGGCCGCCCATGGCCTCCATCTCGTTGCTGTGCACGGCATGAATCACCGCACCGGCACCGAGGAAGAGCAGCGCCTTGAAGAAAGCGTGCGTAAAGAGGTGGAACATGGAGGCCGTATAGCCCTCGCCCGCATGACCGCCCATACCCGACACGCCGAGCGCGACCATCATATAGGCTATCTGCGAAATGGTGGAAAAGGCCAATACCCGTTTGATGTCGGTCTGCGTGATGGCGATGACCGCGGCAAAAAGCGCCGTGAAAGCCCCCACGTAGGTTATCAGCGTGAGTACATCGGGCGCGGCGAAATAGTAGAGCGGGAACATCCGCGCGATAAGGTAGACGCCCGCCACCACCATCGTGGCGGCATGGATGAGCGCCGACACCGGCGTCGGACCCTCCATGGCGTCCGGAAGCCAGATGTGCAGCGGAAACATTGCCGACTTGCCGGCCGCCCCCATAAAGAGGAGCGCCATCGCCCACGTCGCGGCCGAAAGGCCGAGGAACGAACCACCCGCCAGGGAGGTCACCGCCAGGGAAGCATTGTCGGCCGTCAGCAGTCCGAAGTCGAACGTACCCGTATAGAACGAAAGGATAAGAATGCCGATTAGAAAGCCCAGGTCGGCGAACCGCGTCACGATGAAGGCCTTTTTGGAGGCGGCTATCGCAGCGGGCTTCGTATAATAGAAACCGATAAGCAGATACGAGGAAGCCCCCACGAGTTCCCAGAAAATATACATCTGGAAAATGTTGGTAGCCACGACCAGTCCGAGCATCGAGAAGCTGAAGAGCGACAGGAAGGCATAGTAGCGCTGAAACCCCCGCTCGCCCTTCATGTAGCCGAAACTGTAGATATGGACCATCAGCGAAACGGTCGTTATCACCACCAGCATCATCACCGAAATGGGGTCCAGCAGCACGCCCATGTCGATGTGCAGCGTGTCGCTGAACCGGAGCCACTGCGCCGACCATGCCGTCAGGGCGCGGTAGGCGTCTCTCTCCAGACCTTCGACGAAGAAATAGCGGTATGCCGTCAGGTACGACAGCAGCGCAGAGACGGCCATTCCGAGCGTACCGCAAAGGCCGGCGGCCCGGGGCCGCAGCCATTTGCTGCCGAGCCCGATGAAGAGAAACATCACCATCGGGACGAGAATGATATATACGGTATATCCCATACTCCTAATATTTCATTTTGTCGATATGCCGGACGTCGATGTTGTTCGCCAGGCGGTACACGTTGATGATGATGGCGATGGCCACCGCCGTTTCGGCCGCCGATATGGCGATGCCGAAAAGACTGAAGAACAGTCCCTCCATGTGTTCCGGATAGAGGTATCGGTTGAACACGCTGAAATTTATCTCGACCGAGTTGAGGATAAGCTCGATGGATATGAGCACCGCGAGCAGGTTCTTGCGGGCGATGAACCCGTAGATTCCTACGAAGAACATGATTGAACTGACAATCAGGTAATGCTCCATGGATATCATCATAGTCTTGCCGTTTTTTTGTCGTTTACCGTTTGCGCGCTATCAGGATGCCGCCGATGGCGCACACGAGCAGCAGGATGCTGAGCGCCTCGAACGACAGCAGGTATTCGTACTTGTCCGTCCCCATGAGGGTCTGCCCGACCGCCTTCATATCGGTCTCGTGGTCACCCAGCACGGTGGGATTGCTGCCGTAGAGGAAACGGTGCTTCAGCGTCACCCAGGTGGTGATGAGCAGTCCGGCGAGGGCCGTGACGGCACCGGAAAGCACCCTGCGCCGGTCGTGCGGTTCGGTCCGGTCGCCTTTGGAACTCGTCAACAGGATGGCGAAAATGAAGAGGATGAGAATACCGCCCGCATAGACCGAAAGCTGCACGACCGCCAGAAAGTGGTAATTCAGCATGAGATAAAGCCCTGCGGTGCCTATCAGCACGAGAAGCAGATAGGTCGCCGCACGGAATATCTTGCGCGAGGTGACCGCCAGCACCGACGATACGATTATCGCCGCGGCCAGCAGATAGAAAATGATTACGTTAGCTATCCCTTCCATGACTTATTCCGTTTTTGATTCCGTTCGAGCCTCCGGCGATGCCGTCCCTCCTTCCGGCGCCGGAGCGGCCGGTTTCGGAGCGGGTGCCGGTTTCGGAGCTTGCGAAGAGCCCGGCCGATTGAGCTGAAGCAGCAGCCGCTCCTTCGTGAAGACGGCATGCTCGAACTCGTTCGTGAACCGGATGGCTCCCGTCGGGCAGACCGAAACGCACAGACCGCAGAAAATGCAGCTTCCGAGGTTGTAGAGGTGTTTGTCGAGTACCCGCTTCGGCTTGCCGGTCGCGGGGTCGGTCTCCGTCCGAGCAACGACCTGTATCGTACCGTTCGGACAGTTGTTCATGCACATGCCGCAGGCGATGCACTTGTGGTGATTCTCCGCGTCGTGCGGCATGGTGAGCAGCGCACGGAACCGCTCGCCGTACTCCCGCCTGCCGCGGTTCTCCGGATATTGCTGCGTCACCTTCGGACGGCAGAAATTGAGCATGGTGACATACATCCCCTGCCCCAAATGCCATATCCCGACGAATATGTTCTTTATGTAATTCACGACTTTCATAAGGCTACAAGATAACGACCACCGACATGAGTATCAGGTTGAGCAGGCAGACGGGCATCAGGATTTTCCATTCCAGGTTGAGCAGCTGGTCGATGCGCAGACGCGGGAACGACCACCGCACCCACATGGCCAGGAACATGCAGACGCACGTCTTGCCGAAGAACCACAGCAGCGACGGGATGCAGTCCATCGCGTGGTTGAACCCCTCCCAGCCGGGAACGTGCAGCGGCTGCCACCCCCCCAGAAACATGGTCGACGCGATGGCCGCCACGATGAACAGGTTGAGGTACTCGGCCAGGTAGAAGAACCCGAACTGGATGCCGGAATACTCGGTATGGTAACCGGCCGTCAGCTCCGATTCGGCCTCCGGCATGTCGAACGGTCCGCGGTTGGTCTCGGCATGGCCCGCGATGAGGTAGGTCAGGAAGGCGATGCACGCCGGAACGTGTCCCTTGAAGATGAACCATCCGTCGGCCTGCTGGGCCACGATTTCGGAGAGCTGCATGGTGCCGGAAAAGACCACGATGACCATCAGCGACAACCCGGCCGATATTTCGTAACTGATAAGCTGTGCCCCGCTGCGCATGGCGCCTATCATCGAATACTTGCTGTTGCTCGACCATCCGGCCAGCAGGATGCCTACCACGCCGAGCGACGAGACAGCGAGCAGGTAGAATACGCCCACGTTGAAGTCGATGGCCTGCAACCCTTTGGCGAAAGGCAGCGCCCCGAACGTGCATATCGAACCGATAATCACGAAGAACGATGCCATCCGGAAAAGCACCTTGTCGGACTTGTCGATGTGCACCAGCTCCTTGAGCAGTATCTTTATCATGTCCGCCACGGACTGGAAGATGCCCCACTTGCCCACGCGGTTGGGGCCGAGGCGGCACTGGAAGAATCCGCATATCTTCCGTTCGGCATAAATCAGGAAGAGCGCTATCAGAGCGTAGGCGACGAGTACCGCCACTCCTATCAGCACGAACTCCACCAGCAGCGCCCAACCGTCGCTCATGCAGCCGTGCAGCGAAGTGTCAATCCATTGCGTCAGTTTTTCAAAACTCCACATAATCCATTCCTCATTCATTAATATCCACTTACCGGTCGATGCACGGTATCACGTAATCGAACGAACCGCCGAGCATGATGAGGTCGGCCACCTTGCCTCCCGGCGCCACATCCTTCAGCGCCCCCACCAGCACCATCGACGGCGAACGGAACTTGACGCGGTAAGGCGTCTTGTCGCCGCGGCTGGTGATGTGCACGCCGAACTGCCCGCGGGCATTCTCCACCCGCTGGAAGTAATCCCCCTGCGGAAGTTTGATGACGCCCTTCACCTTCTCGGCATACGGCCCCTCCGGAATGTTGTCTATGAGCTGTTCAATGATGCGCAGCGACTGTTCTATCTCGTGCAGACGGATGATGTAGCGGTCGAAGGTCATGCCGCCCGTGCGAAGCAGCTCCTCGAATTCCACTTTTCCGTAAGCGGCATAAGGTTCCGCCCGGCGCAGGTCGTTGGCCCAGCCCGACGCCCGGCCCGACGGTCCCGTGACCCCCAGCGCGATAGCCCGCTCGCGCGAAAGATAGCCGCTACCGGCCATACGCCCCGTGGCTATCGGATTGCCGGTATAGAGCATGTGATGCTCGCGCAGCATCTTGCGCATATAGGGAATGAACTCCTTCACCCGTTTCCGGAAGTTGGGATGCAGGTCGCACGCTACGCCGCCGATGACGTTATAGTTCGCCATGAGCCTTCCCCCGGCCGTCTCCTCGAAGATGTCCATTATCTTTTCGCGGTCGCGCAAACCGTACATGAAAGCCGTCACCGCCCCCATATCCATGCACATGGAACCCCATCCCAGCAGGTGGGAGGCAATGCGCGTCAGTTCGTCGAAAATGGTGCGGATGACCACCGCCCGCTCCGGAACGTCCATCTGCAGCGCCTTCTCGCAGCAGAGGCAGAAGGCATGCCGGTTCATCGTACCGGACAGGTAATCGAGCCGGTCGGTCAGGTGCAGTATCTGCGGATAGGTATACCCCTCGCACAGTTTCTCCACCCCGCGGTGGATGTATCCGAAATGGGGGTCCACCGACCGGACGATTTCGCCGTCGAGCGCCACGCGCAGGTGCAGCACGCCGTGCATGGCAGGATGCTGCGGTCCGAAGTTGATGACGTAATCGTCCTCGCCGTACAACGGCCGGAGCACCGTGCGCTCGTTGCCGTCGGGCCCGACCTCCACCGAAGGTACGGTATCCATGTCGGCCAGGGATTCGTTCTCCAGCGGTACGGGGTTGGCTTCGGGCGAAGCGTCGTAATCCTTGCGCAGCGGATAGCCGTTCCAGCTCTCGCGCAGGAAGAGACGGCGCATGTCGCCGTTGCCCGCGAAGCGGATACCGAAATAGTCATGCACTTCGCGTTCGTACATCAGGGCGACTTCCCATACGTCCCCCACCGAAGGAATCACCGGCCGTTCCCGGTCCGCCACGACAGTTTTGAGTACCACCACATCGGCCGTATCCTCGCTGCGAGCCACATAGTCGATTATGCCGAGCGCGTCGCCGTAATCCATGCCAACCATATCCACGAGGAAATCGTAACCGCACTCCTTCAGGAAAGCAGCCGCTTCCGGCAGCCGTTCGGACGGAACGTTGAACGCTTCGCGTCCGTCGGCCTCGGTCACCGCCTCTTCGGCGAGCCAACCGAATCTATTTCTCATTTTTTCCCTTATCATACACGGCTTCGTTCTCTTCGGGTGTGACATGTTCCTTCACCGCAGGCTGCTGCGGCAGTTTGAAAAAGTTCTGTACCTTGATTTTGCGTTCGAGCTGCATCATCCCGTACAGGATGGCGTCCGGTCGCGGAGGACATCCCGGCACGTAGACATCGACCGGTATCACCTCGTCCACCCCCTTGACCACATGATAGGAGTTGCGGAACGGTCCGCCGCAAATGGCGCAGCTTCCCACGGCAACGACGTATTTCGGTTCGGCCATCTGGTCGTACAGACGTTTCAGCACGGGGGCCATCTTGTGCACGATGGTACCGAACACGAAGATGACATCGGCCTGACGGGGACTGTTGCGGTACACCTCCCAGCCGAAGCGGGCAAAATCGGTATGGGCGCCGCCCACACACATGAACTCAATGCCGCAGCAGCTCGTGGCGAAGGTCAGCGGCCATACCGAATGCGACCGACCCCAGTTAATCATGTCGCTCAGCCGGGTCACGACCACCGGAGCGCCGCCCTTGCGGAGCTCCTCGACATACTGTTCGAGGTACTCGTTATCCTTGAAATCTTCGTAGCGCATATTCTTGATATGCGTCCTTTTGCTCATTTCCATTTCAACGCTCCTTTCTTCCACGCATAGGCCAGACCGAGGGCGAGGATAATGAAGAAGAACAGCACGCTCTCCAGCCCTTCGGGGCCGAGGTCCCTCATCACCGTAGCCCACGGAAACAACAACACCGTTTCGACATCGAACACGAGGTAAAGTATCGCAAACAGGTAATACCCCACGCGGAACTGCATCCACGACGTACCGCGGGTAGGAATACCGCACTCATACACCTCTCCCTTCAGCGGGTTCGTCGAACGGGGCGCGAGCCACAGGGCTATCAACAGGGCCGCTCCCACCAACACGACGGCGGTTATCAGGACGACAAGGAATAATGCTGAATTGCTCATTTCATGAATGATTTTATGTATTTTCGACAACTGCGGCACGACCCGCCCGGAAACGAAGCCGAGGGAATGCCGCACCCCTCTCCACCGACCGTGGAAAGCTGCAGAGCTCGGCGTCCGCCACGACAGACGGACTATATAGACGTCAAAGGTTGAGCCGCCTCAGTTCGCTGAGAGAACCGCCCGAACGGACACTGCCGTTAAACACGGACTCATAAAAACGCAGTTCGCCGACAACGGCACTCTCCGCGGCCGGCTGGAAACTGATGAATTTATGGAAATCCTTGATGTTCAGCACAGAATAAGCACACGAGAAACCGTTGGACAGACCGAAACTCCCCTGTTCGCACGCAGTGTCTCCCCCGTCGCAGTCGACCGTCAGCACGAGACCGGGATGCTCCGCCGTCTCACTGCCGAACGCAATCGGACTCCGCGACGCGAAACAGTACGCGAACGCATTGAAGAGTATCGCCGTCAACAATACGATGAATTGCTTCCAGTTCATTTCCCGAGCGATTTCGGGGGCAAAAATAGTACAAAAACCAATACGCAGTTCACCCCGGAAAAATAAATAACCGGTGCCATAGCCCTCTGCAACGGCACTTTCCGTCACGGAAAGGTCAGCCGAGCAGGTATTTCTCGACCAATGCGGCACAGGTACGCACATATTCCGTACAGGGTTTTTTCCTGAATCCTTCGGGCAGGCCGGGTTCGAGTCCCAACAACTGACCGCACCGGATGGAACCGTGTTCTGCCCTGAACGCTTCCGCCATCATCTTCACGGTATCGTAATTGGCATTCCGGGCCTCCTTGCCTTCCGATACCGCACCGTTATGAAGACCGGCCAGCATGGACATGCCGCTCACCGTACCGCAAACATGGCGCATGCCCGCCAGCCCTCCGCCGAACGGCGACGACAGTTTCATGGCCGTCCCCTCGTCGAGCCCGAAACGGTCGGCATAAGTAACGAACACCGCCTGCGCACAGTTACACCCCTTTTTGAAACGTTCCACCGCTTGCTCCACCCTGCTTTCCATATCTTAATTCACTCTATGATTAAATCCGCCGGCACCGCCTCCGCGAAAGCCATGAGGTCTGCCGGGGCGATGACAATCTGTACCCCCCGGACACCGGCACTGATGTATATCCGCTCCCGCCGCCCGGCACCCGCATCGATGAATGTGGGGTAACGTCTCTTCATCCCTATGGGTGAACACCCGCCGCGGACATACCCCGTCAGCGGCAGTAGCTCCTTTACCGGAACGAGGTCGGCCTTCTTGTTGCCCGATGCCCTGGCCGCCTTCTTCAGGTCTACCTCGGCATCGCCGGGTACGACGCATACGAAAATACCCGTCCGGTCGCCGCGCAGCACGAGCGTCTTGTACAGCGCCCCCGCATCCACACCGAGCGATTCGGCTACGTGTATCGCGGAGAGGTCGTTCTCATCCACCGGATAGGTATTCAGTTCATACGCTATCCCCGCCCTGTCGAGCAGCCTGGCCGCATTGGTCTTGTTCTCTCTCTTCATCCGGGACGACCGTTTGACGCCGCAAAGTTATGAAAACGCCCCTTCACATACAAGGTACCGGGGCCGTTACTCCCGCTTCTTCCCACAGGCGAAAGCGGAAAGTCCCCGCAGCATGCGGCTCCGTGGCACATGTTTTGCACCCTTTCCGCAGACCGGAAAATTCCCGGTAACGGAATAACAACTTAAAAGAAAGGATGATTATGGCACTATTACACAAAATCGGCCAAAGCGATTCGGAAAGCGTGTACGACGCTTATGCACAGAAGCCCTCGGAAGGCACCATCGCCAAATACAAAATGCCCGACGATTCCCACGACCCGGAGGTCATTACCGACCTTATTCTGGACGAACTGCTGCTTGACGGCAATGCCAAACAGAACCTCTCCACATTCTGCCAGACCTATGCAGACCCCTATATCCGCAAGATAATGGACGCCTGCATCGACAAGAACATGATAGACAAGGACGAATATCCCCAGACGGCGGAAATCGAGCGGCGCTGCGTACAGATACTCGCCGACCTCTGGAACTCGCCCGAGAGCAAGACGACCATCGGATGTTCGACCATCGGTTCGAGCGAAGCCGCCATGCTCGGCGGCCTGGCCATGAAATGGAGATGGCGCGAAAAACGGCAGAAAGAAGGAAAACCAACCGACAAACCGAACCTCATCACGGGTCCCGTACAGGTATGCTGGGAAAAGTTCGCCCGCTACTTCGATGTGGAACTGCGCGAGATACCGATGGAACACGACCGCCTGCTCATGACCCCGGAAGAGGTGATAAAGCGTATCGACGAAAATACCATCGGTGTCGTGCCGACTTTCGGCGTGACCTTCACCCTACAGTACGAGCCGGTCAAGGAGATAAGCGACGCGCTGGACGACTACCAGAAGCGGACGGGGCTCGATATCCCCATCCATGTGGACGGTGCCAGCGGCGGTTTCATCGCCCCCTTCATCCAGCAGGATATCGTATGGGATTTCCGCCTGCCGCGCGTAAAATCCATCAACGCTTCGGGCCACAAGTTCGGTCTCTCGCCGCTGGGTGTGGGCTGGGTGGTATGGCGCGAAGAAAGCGACCTACCGAAAGACTTGATTTTCAACGTCAACTATCTCGGCGGAGAGATGCCTACCTTCGCCCTCAACTTCTCGCGGCCCGGCGGACAAATCATCGCACAGTACTACAACTTCCTGCGCAACGGCCGCAAGGGATACGAACGCATCCACAAGGCCTGTCAGGAACACGGCATGTTCATTGCCGGAGAGATTGAAAAGATGGGTATCTTCGACATCCTTTACGACGGTTCGACCGGTATTCCGGGCGCCGCATGGATGCTCAAGAAAGGAACTGACCTCGGCTTCAATATCTTCGACCTTTCGGACAGGATGCGTGTGCGCGGATGGCAGATAGCCTCCTATACGCTCCCGGTAAACTGCCAGGACATGGCCATACAGCGTGTGCTCATCCGCCACGGCTTCAGCCACGACATGGCCCAACTGCTGATAGACGACCTGCAGCGCAGTATCGAATACCTCCGCAAGAATCCCATGACGCACAGCCTCGACGAAAAGACGGCCGGCGGATACCACCATTAAAATAATCGGATATGGCCAAGACAAATACCAAGAAGCCCACGGCCGGCAGCAGTACCGGCCTGGGCAAACCGGGTAGCATGAGTACATGGCAACTCGCGCTGATGACGGCCGCGGCCGTCATCAGCCTGCGGGGACTGCCTATGATGGCACAGGAAGAACTGACCATGTTTTTCTATATTCTCTTCGCCACCGTACTGTTCCTCATCCCCGCCTCGCTGGTCAGTGCCGAGCTGGGAGGGGCATTCGCGGCCAAGGGCGGCGGCGTCTATACATGGGTCAAGGAGGCCTACAACAAAAAGGCGGGCTTTCTCGCCATCTTCCTGCAATGGATACAGAACGTGGCGTGGTACCCGATTGTACTCGGATTCGCCGCAGCGGCTATCGCCTACACGATAGGAAAGCCGGAACTCGCCGATAACGGCAAGTTCGTCGGTATCTTCTCGATAGCGGTCTACTGGCTGGCTACCCTGCTGACCTTCAAGGGAAGCTCCATCGTATCGAAAATAACCAGCCGGGGGTTCCTCATCGGCACCGTCCTGCCGGGCATCGTGATAATCGTGATGGCACTGGTATGGATAATCGGCGGCAACCCCATCGCATTCAAGGAGCTTCCCGCATCCGTGCCGGAAATCGCCTCCGTGACCGCAGGGCATCCCCACCCGCGTTTCTTCCCCCATATGACCGGCCTCAGCGACCTGGCCTTCCTCGCAGGCATCGTGCTTCTGTTCGCCGGCGTCGAGGTACATGCCGTACACGCCAACGAACTCCGCAACCCGCAGAAGCAGTACCCGAAGGCCATGTTCATCGCCGCAATCATGTCGTTCCTGATATTCACGCTCGGAGCGCTCGCCATGGCGGTGATAACTCCCTACAAGGACATCAGCCTGCAGTCGGGACTCATGGAGAGTTTCCGTTACGTATTCGACCACTACCACATCGGCTGGATGACCAACGTCGTCTCGCTGCTCGTCGCATTCGGAGCGCTCGCCGGCGTCCTCTCTTGGATAGCGGGGCCGAGCCGCGGACTGCTCTGGACGGCACGTGACGGAGAACTCCCCCAATCGCTCACGAAGACCAACAAGAACGGCGTCCAGAAAAACATCCTCCTTATACAGGGCGGTATAGTGACCCTGCTGTCGCTGTTCTACATCTTCATCAAGAACGTGAATGTCGCATGGTTCCTGCTCAGCGCACTGACCGTAGGGCTCTACCTCATCATGTACATGCTGATGTACGCCTCCGCAATCAAACTGCGCAGGACGCAGCCCGACCTTCCGCGGGCCTACAAGGTTCCGGGCGGCAACGCCGGGATGTGGCTGATAGCCGGCATCGGATTCCTCGCGGTGCTGTTCTCGTTCGTACTCACCTTCTTCCCGCCGTCGCAGCTTCCGGTCGGCAGTCCGGCCACTTACACGGCGCTCGTGGCGGGCGGAACGATACTGTTCGTAGCCATCCCGCTCATCGTCAGCAGCGTCATGGCGAAAAAAAGAACCGCTGCGAGTGCAGGGACGAAAGGCTCCGGAACGGGCAAGTAATCCCTCTCCAATTCGACAAGAAGGCACGGACTTTTCACAGCTCCGTGCCTTTTTTCTCTTACAATCAAACCGTCCGCCGCCTTCTCCGAAAGGCGGCGGACGGTCGTTTCCGGACACACCAAAACGGACGGCCGAACGCGACCGTACCGACAGACAATCGTTAAAGATAACGACAAAAATCCACAATTACAACACATCCGAAACTTGTTTGTTCAATTTATATTCCATAATTTTATTTACACAATGAACGTGTATGCTCGGAGCCGAAACACGACTGCTGCACATTCCGTAACATGCGGCAGAAAACCTGCCCATCCGGAGATTCAGAACTGTATCGGCCTATCGTTCCATTCCGGATGCAGCGGCTGTTCCGGCGGATACATATCCGCCGGACAGTATTTTAAGGCAGTACGGCAAAGCCCTGAATACGGAAACGGAACCGTTCACCATCCGTCTACCGTTACAAGGAAAGCCCGGAGAAAGACATTCATACGGAAAGGTAGGAGCGGCATGCGGGAATGACGCCAAAAAAAACTAATTTTGCATGCAACGGAATTCCTCCGGAATGCATCATGCATATATCCGGATGAAGACGACTTTCCCGGCTTTACGATAATTTTACCAAAGCGAACCGCTAACGATGGACAGATTTCTCCGCATCCTCTTCACAACCTGCATGCTACTACTGCCGGCAGCCGGAGTGTCCATGCCGGCGGATGGAATACGCGGCGGGAATGCCGAGACAGGAAAAGCATGTGCATTACAGTCCGTTACACCGTCAGACGAGCCCTCCTCCGGCGAAGAACAGAAGCGCCGGAAAGTAGGCCTCGTACTCAGCGGAGGAGGGGCCAAAGGCGTCGCGCACATCGGCGTCATCAAAGTGCTGGAAGAGGCGGGAATCCCCATCGACTACATCGCGGGGACAAGCATGGGTGCCATCATCGGCGGCCTCTATTCGATAGGCTGGTCCACGCAGGAGCTCGATTCGCTGGTCAGGAACCAGGATTGGATGGCACTGTTGAGCGACAAGATACCCCGACGCGACAAACTGCTCTCGGAGAAGGAGATAACCGACATGTACATCCTCTCCGTCCCGCTCTCGCTGGACAAGAAGTTCTCCATACCCTCCGGCGTGCTGGCCGGACAGAGCGTCCTCAACCTGCTCAACGAGATGACGCTCGGCTATCACGACGACGACCTCGATTTCGATTCGCTGCCCATCCCCTTCGCATGCGTGGCCTACGACATGGTGAAAGGCGAGGAGCAGGTCTACCGCCACGGCAACCTGCCGCTGGCCATCCGGGCGAGCATGTCCATTCCGGGGGCGTTCGCACCGGTCATACGCGACAGTATGGTGCTGGTGGACGGCGGTATATACAATAATTTTCCGGTAGACGTCGCCCGCGACATGGGAGCCGACATCATCATAGGCGTAGACCTCGCTGCAGGCCCTCACGACATGGAGGGACTCACCTCCATGATGGGACTCATCGACCAGATAACCACCTTCCTCGGCCGGGACGAATACACGAAGAACCTGCAGGACGTAGATCTTTACCTCAAACCCGACATCAAACCGTACAATTCGGGCAGTTTCAACCCCGAAGCAGTGGACAGTCTGCTGATACGCGGCGAGCGGTGCGCACGGCAGAACTGGGATAAAATCGTGGCCCTGCAGGACAGCATCTACACCGGCAACACCTACATGATACGTAAGGAGCGCATCCTCGCCAGCGACACCGATTCCGTCCGGATAGGCAACATCGAATTCGTGGGGCTGACACGCAACGAGGAGACGTTCCTCCGCCCCTCTTTCGGCATTGACGAACAGACGGTGATAACGAAGGGGCATCTCAACGACGCCATCACGAAACTCAGAGGGTCGGGAGCCTTCTCCTATGTCACCTATACGCTCGAAAGCAGACCCCCCTATACGCTCACCGTCTCCGTGGACGAGAAACAGGAGGCGATGATAAACGTAGGCTTCCGGTTCGACACGGAGGAGATGGCGAGCATCCTTCTCAACACCACCCTTACCCTGCGCGGACTGCAGGGGCCACGGCTCGGTCTGACTGTCAGACTCAACGAAAATCCCTACATCAAGCTCGATTTCCGCTCCAGCAATATCCTGATGGGCCGGCTCAGCCTGTCGTACATGTACAAAAGCAACAACTACCGGCTCTACCGCAACGGCAGGGGCATCAACAACATCACCTTCGGCCAAAACCGCGTCGAACTCTTCTTCTCACCCGCCAACCCCATCGTCTTCAATCCCAAGGTAGGAGTCAGCTACGAACATTTCAACTACAACTCGTTCCTTTTCGCCTCGGACGACGACCGCATCGCCGTGAAACCCGAAGGGTTCGTCAATTATTACCTGACGGGCAACCTCGAAACGCTGAACGACCACTACTTTCCCACGCGGGGCGTATCGGTCTACGCAAAAGCGGCTCTCCATACCGACAACGGCTACGGTTACAACAAAGGAACGCCGTTCGCATCCGTATCGTACAGTTTCCGCTGGGCGCTGTCGGCCACCGACCGTCTGACGTTCATCCCCTCGCTGTACGGGCGCACGCTCATCGGCAACGAAGTGGCCTACTCCTACTACAACTACATAGGCGGAGAGGTGGCCGGCCGCTACATGGAACAGCAGATTCCCTTCGTCGGCATCAACCACATGGAAACGGCCAACCGGTCGGTACTCACGGTGAACCTCGAAGCCCGCATGCGGCTCTTCGCACGCCACTATATATCCCTGAAAGGGGCATACGGCATACAGAACGAGAACTTTTTCAAGATGTTCACCGAAAGCCGCAACCTGTTCGGAATAGGGCTGAAATACGCCTATAACTCACCCATCGGCCCCATCTCGATTCTCTTCGACGTCTCCAACATCGATAAATCGCTCGGCGTCTATTTCAGTCTGGGGAAAACCTTCTGACGGCAGCCGCCTGCGGCCGCTAACCCGGATAAAAGACCTTCATTTGCGGGTACAAGATATATGTCGTACCTTTGGGCGCCGTGGGTAAAGAGAGGATAAAATACATAGCGGCGCTGCTGCTGTCGCTGACGGTGTGGTATCAATGCTGTACCACCCTCTTCAGCCATACCCATACGATAGGCAGTTACCGCATCACCCACTCGCATCCCTACACGGGCACTTCCGACAATCCGTGCCATTCGCACACGGCGGCCCAATTTCTGACCATCGCCCTGCTGTCGGCTTTCACGGCACTCGCCGCCATGCTGGCCGGAGCGGCGGCCGCCGCTCCGGAAACGGGCAGGCTGCTACGCCACCTCCTTCCCTGCGGCACCACGGCCCCGCATACTCGGGCGGTATCGCTCCGAGGCCCTCCAGTATCGGCCTGACTTCCGAACCTTTCCTCATCAAGATTCTCCGTTCCGCATGGCCCCATGCAGAGCGGACTACCGATACCATATATAAACGAAACACATAATTCATGAAAAAGATATTTCCCGGACTGCTTCTCTCCCTCCTCTTCCCGGCCATGCTCGCCGCGGAAAACACCGAAGAAAGTCCCCGCAAACCGCTCAGCGACGCCAATATTACAGGACACGTACAGGACGCCGCCACCGGCGAACACCTTCCCTATATCACCGTCGTCGTCAAAGGCACCACCATCGGGACGGCGACCGACGGAACGGGACACTATTTCCTGAAGAACCTGCCCGCAGGCGAATTTGTCCTCGAAGCATCGATGCTCGGCTACGGGACTGTAGAGAAGAGGGTTACGACCACGAGCGGCAAGACCATCGAGGTCAACTTCGTACTAACGGAGGACTCCGAACGCATGGATGAAATCGTGGTCACGGCCAACCGGAACGAAACCAACAAAAAAGAGAGCTCCACCATCGTGAACATCACATCGGGCAAGCTCTTCTCGGCCGTCGGTTCCTCGACACTCTCCGAATCCATGAACTTCACGCCGGGCCTCCGCATAGAGAACAACTGCGGCAACTGCGCCGTCACGCAGCTCCGCATCAACGGACTCGAAGGCCACTATTCACAGATACTGCTCGACAGCCGCCCGATATTCAGTTCGCTGGCCACGGTCTACGGCCTCGACCAGCTTCCCGTCTCCATGATAGAGCGGGTGGAGGTGGTACGCGGGGGCGGCTCGGCCCTCTACGGAGCCAACGCCATCGGCGGCGTCGTAAACATCATCACCAAGGAGCCCCTCTACAACACCCTGAACGTCTCCAACATCACGAATGTCTTCGGCAACGGCAAACTCGACATCAACACTTCCATCGGAGGCGCATTCGTCTCCGACGACCACAAAGCCGGCATGTATATCTTCGGCATGGTGAAGGAACGCTCGCCTTACGACCATAACGGCGACAACTTTTCGGACGTTCCCGGCATCAAGTCGGAAACGGTAGGCTTCCGGGGTTATTACCGCACCGGCCTCCGCTCCAAACTCACAGCCGAATACCACCACATCCACGAGTTCAGACGAGGCGGCGAAATGGTCGGAGAGGACGGCCAGGAGATGTTCGACCGGCCTCCGCACGAGGCGGTCATCGCCGAACAGCTCAACAATACGATAGACGGCGGAGGCCTGCGATTCGACATCTTCTCGCCCGACACGCGCCACAAAGGGGCCCTCTATACCTCCGCCCAGAATATCGCCCGCCAGACCTATTTCGGAACAGAGAGGCAGCTCGACTCCTACGGAGCCACCCACGACCGGACGTTCGTCGCGGGCGGACAGTACACCTACGACATGGACCGCCTGCTCTTCATGCCCGCCCAACTGACCGCAGGTGTGGAGTACAACTACAACCACCTCACCGACCGGTACCTCGGTCTGGGCAGGGAGATGGACCAGGTGACGCACATCGTCGGGGGCTTCCTCCAGAACGAGTGGCGCACGGAGAAGTTCAGCCTGCTCATCGGCGGACGGCTCGACAAACACAACCTGATGGACAAGGCGGTATTCAGTCCGCGGGCCAATATCCGGTACAGTCCTACCGAATCGGTAGGGCTGCGTGCCAGCTATTCGAGCGGCTTCCGCGCACCGCAGGCCTACGACGAAGACCTGCACGTGGATGCCGTGGGAGGCGCCCTCAAACTGATTGTCCTCGCACCGGACCTGAAACCGGAGTATTCCAACAGTTTCAGCCTGTCGGCCGACCTCTACCACAACTTCGGACGGGTACAGACCAACCTGCTCATCGAAGGATTCTATACCAAACTCGACGACGTCTTCACCCTCGTCCAGATAGGCGAGGATGCGGACGGCAACTTCATCATGGAGCGCCGCAACGCTTCGGGAGCTACCGTCAAGGGATTCAATTTCGAGGGCAAGATAGGGATACCCAATCTGTTCGAACTCCAATTGGGATACACCCTGCAGAGCAGCCTGTACGACCGGCCCTTCGAGTGGGCCGAAAACTCCGACCTGCCCGCACAGCGCAAAATGTTCCGTACCCCGGACAGCTACGGTTACTTCACCTCCACCTGGAACATCGCCCCCCGGTTCCGCGCTTCGCTGTTCGGAACCTATACGGGCACCATGCTCGTCCAACACACGTTCTACAACGCCCAAACCGACAGCATGCAGGATGCGGAGACGCTGACGCCCGATTTTTTCGACATGGGCCTCAAACTCGCCTACACTTTCCGGCTCTCGACGAGCGTGAACCTCGAACTGAGTGCGGGCGTCAAAAACATCTTCAACAGCTACCAGAAAGACCTCGACTTCGGGCCGCTGAAAGATGCAGGCTACGTCTACGGCCCCGCGCTGCCCCGCATGTTCTTCGCAGGACTCAAACTGACCATGTAAAAAAGATAAGGAAAGACTGTACGAATGAAACGGACATCCGGCATCATCCTCTCCCTCCTGCTCTCCCTCCTGCTCTCCCTCCTGCTCTTCCTCTCCCTGTCCCTGCCGGCACAGGAGAGGGACCGGACCGAATTGGAACAGGCACTCCGCACCCTCGTCGAAAGGAAGCGGGCGGAGACGGGCATCGCCGTCATCCTGAACGGAACGGATACCGTCACGGTAAACGACGCCGGACGGTATCCCATGATGAGCGTCTTCAAATTCCACCAGGCACTCGCGGTGGCAGACTTCCTCGACCGGAACGGCCTGCCGCTCTCCACGCCCCTGCCGATTTGGGAAAGCGACCTGCTGCCCGACACCTATAGTCCGCTACGGGATGCATACCCGCAGGGCGGCATCGAGATGAGTATCGGGGAGCTGCTCGTCTACACGCTGCAACTGAGCGACAACAACGCCTGCGACCTCCTTTTCAGATACATCGGCGGTCCGACTGCCGCCGACCGGTATATTCGTACACTGGGAATCGAGGGATTCGCCGTCGAAGCGACGGAAGAGGAGATGCACCGCGACCTGACAGCCTGTTACCGAAACTGGAGCCATCCGCTCGATGCGGCACGGCTGCTGGAGATGCTGATTACCCGCCCCCTGTTCCGGGACGCCTCCCTGCAGGAGTTCATCATCCGAACCATGACGGAATGCAATACGGGACCGGAACGGCTGCCGAAACCGCTGGCCGCCACGGGAGCGGTTATCGGCCACAAGACCGGCAGCGGCGACCGGAACAGCACCGGAGCCCTCATCGGAACGAATGACATCGGATTTGTACAGTTGCCCGACGGCCGGCACTACACGATTGCGGTATTCGTCAAGGATTCGCAGGAGAGTCTGCAGGAGACCGAACGGATAATCGCAGAGGCATCCGACATCGTCTATCGATACATGGAACGGCAGGAATAATCTCACGTCCGCACTGCCACTCTTTTCACGCACGGGAGGCAACGGTCTCCGGACAGCATAAGTATCACGCCGACCGGTACCGCTTCAACAACCGCTGCCGGAGTCCCTCCGGCAGCCATCGGAAACCAGTCTATTCCCGGATGCCCATACCACAACGAACCGGGGCGGCGCACATGCGCCGCCCCGGTCATTCGGCCGATACCGGAGCTTACATGACTATCGCACCGAGCAGACTGCGGAGCAGGAAGACGGCTGCCACCGTAAGGATGGAGTAGAGTTCGGGGAAAGCGGCGAGGATAAGCGTATTACCCATCACGTTGTGCCCGTTACCGATGGCCGCTATACCGTTGGCGCATATCTGCCCCTGACGTACGGAGCTCAGCAGGCAGACCAGGCCGACCAGCAGCCCCATACCCAGGATGGCGGCGGCCTGCAACACGGTGATACCCGGTGTCAGGTAGTTTTTCACGAGGAAGAAGCAGACGAAACCGTACAGACCCTGCGTACCGGGAAGCGCGGTAAGTATCATGTAACTGCCGAACGCCCCCTTGTTCTTCTTCATCGCCCCGATGGCGGCGTTCGCCGGATAGGAAACGCCGAAAGAACTTCCGATACCCGACAAGGCCACCATGAGCGCTATGCCGATGTAAGCAACATAAATTGGTTCCATAATGTTTTTGTTTTTAGTTTGATAATTATTTCGTTACAATTATTTTTCTGCTTTTCTGAGCGGAGAGAACTCCCGCTGCGTACTTTCAAAACCGGCGTTCTTGTAGAACTCCACGAAGGTCAGACGCATCGGATGTACGAAAGCACCGAGCGCTGACATGAAGAGATTGATGCTGTGCCCGAAGAGCAGGATGATGATGGCCACTATCTGGCTCACGACCACGGGCATGTCGGCCGTAAGACCGAATGCGAGGTCATTGAAGACCAGTGCGAGCGTACCGCCCGACAGGCAGAGTGCGAAGAGCCGGATATAACTCAGCACATCGCCCAGCAAGCCCGTGACGTTGTTGTAGGTATTCCAGAGTCCGCTGCCGAAATTGACCAGCGGGTTCTTCTCCGGATTGTGGAGAAACAGCATCAGCACCGCACCGACGCCCATCACGATATAATAGACCGGGGAAGGCAATACGATTCCCACTCCCGGCAGAAACATCATGCCGAGCCCGCCGACGAGTATCATGAGCCATCCGAGCGTTCCGAGCGAATATTTGAATCCGAAGCGGCGCGACACATTGACGATGTTGAGCACCAGCGCGAAAATTATCTGCACGAGACCGAGCCCCAGCGACAGCGTAAAGAGCATGTCCGTATCGAAAAACTTTTCGCGCATGCCGGCGAACATCTTCACACCGGCAAGCTGTACCCCGAAAAACGAACCGGCCAGAAACCCGAAAAGCACCGAAGCGAGACCGCAAAGCAGCGTCAGGTTGGCTATCTGTTTCATGGCAGTCGTCTTTTTCCTGCGCAGGAAGAACGAAGCCAGCACGAGAATCAGTCCGTAACCGGCATCGCCGAGGCAGAACCCGAAAAATATCATATAGAAAGGTCCGAAAAAAGCGGTCAGGTCCATCGTTCCGTATTTCGGAAGCGCATAGAACTGTCCGATGACCTCGAACGGATTGACGAACCGGTTGTTTTTCAGAACGACGGGAGTATCGTCCTGCGGCGTAGGCTTCTCCTTGAAATAGACGACATCCGGATATTCCTCCAACAGCTCGTCCACCCGCGCCGAAGTCTCCTGCGTGGCCCAGCCCTCCATGATAACGAGCCGGTTCTCCACTTCGCGGCGGCCGCTGCCCGCCGCACGACTGAAATCGAGCCGTTCACGGAGCCGTTCGCCATGTGCCTCGATGGCATCGCGCGAAGCATACGCACGGGCCATTACCGCCCGCAGCTCATCCATCTGCGCCTCCATGGCCGCTATCTCCCGGCGTTTTCCGGCAGCGGTCGTTTCCGGTGCCTTCTGTTCCTGTGCATCGAACGGAATCTCTCCGCCGTCGGGTGCGACGACCACGAAATAAGTGCGTCCCTCCCGTTCGGCTACCGGTTCCACGATAATCGCATCGCCGGCCGCCCGCCGCACAGCCGCAAATTCGCTGTCATAAACAGAGAAAAAGCGCAGCACCACTCCATCCTCCGCAAGTTTTTTCACCGCTTCCGGCGAAAAGTCGCCCCAAACGGCCAACTCGTCCGCCTCCCTGCGTGCCTTCTCCAGCCGCCCCTTCAACTCCTCGATGGCAGCCGAAGCCTGCAGGTATTGCCTGAAAGCCTCCTCCCCGTCGCTGAAAGGCTCGCCCGGCTCAAATCCCTCCTCTTTGGCGAGTTCGGCGAAACAGCTCTTCGCCGCACGGTGCTGTTCGAGTTCGGCCAGCATTGCCCGCTCCTCGCCGTTCGCTTCCCAGCCCGTGGTCGTTATATCGACCAGACCGAGCTCCTGCAGCGCCGCGAGAAACTCCTTTTGCCTCTCATGATAGAGCACAAAAGTATATTTGCTCATCTTCACTATCATACGGCTTCCGGTTCCTGTTGTTCGTGTTTGCTCTTCACTATCTTCTGTGCGCTCTTGGAGAGGTTCTCCTCATCCTCCAGAAAGCGCCTTATCTTGAGAATGGCGGTTTCATAACCCGGTATCTGCACCTTTTCGTACAGGTTTACCTTCTGGGTGGTCTTCTTGCGGGCATGGTCGAGCACCTCCATACGGCGCATATAGACCTCGGACTCGATACCCGCCTGCGCAACCTCCTTGAGCAGGGCGATGCCGTCGGCATACCACACCGGACTGCTGAACAGGTCGTAATCCTTCTCCTCGAAATCGACCGCGCCGAGAACCGGCACATTCACGCCGGCTATCTTCGACATGCGCAGGTCCACCCCCTTCACCGTCAGCAGACCGGGGTCGAATTCGCCCCAGAGCGCCGACATGTATTCATACCGGCCGAGCAGCGCCTCCATGCGCTCCTGCGCACCGGCAGCCGCATCGCGCGCCTTCTTCACCTCCAGCCGCAGCGCCGACTCCTTGCTTTTAATGGTCGGAAGGGCACGCTGGCGCATCTGGAGCTTCTTGCGCATCTCGCCGAGCGACGTCTTGTTATATTGAAATTTAATTGCCATAGTTCTTCTCTTTTTCCCATTGCGTACGGCGCCAGCGTTCCACGGCGCCCAGCAGCAACGTACTTCCGCCCAGCAGACATACCGCAGCGGCACACCACATCCACACCGAAGCGTCCCAAAGCGTACCATTCACCCCTTTGACAAGAACGACCACCGCCAGCAGCTTGATACCCTGCCACAAACCGTATCTCCACGGCGGCATCGCCGTCTCCGCCGGCCGTACCGCATACCGACGCTCCCTGAGGTCGATACCGCCGACAAGCAGGGTACCGCCCCCTGCAACGAACACCCCTATCAGCAGGAGCAGCACGAGGTCGTGTCTATCGTATTCGGACAGCAACATGACCGTCACGACAATGAGTACCCAATATGCCGTACTCACCATCAAACCGTACCACCAACTGTCTCCGCTTCTTTTCATATATCCGATTCCGTAACCGGTTCCTAACGGCCGTCTCGCGCCTGTTTCTCTTCTCCACCCTGTCGGTTACGCTCCTTCCGCCTTTCGAGGATGCCGAAAATCAGCGTTCCCGCCGCAAGCGTCACCACCCAAACCGCTATCGCAGGCATCCATCGTCCCTTTTCGGGAAATCCTCCTGCGACCAGCATCGGCACATGCACAAGCACCAGCATGACGACACTCGTCAACAAACCGTACAACCAGCAATTCATGCGCCCCGCCATATTCCGTTCAGGCTGTCCGGGGCCAATACTTCTCGGTCAGCGCCTCCTTGATGGCGACCTCGCTCTTGGTAAAATATTTCGCGAAGAGCCGCCATGCCGTATCGAGCATCTCGGTAATTTCAATATTGACGTCGATGGCCAGCAGCTTTTCGGAATACTCCTTGGCGAACTTCAGCGTCCGTTCGTCGTAATCGGAGAGGTCGAAGCCGTTCTCCAGCTTGGTCTTGGCGTTGGCCGCATCGGAATAGAGCCGCACCGCGGCATTCATTACCTGCGGATGGTCCTCGCGGGTCTTCTTCCCTATCACAAGCTGTTTCAGACGTGAAAGGCTTCGGAAAGGGTCTACGATAACCTTGCCCGTATCGCTGTCCTTACGCAGGAAGAGCTGTCCCTCGGTGATATACCCCGTATTGTCGGGCACGGCATTGGTAATATCGCCGCCCGAAAGGGTGGTCACGGCAATGATGGTTATCGAACCGCCGTTGGGAAGCTGCACGGCCTTCTCGTATATCTTCGCCAGGTCGGAATAGAGCGACCCCGGCATGGAGTCCTTCGAGGGTATCTGGTCCATACGGTTCGACACGATGGCCAGCGCATCGGCATACAGCGTCATGTCCGTCAGCAGCACGAGTACCTTTTCGCCCTTGTCCACGGCGAAATATTCAGCCGCAGTGAGCGCCATATCGGGCACCAGAAGCCGTTCCACAGGCGGGTTCTCGGTCGTGTTCACGAAACATACGATGCGGTCGAGCACCCCGGCATTCTCGAACAGATTCTTGAAATAGAGATAGTCGTCGTTGGTCATGCCCATACCGCCGAGGATGATTTTATCGGCCTGCGCACGCAGCGCCACATCGGCCATCACCTGGTTGTAGGGCTGGTCGGGGTCGGCGAAAAAAGGTATCTTCTGCCCGGAAACTATCGTATTGTTCAGGTCGATACCGGCGATACCGGTGGCGATGAGTTCCGAGGGCTGGATACGTTTGAAGGGGTTTACCGTCGGGCCGCCTATCTCCCGTGCCTCGCCCTCCACCGGCATGCCGCCGTCGAGCGGATTTCCGTAGGCATCGAAGAATCGGCCCGCCAGTTCGTCGCTCACCTTCAGCACCGGCGGCTCGCCGTGGAAAACCACCTCCGCATCGGTGGCGATACCCTCCGTTCCCTGAAATACCTGCAGCGTGATGTCGTCGCCCGAAATGCGCACCACCTGAGCCAGCTTGCCGCCGACGGTGGCCAGCTCGTCATTGCCGACGCCCTGCGCCCTGACCGTCACGGTGGCTTTGGTAATGTTGTCTATCTTGGTGTATATTTTCTGAAATGCTTTCGTTGTCATGACAGTGACGGATTTATTTGTTTGACTCCTTCGCGGCGACCATCTCGTCGATTCGCGCACGGTATTCGGCGAACTTGTCGCTCTCCCATTCGGAATAGTTGAGCTGTTTGAAAAGGTTGATGAGCGATTTGTAGAACTCGACGCAGCTCTGGAAATCGTCGAAACCGAATTTGCGGTCGCAGATGTCGAGTACGAGATTGTACATGTACCGCTGTCTGTCGAGCGGCGTATTGGCATCCACCGCATCGAAAGCATCCTGCTGCAATATCACGAAATCTATCAGCTCGCTCTTCCAGAAGCGGTCGTGGTACTCCACCGGCACACCGTCGTCGCCGAGAATGTCAATCTGCTCGGAGGCCTCCTTGCCGCGCTGGACGATGGTCTTGCCTCTGTTCACGAGGTCCACCCATCCCGGTTCCACCCGTTCATCGAGGTATTCGATTATCTCCGGATATTCGAGGTATTTGGAGTAGCTGTCCAGCGGGTCGATGGCCGGATAGCGCTTGCTGTCGGCACGCTGCTGCGAAAGGGCGTAAAAACAGCGGGCCGCCTTTTGGGTGGCCTCCGTCACCGGCTCCTTCAGGTTACCGCCCGCCGGCGACACCGTACCGAGGAAAGTCACCGAACCCGTCGCACCGTTGCGCAGGTGCACCAGTCCGGCACGGGCGTAAAAATTGGATATGACGGCCGAGAGGTCCATCGGAAAGGCGTCCTGTCCCGGAAGCTCTTCCAGACGGTTGCTCATCTCGCGCAGCGCCTGCGCCCAGCGCGAGGTGGAGTCGGCGAGAATCAGCACCTTCAGCCCCATGGCCCGGTAATACTCCCCGATGGTCATTCCCGTATAGACGGACGCCTCGCGCGAGGCGACGGGCATGTTGGAGGTGTTGCAGATGATAGTCGTCCGCTCCATCAGCTTGTGTCCCGTATGGGGGTCGTCCAGATGGGGGAACTCCGCGAAGATTTCCACCACCTCGTTGGCGCGCTCCCCGCAGGCAATCATGATGATGATGTCGGCCTCGGCCTGCTTGGCGATAGCGTGCTGCAACACCGTCTTACCCGCACCGAAAGGCCCGGGAATGAATCCCGTACCGCCGTCGGCTATCGGATTGAAAGTATCTATCGGCCGGACACCGGTTTCGAGTATGCGCGAAGGACGCGGCTTGGACACATACGCCTTGATGGGACGCTTCACCGGCCACTTCTGCACCATCGTCACCGGATGTTCCCCGCCCTGCGCATCTTCGAGCACGGCCACAGTATGGTTGATATTATACTCTCCTGCTCCGGCCACGCTGCGGACGGTATAGCTACCCTCGAACGCGAAAGGCACCATTATCTTGTGCATTATCCACTGCTCCTTCACCTCGCCGAGCCAGTCGCCTGCCTCTACCCGGTCGCCCGGTTTGGCCAGCGGACGGAACTCCCAGAGTGTCTCCTCGTTCAGCGGCGAGGTACGCTGCCCGCGCCGGATGAACAGACCGTCCATATCGGCCAGGTCGTTCTGCAGACCGTCGTAATTCTTCGAGAGGATGCCCGGTCCGAGCGTGGCTTCGAGCATGTGCCCCTCGAACTCCACCTCGGCCCCCATCCGCAGGCCGCGGGTACTGTCGAACACCTGTATATAGGCATCGTCGCCGACGACCTTGATGACTTCGGCCATCATTCTCACCTCGCCGAGCTTCACGGTGGCTATCTCGTTCTGTGCCACCGGCCCCTCCGTCTTCACGATAACGATGTTGGAAATGATGCCGGTTACTTTACCTTTCGTTTTCATATCTGTCTCTTTGTTTTTGTCGGTTTACATGTCGGGCAGCGTTCCGGACGCCGTCAGACCCTCCACGAGTCTGCCGAGCATCTCCCGTCCGCGCTGCGGGTCGAGCGCCGCCCACCGGTGGATGATATTCACCTTGACCAGATAGCCGAGGATGAAATCCAAATCGAAATAGTTCGTCAGGGTGAGTTCGTCGGCCATTTCCCAACGGATGGCATCCATCCGGTTCTCCTTCTCCACCAGATTGCTGTCGTCGGCCACGGCAAGCATCACGCGGTCCACATAAGCGACTTCTCCCTTGATTCCGAAATCGGCTGCGGAGCTGCGTGCGAGCGCACTCTCTATATCGCCCGTACCCACGATGACCTCCGCCACGGGAATCCCGCGACGCCGTGCGGCGAATGCGGCCGCTATGTTACGCAGTGTCCGGTCGAACTCCGCCCACCTCCTCATGAACTTCGACGACGACCGGGCGCACGCGGCATAATAGGCAGCGAACAGATTCCGTTCGAGAGACTTCTCCATATCCACCTCCTCGCTGACGTCCGTACCTTCCCCCTCCTTGTCGGCCGCATTGAAAGCGGTTATCACCCGGCCGAGGAAAAGGGGAAGCCGCGACGGGGAGACGAGCTCCTCCTGCAGCTCCTCGCGCGAAAGATTGCCCAACGCCGAGAAGTGCTCCCTACCGGCCCGGAGGCTGACGATATTCTCTATATCGTAATACGTATAGAACAGCTCCACCGTCCTGCGGTCACGCGCAGAGAGCTCCTCCTTTATCTCCGCGATGATGGCCGGGGCATCGAAACCCTTCTTCTCTGCATCGAGCGAATACTCCCTGAGCCCTGCGATGAGACAATAGTAATCTTTCCGAAACATATCGACCTATTTTTCGGCGTACAGCATTTTCGCCACCCGCTCCTTCAGAAATTCAGACAGCAGCGCCTCGAAATCGGCTTCGGAAAAGCTGATATAATATCCGCCGTTTTTTTCGCCTATCCGGAATCCGCTGCGGACACTGTCGGAATAACCGACCTCCACCCCCTGCGCCAGCAGGCTCTTGGCCGCGGCCTCGAACTCCTTGCCGAACCGCTCCTGCCACTCGGCCGGAAGCAGCGCCGAGAGCGTCACCTTTCCCGCCGAATCGGCGCGCCAGCCCGCCGCGACGGCGAGCAGCATCTCCCGCACGAATGCGGGGTCCACCGCCGCCTCATGCACCGGTCCGGAGAGGGTTTTGGCGATTATCATCTCCGAAATGTGCTCCTTGAGCGCACCGACGGCCTGACGCCCGGCCAAGGTCACTTCCGTCATGGTATTTCTGCGAAGCTCCTCCGCCTTGCGGCGGGCCTCCTCCACGACGGCGGCTGCCTTCTCCTCGGCCTCCCTTACGATAGCGTCGGCCTTCGCCTGCGCATCCGCTACGAGTCTCTCCGCATCGCTGCGCCCTTTGGCAAGCCCCTCCTCATAGAGCTTGTTGGTCAGTTCCTGAAGTTTGTTTTCCATGCTGTATATGTTTTATTATTCCTTGCACTGCACTCCTCATCCGCTACCGCGGATACCGGGGTAACGCCCGTCCTGCAAAAATAGTATCCGCCGGCGCACCCTTTCTGTCCTGTTCGGCCACGTTTTTGTCCGAAACATCACTCCTGATGGCCGGGACGAAGCAGGTCGGTCACCACTTTTACCGGAGTAAAGGTCGTCGCGGGAACCTCTACGAACAGGGTGTTCCAATCCGACATGGCACCGTTCCACAATCCAGGCAGCTCCATCGCCTTCAGCGGCTTTCCGTCCTTGGACTTTTCGGAGATGAATCCGGTCGAACGGTCCACATAGCGTGTCAGGTCGTATTTGCGCCCCCTTGGGCCGCGCACGCCGCACACGATATCCACCGGATTGAAATGGGTGGCGCCGCCCATGACCGCTTCCCTCCGTTCAGGCGCTATCTGCGACGACTCGGCTATCTGCAGCGATACGAGCCCGTCGGCACTGCGTGCAAAGAACGGGCCTCCGCCCGGTTCCCCCTCGTTGCGCACCATGCCGCACACCCGTACCGGCCGGTCGAGCACCCGGCACAGAAACGCGGCCCGGTCGGCCGCCGCACGCGCCCCGAATCCTTCGGGCAGTTCCACATGCAGGATATCGCGCACGAAAGCCTCCGCCGCATCGACGCCTTCGGCGGCAGGCGTCTCCTCTTCCAGCATTCTCAGGTAGCCGTGAATCTTCTCCTGCACTTCGAGGAGCAGCCCGGCCAGCGCCTTCTTGTAAACCACCGTATCGCCCCGACGGGAATCGGTGGTCACATTGTCTATATTCTTGATGAAAACGAGGTCGGCATCCATCTCGTTCAGGTTCTCAATCAACGCTCCGTGACCGGCCGGACGGAACAGAAGCGAACCGTCGCCGTTCCGGAAAGGCGTATTGTCCGGATTCACGGCTATCGTATCGGTCGAGCTTTTCTGTACCGACACGGTGACATCGTACTCCACACCGAACCGCTCGCCGTACTTCGGAAGCGCGGCATCGAACACTCTGCCGAAATCGCCGGCATGTTCGGGCGATACGGTAAAATGCACCGCCACCCGGCCCCCGCACGCCGCATACTGCGCCCCCTCGGTCAGGTGCTCTTCCAAAGCCGTGCGCACTTCGGCGGGATAGCGGTGGAAAAGTATCAGCGCCTTGGGCATGTTTCCGTACCCGAGTCCGCCGGGCCCTACGATACCGCGGACGACATCCTCCGGCGAAGCTCCGGGGGGCAGAAGCCGCCGCAAACGGTCGTAAAACGCGAATCGCTCCAGCGCACCGAGTACCTCGGCAGTCACCCGGTTCTCCTCCCCGGAGGAGAGATACCCGAACAGCTCCCGGAACATCCTCGTCGCCGCACCCGAAGCAGGCACGAACTTCACCACGCGGCATACGCCGCAGGCCCTGTCGTAACGACGCCCCAAAGTAGCCAGCCGGCTGTCGTCGAGACGGAGAATACCGTCGCCCACGGAGGCGGGACGCACCACATCAAGATACGGAAATCCCTCTCTAAAACCGACAAGCTGCGCTTCCACCGCTTCCGGGTCGATACCGTGAGCCTTCACGCACTCCCAATCGCGTCTATCCAGCATATTCCATCTTGTTAAATCCAACAATCTTCAAAGATAACAATTATTTTGATTATCGTATAACGCAAGGGATTTAAAAATATGCGAAAAAACGAACAACCTTGTTCTCCGCCTCTTTCGGCAGTGCCTCCGGAGAGCCTTCTCGGAGCCGCCCAAATTACCGGAGACAGGGGACAAATCCGGAAATTTTGGGTAAATTTGCGCCGTTATGACAAGGGAAATCCTGCATGCCGACCTGTTGGGACGGAACAGTTTCGGCGTCGCCGCCACCGCCGACCGCATCGTGGAGTTCAGCGATGCAGCCTCGTTGCGCGACTACCTCGCTGCACACGAAGACATCCGGCAGGGAAAGCTCGGTGTTTTGGGCGGAGGCAACAACATCCTCTTTACGGAGGATTTTCACGGAACGCTGCTGCACCCCGCAGGCGAAGGTTTCTCGGTCACGGGCTCCTCGGGCAACAGCGTCTCGGTACGGGCAGAAGCGGGACTCGACTGGGAGAAGTTCGTGGAACGGTGCATCGGCCTCGGTCTGTGGGGGACGGAAAACCTGACGGCGATACCGGGAACGGTCGGCGCCGCTCCGGTACAGAACATCGGAGCCTACGGAGCCGAAGCGAAGGATATCGTCGAATCCGTCGAGACCCTCGACCTGGCCACGCTTAAGGAGGTCTCCATCGCAGGATGCCACTGCGGTTTCGGTTACCGCGACAGCATTTTCAAGGGGGTACTGAAAGGCCGGGCGGTCATTACGGCCGTCACTTTCCGGCTCTCGCGCACCCCGCGCCCCAACCTCGGCTACGACGCACTCGCACGCGAAGTGGAGGATGCTGGCGGGGCGACACTGGAGAACATACGGACGGCCGTCCGGCGGATACGCGGCGAGAAACTGCCCGACCCGGCCGTCACGGGCAACGCAGGCAGCTTCTTCAAGAACCCGGTAGTGGACAGCGAACTGGCCGAAAGAATAAAACGGAAATATCCCGACATGCCCTCCTATCCGGTGCCGGAGGGGGTGAAGATACCGGCCGGCTGGCTGATAGAAAAGACCGGCTGGAAAGGAGCCTCGCTGGGCCGGGCAGGCGTTTACGGCAAACAGGCGCTCATCCTCGTGAATTTGGGCGGAGCAACGGGCAACGAGGTCACGGCGCTGGCCCGACGGATAACCGACGACGTGGAGACCCGGTTCGGTATCCGAATAGCGACCGAAGTGAACATATGGTGACGGAAGCGGACGGCACGGAAACACAGTGTCCCCGCAACGACAGAAACGAAGCCGGCGGACGGAAGAGACGCCGCAATCATACGGAACTATGCTCGAAGAGAAATTTCAAAGGTATATCAGAGAACACGCGCTGGTGGAACCGGACGACAGGATACTGCTCACCGTCAGCGGAGGCGTGGATTCGATGGTCATGATGGACCTTTTCGTGTCGGCCGGCTACAAGGTCGGTGTCGCGCACTGCAACTTCCAGTTGCGCGGAGAGGAGTCGGACGAGGACGAAACGCTCGTACAGATGCGTGCCGCAGGGTATGGTCTCCCCTTCTTCAACCGCCGGTTCGACACGCAGGGCGAAATGGAAGCCACCGGAGAATCGGTACAGATAGCCGCCCGGAGGCTGCGCTATGAATGGTTCCGCGAACTGAGCGCCGAGCACGGCTACGACGCCATCGCCATCGCCCACCATGCCGACGACTCCATCGAAACGTTCTTCATCAACCTGATGCGGGGCACGGGGCTCAAGGGGCTCACCGGCATCCACAGGGTAAACGGGAAAATCATCCGCCCGCTGCTCTTCGCCTCCCGCCGGGAGATACTCGACTACGCCACGGCCCACGGCATCCCCTTCCGGGAGGACTCCTCGAACCGCTCGACGAAGTACATGCGCAACAAGATACGGCTCGGCATCGTCCCGATACTGCGCACCATCAATCCGAACTTCACCGAACTCATGGGGGCCAACATCAGCAGGCTGACCGATGCCCAGCTCTTCATCGACCGCTGCATCGAAACAATCATGCAGCAGGCGGTGACGACTGCGGACGGAATCGTCACCATCGACCCCGCAGCGATAGACCCGCGAATGCCGCTCAACTACGTGATATATGAAATCATGAGTTCCGGATACGGTTTCAAGGGCGACGTCGTGGACGGACTGATGGAGGCGCTCCAGCGCGGAGCCACCGGCCGGCGGTTCTATTCGAAGGATTACGCCGCCTACATCAACCGGGGACGGATAATCGTCGTCCCGGTCGCCGGAGAAGACCCCTGCGAAACGGAGCTCACCGCCACGGCACACAAGGTCTACTGCGGCAACAGCGTGATACTCGCCCGCCACACCGACATCGACAATATCGAGAGCCTCCGCCAGCCCGAAAACGTCGCACTGCTGGATGCCGACCTGCTCCAGTGGCCGCTGAAGCTGCGCAGATGGCACGAAGGCGACGCGTTCGTCCCCTTCGGAATGAACGGTCGCAAGAAAGTCAGCGATTTTCTGATAAACGAGAAGGTATCGCTGCCGGAGAAGAACCGGCAGTTCGTACTCGTGAGCGGAGACGACATCGTCTGGGTTGTCGGCCGGCGTATCGACGACCGCTACCGGGTATCGGACAGGACCGAGAACATCCTTCTGCTGAGAAGGGAAATCATATAGGCCGACACAGCGGCGGAAAGGGAAACCATGGCGAAAGGGAGCGGAAAGACGACATTCAAAGATACCGTAACGGCCTACGAAAGGCTCCGGCGGGAGATTGCCGCCGGCAGGTACGCTCCGGTCTATCTGCTCATGGGCGAGGAGGGATACTTCATCGACCGCATCGCCGACCAACTGGCCGGCACGGTACTCACCGAGGCCGAACGGGACTTCAACCAAATCGTGGTCTACGGGAAAGATACCGACGAGGGAACCATCATCAACTACGCACGGCAAATGCCCATGATGGGCCGCTACGAAGTGGTCATCGTCAAGGAGGCGCAGTCGCTCCGCAAACCCGAACAGCTCTCGCTCTACACGGCTGCCCCCTCGCCCTCCACCATCCTCGTCGTCTGCTACAAGGGCAAGAGCCTCGACAAGCGCACGCAGCTCTACAAGCACATCGTGCAAAAGGGCGAAGTACTCGAATCGGTACGTCCGCGCGACTACGAAATCACGGCCTGGCTGGGCGACTTCGTCCAATCGAAGGGGTGCACGATAGAGCCCAAGGCGCTGGGAATGCTTACCGACCATCTCGGCACGGACATCTCCCGCATCTCCAACGAACTTGCCAAGCTGCTTACCTTCCTGCCCGAAGGAACGAAACGAATCACCGCGCAGCACATCGAGGACAACATAGGTATCAGCAAGGATTTCAACAACTTCGAATTGACGAAAGCTATTTCGGAGAAGAACATGGCCCGCGCCATGCTCATTGCCGACCACTTCCGGCGCAACCCGAAGGACAATCCGCTGACGGTGACATTGAGCGCCCTGTTCACCCATTTCCAGCGCATCTTCATCGTCAATTACAAACGGTGGGAGATTCGTCACAAAAACGTTCCGGCCCCTTCGGACGCCGAACTGAGCGCCCTGCTGAAACTGCCCAACCCCTTCTTCCTCAATGAATACAAACAGGCGGCCAACCTCTACCCCAACCGTAAGGTATTCAATATCCTCGGCCTGCTACGCGAATACGACATGCGAAGCAAAGGCATCGGAGGCGGTCCGCAGGACGACGGAGAACTGCTGCGGGAACTGCTGCTCAAAATCTTCATGACATGACCCCGCCGCAGCACATCTACCTCAACGGTGTCCTGCTCGACGGAAGACAGGAAACGCTCTCCGCACAGAGACTCTTACAAGACAACTACGTCCATGCCGCGGTGAACACTTCCGCCCACAGTCCGCTCTATCTGGAGAAGCACCTCGCATACGCCGCCGAATCCTACCGCAAACTCTACGGCACCGTGCCGCAGTTCGATACAATGCAACTGCGCGAAGGAATAGAGGCCCTGCTGGATGCCGACCGCATGCCCCGGCTGGGCAACATCGTCCGCATCTACCTGCTGCCTTCGCAGCGGAGCGGCGATGCCGTGCCCGACCTGCTGGCAATGGCCGACCACTCCACCATATACCGCGGTTACGAGCTCATCAGCATCCGCCCCAAAGCGATACTAACCAACTACGAGATTCCCTTCTGCGGCCATCGTACCGCCGTATCGCTTACGACCTCACGCTACATGCAGGCGTTCGCGGAGCGTACCGGCTGCCATGTAGCCCTGCACTGCAACCGGGCCGAACGCCTCATATCGTGCGGCGAATACCCGGTTTTCCTTGCCCGCGACGGCGCCCTCTTCACCCCGCCGGCAGAGACGTTTCCCGCCTGCACCGAACGCGACCTGATGTTCCGGGCCTGCTCCCTGGCAGGCATCCCCATCACGGAACGCAACATCGCCGCCTCGGAAATCCCCGGCGCCGACGAACTGATGGTCTTCAACCATACGGGGCTCCAAAGCCTCCTCTCGCTGGGAAATTACTACTTCTACAACCTGCTCGCCCTGCGCATCGAAAAGGTGCTCCGTACCATTACGGAAGAGGGGCTGCAAGCCTGACGCCCGCTCCCGCCCCGACGCGCAGTTCGGGTCCCCGTCCAGATACCGGAATATCGCACGCCGAAAAGAACAGCGCCCGGAAAAGACGGACCGGGGAACGCACTGTCTCCGGTGCGGAACAAGAGACGCCGCCTCGACAGGCTTCTGCCGGAAACCGCATATATCCGGACGGGCACTCCGTCCGCACCAGAAACAGGGCCCGATACGTATCCGTACCGGGCCCGATATCTCCGTCCGCATTGCCTATCGGTAATAGCTGCCCCTGTAAACAGCGGTATTGCCGGCACCGTCCGTAACCCGGAGCTCCACCTCGTGCCGCCTGCCCGTACCGCACACCTCGTCATCGAAATAGTGGTAAAGCATCCCGTGCACCGTATCGTGTTCGAGCATCACCCACTCTCCGTCCACCGTCGCGGAATAGGAGGCGACGCCGGAAAAATCGTCGCTTATACGGAAACCGATGCGCCGCTCGCCGGACATATCGGTTCCCGACCTGAACGATGGCGTGACGGTAGGGTTTACCGTATCGGCCGCGGCACACCATATCCCGAAGAGGGAAGCACGCCCCGTCACGGCACCGTCGGCATATTTCGCCGGTGCGGCGGCAAGCCGCCCCTTATCGGTAAGACGTGCAATGACCACCCGTTCGCGCAGCTCTTCCGGCACGTCGGCCCGGAAAGAGAGTGTCACGGGAGCCTGCAAGGGTACCGACGCATCATGGACGGCATAGAAATCCGACAGGATATGCGTCCCTTTTCCCACCGTCACGGCAGGCCGGCCGGAGAGTTTCTCCTGCTCGTAGAACAGCGATTCGTAAAGTGCGCCGGCAGGAATGGTGACCTTGAGCCCGTCCGTCGTCCGGGAGTAGTGACGCCGGAAATCCACCGCTTCGGCATCGGTCGGGATACTGACCGTCGCAGCGGCGGCCGAGGGGTCATACGTCACGGGGAAAGTCAGTACGGCCGTATTGCCGCTGTCGTCCTCCACTTCGATACGGACCTCGTCGATGCCCGATGCGGGGTCTATCAGGCCGCGCCCCACGGCCCGAGGGTAGAAAGGCATCGCCCCCTCGTTCAGTACGGCCAGGCGGAATATATCGTTGGAGGTGGTACCGTTCAGCACGTAATCCGACAGCACCTTGGCAAAATGGTTCTCCCCGAAAGTGAAGCCGTCCATCAGATATTCCAAACGCGTTTGGCCATCAACCGAAAGTACGATGCGGTAGGTAGCCATCGAGCCGCTTACATCGTTCTTCCTGTCCATCGTCTCCACGCAGAAATACCCCCGGCCGGGCAGTACCATGGGAGCCTCCAGCGTATAGCGGGCACCGCTTCCTCCGATTGCGGCAGCCCTTCCCGCAAGCGTGTGCACCGGGACGCCCATGAGCGTATCCACCAGATAGTAGCTGACACCGAATATCCGGGGCGGCAGGTCATCTTTCACCCGGTAATATCCCCTTGCGATGGGGTTCACCGTCCGCTGCGAAGCCCCTTCGCGTATCTCGAAGTGGAGATGCGGGCCGAACGAATTGCCCGAATTGCCCGACAGGCCGATGACTTCGCCCCGCTTTACGGGGAAACGACCCGCCTCGGGAAAAAGGTCGATGTCGTTGCGTTGCTGCCGGTAACGCTCACTGCGCACGTACGCCTCCACCTCCGGAGTAAATTTACTGAGATGGCCGTAGACCGAGATATTGCCGTCCGGATGCGCCACATAGACCACATTGCCGTAACCGTAAGGCTTCACGCCAATACGGTAAATCTGTCCGTCCTCGACGGCAAGCACCCGCTTCCCCTCGACGCCCCCGGTACGGAAATCGACGCCCGAATGGAAACGGGTGGAACGAAGCTTCCCGAAATTGGAAGAGCTTTGCAGCACCGGCATATCGAGCGGCTTTCCATAATCCTGTGCATGCGCCGTACCGCCCTGCAACGCCGCACAAACCAAACACACGCCCACCGACAGCCGCAGTCTCCGGCATCCGGTCCGAACCATCTCTTTCATACGTTCCCTCGTTTCGGCCGCCCCATTACGAAGCGTTCCCTGCTTATATCGTTTCAACATACGGTTTCCCTTATTCCGGAGTGCGCCTTTATCACCCGCAACACTCCCGACAGCCTGCCGGACAGACCGCAAACAGCTTCCGTCCCGACAACCGGCGGCACCTTCTGCCAGAAAGCAGCCACATCCGCCCCATTCGGAACAATATCTGTCACTCCTCCTCTTCCTCCGCTCCCGTCCGTGCGACGGCCCGCGAAGCCGCCTCTACCACAATATCGTAATCGTAACCGCGCGAGAGGCCGAAACGGACGAGTTTCCCCTTCACTTCATATGCCGTGCCCGACACGCTCCGAAGTTTCCGGTCGAGCAGCTCCTGCAGTCGGTCGGCCACGGCGCCGGTTTCGTACTCCCGCACAACGGCCTCTTCGACGAGGTCGGACGGTATTCCCTTGGCACGGAGTCCCGCCCGTATCTTGTGCACGCCCCATCCCGCCAGCGAGGACTTTTCGCGCACATAGGCGGCGGCGAAGCGACGGTCGTCGATGAATCCCGACTCGCACAGCCGATGCAGTATCCGTTCCCTATCGGCTTCGGGCACGTTCCACCGACGCATCAGCCGCAGCGCATCGCCGCTGGAACGCTCCGCCCGGGCAGCATAGCGCATCAACCCTGCCAGCGCCTCCTCCGCACTTTTGGCCCGCTTTCCGTGGGGCCCTGCCTCCTCTTCCTTCTCCTTCATCGTTCACTCCTTCACACACCGTACCATCCTCGGCTTGCCGTTCATATCGCACCGGCACTCCACCCCGACGAACCCCTGCCCCGACAACAGCGTGCAAACGCCGCAGACATAATCTTCGTGCACCTCGAAAAAGAGCCGGCCTCCGGCATCCAGCAGCCGGGCGGCCTTATGTCCGATTTCCCGATAGAAAAGCAATGGGTCGGCGTCCTCCACGAACAGTGCCCCGGCGGGCTCGTACAACCGCACATTGTCACGCATGGAGGCATACTCCGAGCGGGGAATATAGGGCGGATTGGATACGACGACATCGTAACGGTGCCGCGGCAGCAGTCCGGCGAACGTATCGTACGGCGCCGTCGCATCGGCCTGTACGAAATGCACCGTTGCGCCGTTCACGGCCGCATTTTCCACCGCAAAAACCAGCGCATCGGGCGAGATGTCCGCCGCATCGACCGTCGGGGCGACAAGCAAACGGGAAAGCGCGACAGCAATGGCCCCGCTGCCCGTCCCGATATCCAGCAGACGCACTCCCGCAATACCGGCACAGTCGGCCGCAATCCACTGCACGAGCTCCTCAGTCTCCGGGCGAGGTATCAGCACCCCCTCCCCGACACGGAACGGCAGACCGTAAAATTCCGTCCGTCCGGTCACATACTGCAACGGGACATGCGCTGCAATCCGCCGGCACGACTCCTCCAGCACTCCTTCGTCAGCCACGGCCTCTGCGCCGGGGTCGGCCACGGCCTCCGCCCGCGAGAAGCCGCAGAAACATTCGGCCACCTCGAACGCAATGGCACGCGCCTCTCCTGCCGTATAGGCATCGGGCACGGCACGCCGTACTCTTTCCAACACTTCCCCGCGTTTCATTTCCCGTCAAAATTACGCAAACGGCACCTAAAATCCAACCGTCCGTCCCTGGCCGGAACCACGTTCCGCATCGAACCGTTTCCCATCCGACAGATGCCGCTTGCCCATCCGCTTTTTATCACTACTTTTGCAGAAACACGAACGGCCATGCCCAGGCAACTCACACCGGAAGAGCAGCAAATCATCCGCCAGACCGAAAAGGAGGGGGCGGAACTCGCCGAACGGGAACACGACGGCAAGGGGGCGAACAGCATCATGCGGCGCATCGCCGGCATCCTGGTTTTCGCCGCCGTCTTTCTCCTCTTCGCCTGCATCGCCTACTTCGTAGTCAGCAGCACTACCCACTGAAACGACAGCTCCCCTCAATCATCACATCACAGCGAAAACGGCACGCAAAGATTGCGTGCCGTTCCGTGCTTTCATCCGCCGCCTCCGGTCACTCATACTGTCCGGAACGCAATGCCTGCACCTCCCGCGGCGTCAGGAAACGCCACTCGCCGCGCTTGAGACGCTGTTTCGTCAGTCCGGCGAAATAGACACGGTCGAGCTTCGTCACCTTATAGCCCAGATGCTCGAACATGCGCCGCACGATACGGTTGCGCCCGGAGTGTATCTCGATACCTATTTCCGTCTTCTTCGTCCCCACGTAGCTGACCGCATCGGCATGTATCTCTCCGTCGTCGAGCTCGAATCCCTGCACCAACGCATCCATGTCGGCATGCGTCAGCGGTTTGTCCAACGAGACCTGATATACCTTTTTCTTCTCGAAAGAAGGGTGCATCAGTTTTTTGGCCATATCGCCGTCGTTGGTGATGAGCAGTACGCCGAGACTGTTCTTGTCCAGACGTCCCACCGGATATACCCTCTCCCGGCAGCCCTCTTTCAGCAACTCCATCACCGTCTTGTCCGCATGGGGGTCCTCCACCGAAGTCACATATCCCTTGGGTTTGTTCATCACGATATATACCTTGCGTTCGTTGCGGATGACGTTCCCGTTGAAACGCACCTCATCCTGCTGCGACACCTTGGCTCCGAGTTCGGTCACGACCAGTCCGTTGACCGAAACCACACCCGACTGGATGAATTCGTCCGCTTCACGGCGCGAGCAGATACCCGACATGGCGATATAACGGTTGAGCCGTATCTTATCCTCGATAACCGGCGCCGGAAAAGTCGGATAGTTCTCCGAATTGTACTTGGGCACTTTGGGGCCCCGCTGACCGGCCGGACGACGCCTGTCGGTCGGTCGACCGCCGTAAGCACCGCCGCCCTGAGTTCCGTAAGGTTTGCTGCCGTACCCTTTCCTGTCCCCCGTACCGCGTTCGCCGTAAGGACGCTTGCCGTCGCCATAACGCCGTTCGCCGCCCTCGCTGCGGCCATACGGCCGACCGCCGGCATACTCTCTCGGTTCCTTGCCTTCGCCGCGTTCACCTTCGCCGTGACCGTACCGCGGGGCATAACGCTCCGGACGCCCCTCCTGCGAACGGTCGTTCCCGTAACGGCTGCCTCCCTCGAAACCGCCTTCCGGTCTGCGGTATCCGCCGCTCCGGCGCTCGCCCCCCTCCGTATCGCGGGAGGAGTCGTAACGGTTCCGGCCAACCGGCCGGTTGTACTCATCGAAATTGGGATTGTAGGATTTGCGCCTCGCTGCCCCTTCGCCGGACGGTCCCTGCGGACGACCGTCGGACGGATAAGTCCGAGTATCGTAACTGTTCCGGCGGTAACCGGAACGGTCAGAGCTACCACCTTCGCCTCGCTGCTCGTATGGCGCCCGCTCGCGCGGACGGTAGCCGCCCTCCGTTCTGTTGCGGTTGCGGTCATCACCGCTTTCCCCGCCGTAACGCCCCGAACCGGCATAACCGCTGCCGCTCCGGTACTCCTGCGGACGCCGGTGCTCTCCGTCGTAACGGGCCCCCTCGGCGGGTTCGTGTCCCTCACGCCGGTAATCCACCTTTTCAACCGGCCTCGAAGTCGTTATCCGCGTCCGCTTGTCTTTTGCAAATGCCTTATAAGCAGGCTGTCCCTCCTGCGAGCCATCCGTATCTTCCCGATGAGGACGGCCGTCACTGTTTCCGAAATCTTTCATTATTTAAGTATTAATGCCATACGGACAACAAATGTAACGCATTTTTCATACATTTACACCTGTCATAAAATTTGTTCATCATAAAACGTCCATGAGATATAATTTCGACGACATCATCGACCGCCGGGGCAGCGGATGCGTCAAATACGACGACCTTTCGGCCTTCGGCAATGCAAATGTCATACCGCTGTGGATAGCCGATATGGATTTCGAAGCTCCGGAGTTCATCTGCCAGGCGATAGCGCGCCGCGCCGCACACCGGGTATTCGGCTACGGCATGCGTACCGATGCCTATTACGCTGCAATCACGAACTGGGTGGAACGCCGCAATGGTTGGCACATCGACCGCGAATGGATAGATTTCACGCCGGGTGTGGTTGCGGGGTTCGTCTTCGCCCTACGGGCCTTGTCGGCCGAGGGCGACGGTATCGTCATCATGCCTCCCGTCTATCCTCCGTTCGCCGCCCAGATAAAAGCCAACGGCCGGCGGGTAGTGGAAAACCCGCTCATTCCCGAAAAGGGATACTACCGGATAGACTACGACGACCTAGACCGCAAACTGGCAGAGGCCACGGTACTGCTCTTCTGCAATCCACACAACCCCACCGGCCGCGTATTCACTGCGGAGGAGCTGCGCAGAGTAGCCGACCTGTGCCGGAAACACGATGTCGCGATAGTGAGCGACGAGATACACTCCGACCTGATATTCGCTCCCTGCCGCCACACCCACATCGCTTCGCTGTGCGCCGAAGGACAGCGGTGCATCACGCTCATCGCCCCTACAAAAACCTTCAATATCGCCGGGCTTTCGACCTCCGCGGCCATCACGCCCGACCCCGCCGCCCGGGAAGCGCTGCGGACGGAATTGGGCAGGTACCATGTCGACCAGGGCAACATCTTCGGCACGGCGGCGCTCATCGCCGCCTACAACGAAGGCGAAGAGTGGCTCGGCCAGATGCTCGACTACGTACACGGCAACATGGAATTCACTGTCCGGTTCCTCGCAGAACACCTTCCCGAAATCAGGACCGCCATTCCCGAAGGCACCTACCTCATGTGGCTCGACCTGCGGGGCCTGGGGCTGGGACACGAGGAACTGCTCCGTTTCATGGCCCGGGAAGCCGGTGTAGGACTCAATGACGGAGCTGCGTTCGGGGTACAGGGCCGCGGTTTCATGCGCATGAACATGGCGACCTCCCGTACCCTTATCAAAACGGCACTCCTCCAGATAGAGGCAGCATGGCAGAGCAGGGAAAACCGGCACTGACGCGTGCGTCCTTCAGCACACTGCGCGTGCTTAAAAGCATCCCGCCCCACACGAAGATACGGCGCGCCGCCTACGGTATACCGCATGAAACACCGACAGCAGCAGACCGCCGGGACTCAAAATACGGCACACAAAAAAATTACAGGAATATTGCCTTTCCTCTTTGCAAATTCGGAAATACTCCTTATCTTTGTGGCGCTTTTAGGAAACTCCGGTTCCTGGGAAACTCCGGTTCCTGTAGGCAAATACGATGCTTCTTTAGCTCAGTTGGTAGAGCACGACACTCTTAATGTTGGGGTCCTGGGTTCGAGCCCCAGAGGGAGCACAAGCCACTTCCGCTGGAAGTGGCTTTTTCTATGGCATTCGCTCCTGTTCTTGTTCCTGTTTCCCTACCGGCTTCGGATGGAAAATCAGAATACCATCGACTGCATTCCAACCGACGCTTTCGCAAAGATTCGGTTCCACCGGAATCTTCGCATCCGAGATGCGCTCCCTACCCGATGCACAGTTTGCCAATACATACTGCTCCCCCCACACCTATTACAAGATATGAAAATGATTCCGTATCTTGTCAGCCCAAACCCGGAGATATCTTTACCCGGCCTGCAAACACGAACAGAAAACGCGGTTTCTCTACCCGGCCGAGCCGGTCGGTACGGATTACCCGCCAAACGCATGGCCAACTGTTTAAAGAAATAGATACCGTAAAAAACGGTCAGCATAACCGGGGATACGATACGAAAGGAGTTCATACCGACTGTTCGTCAAAAACGAATTACCCGAAACGAGGCGCTTGCGTCCGGATATTACAAGGCCGAAAAACGGCTGCTATTCCACATCCGGCATACGGAAGACGGAGAAATGTACGCTGCCGTAGGTACGTACCTGCAGCAGGGCAGGATGCCCCTCGAACGACCGCTCCTTGGAGTGCTCGAATATCAGCAATCCTCCGGGGCGCAGCAGCTTCCGTTCGAACACAAGTTCCACAACCTGTTCCGACCCTTCGAGGTCATACGGCGCATCGGAGAATATCACATCGAACCGTTTCGATGCGCTCTTCAGGTAAAGAAAAACATTGGCTCTGACGGCATAGAGGTTCTCCATACCGAAAGCCGCAGCCGTCCGGCGGATAAAATTGTGATGCACCGCATTGACCTCCACCGAGGTGACACCCGCCGCACCGCGCGAGATGAATTCATAACTGATGGAACCCGTCCCCGAAAAGAGGTCGAGCACTTCGGTCCCCTCCAGGTCGATGAGATTGCCGAGTACATTGAACAGGTTCTCCTTCGCAAAATCCGTGGTAGGACGAGCCCTCAAATTACGCGGAGGATTTATCACCCTGCCGCCGAATCTACCGCCTACGATTCTCATAGTACCGCATGAAAATGTGTTACACAAATGGCCGCCGCATGGGCACGTCGGATACCGCTGCGCCGCTCGAAACCAAAAGGCGGAAACTTCAGATAGCCGCCACCCGGCCGAAATACCTTTTCAACGTATCCGTATAACGCACGGGCCGGTCGCCGTAAATATACAGGGAGATATTACGCTCCCCGGCGGCAAGTTCCGACAAATAATAGACCATATCGGCCGCACCGTGCAACGGATAGACCTCCGCAAGCGACAATTCGCCTGCCGTGCCGTACCGGGAGATGTAGACATTCTCCTGTGTCGGATAGACCACGAAACAACAGTCGCCCGAAGCCTCCGTCCGGCGGAAAGCCGCCATGCTCTCGTGAAGCGGGGAGTACCACGCCGCCCGATGACCGAGCCTGTCCGCCAACCACGATGCGACACCCGTATCGACCGGAAATAGGGCACAGACGCCCCCATACGCCTCCGTCCGGACAGCCTTCATGTCCGGTGAAAGATGCACCCCCATCCGGGCGAGCCACTCCGCCGGCACGGCATCACCGACCACCGCATCCGGCACGAAAACGGTATCGGCCGTATCGGCAAAAAGCCGCACCCTATCATATGTATCGATACCGCTCTTCTCCGCAAATGCGTCGAACGCCGCTGTCATCTGTTCGCGCCGGCTCCCCCCGGGGGCGAAATACGCCTCCATCGAGACCGTCCCCGCACCGTCGCCGTCCGAAGCATAAAAAGAAAGTCCACCCTGCCGGAGCCGAATGGACAATATCTTTTGCACCGGACGGGTACTATTCCCAGTTACCCGCATCGTTGGTCGCACTGGTCATCGAACCCACCTTGATGCCCGGATAGTCGTTGAAGGTATTCTCCCTTTCGTCTATCAGGTTGATGAGCTCCTGTCGGTTGAGGTCGGCAAGGAATGCCTTGTAAGGAGCGCGGCACTCGAACACCTGTACCGTCACGCCCGATTCGGTCTTCAACTGACCGGCTTCGAGGATGAACTCCATGCCGTCGGTATAGGGAATGTACCGAATCATCTCCACCTTTTCGGGCGTCATCTGCTTCGAGCCGAAAATGGTATCTATGACAGCCACCTTGAAAGTCTCCCTGCTGACAAGCCCGCGGGCTACGGCCACCGAGTCGTCCGCCGAACCGAAAGCCTTCTCATAAACCATGGAGTCGTTCAGCACGAAATTGATGAGGCTGTCGAAATTGCCGGTATAGACCTGATTCACCTGTTTATAGGCCCTTTCGGCGGTACGGATATCCTTGATGCGGTCGATTACGGCCGCAGACCTCGTTTCCACCTCCTTCTGGAACTTGAGCGGAATCGTCAGCTGGCGATATACCACGAAAGCGAGGAACACTATCACAACAGCGAGCACAATCTGGATAACTTTTTTCATCTCTATATTTTTAATTTTTAAGTTTGTAACGCGTAAGGCAGTAAAAACAGGATTACAAGCTAATATTTCGCAATGTTAAACGAACATATCGCGTCTCAAATTTACGCGAATTTTGCATTTGCGCCAACACTTGGACAAAAAAAAATCATTGAGGCGCTGGCCTCATGGCTTTCCGATGCCGATACCGAACGCATCTTCATCCTCAACGGATATGCTGGAACGGGCAAGACGTCCATCATTGCGGCGTTCGTGGCGACACTTAAAAAGTTGAGGATAAAACCCGTAATGCTCGCCCCTACCGGACGGGCGGCGAAAGTCATGGCGCGCCATACGGGACTCGGCGCCTCCACGATACACAAGAAAATCTACCGGCAAAAAAGTTCAGCAGACCCCGAACCGGGGTTCTCGCTCGACTTCAACCGCGAAAAGGACGCCTGTTTCATCGTCGACGAAGCCTCCATGCTCTCCGCCTCCGCCGATGCGGGCTCTCCCTTCGGAAGCGGCTCGCTGCTCGACGACCTCTTCCAATATGTCCGGCAGGGTACACGCTGCCGCATCCTCTTCGTGGGCGACGATGCCCAGCTGCCGCCGGTAGGACACGACCGCAGTCCGGCGCTCGACCCCGATTTCATGGCAGCATACGGTGCGGTGGAGTACGGCACGCTGGACGAAGTGATGCGCCAGAGCGACGATTCGGGCATCCTGTTCAACGCCACCATGGTGCGGTGCATGCTGGAGGCGGGCATCACGGAGCCTCCCCTCTTCGAGATGTCCTATCCCGACTTCCGGGCGATAGACGGCGGGGAGTTCCTCGAAAAGGTGGAGGAGTGCTATTCCCGCTACGGACGTGAAGAGACCATCGTCATTACCCGTTCCAACCGGCGGGCCAACCGTTTTAACGAAGGCATCCGGCGCCATGTGCTCTTCGCCGAGGAGGAGATAGAGTCGGGCGACATGCTGATGGTGGTGAAGAACAACTACTACTTTACGGAGCGGGAGGAGGAGCCGCATATGGATTTCATGGCCAACGGCGACACGGCCCGACTGGTCAAACTGCGGCGTTTCGAAGAGTTCTACGGCTTCCGCTTTGCCGAGGCCCGGCTCAGCTTTCCCGACTACGACGACTACGAAATCGAGTGCAAAATCCTGCTCGACACCCTCGCCTCCGAAGCCCCCGCGCTGACGCACGAACAGGGCAATGCGCTCTTTTACGCCGTCAGCGAAGACTACGAACACATCAGGAGCAAAGCCAAACGCTACAAGGAGGTACGCGAGAACCCACACTTCAATGCCGTACAGGTGAAGTTTGCCTATGCCGTCACGGCCCACAAGGCACAGGGCGGAGAGTGGAAGGCCGTCTTCATCGACCGGATGCTCTTCGGCGACGAACCCATGAGCCGCGACCTCATGCGCTGGCTCTACACCGCCCTTACCCGTGCGAGCGAGCAGGTCTACCTCGTGAATTTCGACGAGCGATTTTTCGGAAACGGATGACCGGCCTGTACGAAACCAGAGTCCCGGCAACGGTATCCCGATGCGGCAGTATATATAAAAAGAGCCGAGGTTTTCGGACCTCGGCTCTTTCATCGTATGGCGAATGTTCTTCGCAAAATTACACTCGCCTATGTTCCTCCGCTTATTTGACAATGGGCGGGGCAATGTACCAATTGATGAAAGCGACGCCCATTGCCGAAGATTCGGCCTTGGTGCCGAGCACGAACCGGCCGTCGGCGGATACATGGTTGATATAGCCGGCCGGAATGACGATACCGTAGTTGTCGTACACCCATTCCTGCGTGCTGCCCAGGTCGGTTCCCGTATTCAGGTCGTACACTTTGCCCGAAGAGATACCCAGCGAGCCCACTCCGATGAAAGCGATGCCGTCGTCGGTCGCATGCACGCCGGTGGATTCACCGTAATCCTCAACGATGACGGTCGTTTCGGTCTCGGTATTGTAGAAGGCGGCCGTCTGCGTCGTAATAACTGAAATCCTGTCATCGGCGGGTGTTTCAGTCCGATAGGAACCGGCAATCCATTTTCCCGTAGCACTGATGTTGGTCAGATTGGCCGTACATATCATACCGTTCACAATATGGTAATCGTACTCCGTACCATCGCTCATCTTCATGACAACCGGAGTCACTTCCCTGACGTCCTTGCCTACCCACTCGGGTTTGGCAGTATTCTCACCGTTGTTAATCCAGTAAAGCATGCCGAAATCGGAGTTTTCCCACGAAGTGCCGTAGATGATACTGCCGTCGGCGGAGATACCGCGGGCCATACCGCCGTACCACACCTCTTCGTCACGGTAGTTGAGTTCCGGCCAGGGGAGTTCATGCGGCACGCCGTCTGTCCACAGCAGCGCCTTGCACGGTGCGGGGTCTTCGAACACTTTGCCTTTCATGGCAAAGCCCACCCAATATTTGCCGTCGGCCGAAGTAGCCTGTATCTCCGGCTTGCCTCTGAAACCTGCCGGAGACTCCGGAATGAAGATATTGCCGGTAAGGTCGATGGCTATCTGGCCGCCATTCGCACCGTCGCTGATGAAGAGCAGCCCCTGGTCGGTAATGGCCATGGTCTGATGCAGGTAGTGCACCGATTCCGGGTATGGGCCGAACTCATGCCACTCGCCCGTCTCCAGGTCCACAATGGTCGGCGTGTATAGGAACGAATCGTCCGGTGCGATGGAAGCGGTGAAACCGCCGGCATACCTGCCGCTGGGCGACATCGCAGCACCCATCTGAAAAGTATCCAACTTACGGAAACGGGCGAAAGCGCTGTCTTTCGGAAGCTGGGTCACCGTAATCGTCTGAGAAGCCTGCCCTGCATCAATCATAACCGTCGTATTCCGTTCGGCGCCAGTGTCATTGTCATCTACCGTAATGGTGAGCGTCCTTTCATCCGTGCGTTCGATTTTTACCCACGTCGCGCCGGGCGTAGCCGTCCATTGGGCCGGAGAGGCCTTGACGTCGACGGCGAGCGGGGAGCTCCCCTCGCCGAGGAACGAACAAGCCACCTGACTCAAATTTACATAATGAAACGTCTCCTGCCCTTTGTCTGTACAACTCGTTGAAAGAACAAAAGAGATATCGCAAATGCGACACTTGCAGTCAAAGTTTTTTTCATAAGTCCAGTTAGTTGAAAGGTTATTCTCGTGACGGTTCACATTACCGGAACCATTCGTGAACAAATATAGGAATAAAATTAATAATAATCCACATATGTTAATAATATTTCATATAAATTACCAAAACACGAATATACAACCAAATCGACGTCATACAGGGGAATACTATCCGCAGCGATTGATTTTACACAAATTCACATCCCACAACCCGGACAGGATGAAAAAAAAGCCGACCTCTGCACGAGGCCGGCCGAAGCGGCTGCCGACCTATCGTTTACGGAAAGACGGCACCTGCGGAACGTCCTCCGATTCCCATGCTGGCAGCCTTCCTAAGCGCCCTTCGGACGGCCCGGCGACACTGGACCTCGGCGGAGGAATCGAACGCCACGTCGCCGTATGTTTCGCCGCTGCGTATGACCGTCATCACCCTCTGCCAATACAGGCCACGCCCTTGCCAGAAAAAATTCCGGTCCATGCAACAAAACGAAACTTCCGTGCATCTATAATTGAAAATAACCGAAACCGACACGACCTATGGGCAAAACGACTTTCATCACCCTGCTTGCAGGGCTGTTCCTGCTGCACGCACCCACGACGCAGGCGCAGGACCCGAAAAGTACCGCGGCGCAAACTTCACGATAGAGACGGGAGGATTCGTCGGCGCCGACAAATTCCGGGTAAGAGGATTTCATCCGTTCTCCTTTACGGGCGGCTACACTTTCGACAGGCACTGGTTTCTCGGTCTCGGCTTCTCGTCCGCCATTTACTATCCGGCCGACGAAGACGACAGACGAATCACCCTGCCGCTTTTCGTCCGGACGCGATACGCTTTCCTAACCTCACGCATCACCCCCTACTTTCAACTCGACCTCGGCATACCGATTTTTTTAGGAGGAGCTACCGTTTGCCATTTCCCCGACTACACGGGCCGCCCCATCACGTACGGACAGCCTACCTGGTTTTACTGCCGTCCGGAAGCGGGCGTGTCGTTCCGCCTGCGAAAACGCCGGGCCCTTCATCTCGGCCTCGGCGTCATGATAAACCAAGGGTATTTCAACAGGGAATACAGCATCGACGGCCGGCCCGTGCACGAATCCTCCGAACTGACCGCCTCGCTCTCCTTTACCGCAGGCTTCACCTTCTGACCGCACCGGAGAAGCGCTCCGCATAACTGCTCCTGCCCCGGCCGCCTCTCCCTGTCGCTGAGGCGGTCGGCCGGAAAATCCTCCGGACAGGACGACCGCCACCTGCCGGAACGGAAACCACAGCCCGAAAACAGGCCGTGCAGGAAGAGGTACGGCAACCGCTCCCGTCACTGTTCCTTCTCCTCTTCGCCGAGCGCTTCGGCCACCTCCTTTTCCGCCTTGCGGAGCCGCCCGCGGCAGAAGCGGATGAGTTCGCCTGCCCGGCGTACCTGTCCGGCCAGCGCATCGATATCGGGGTTGGCCTCGTTCATCTTCGCCAGAATCGCCTCGATTTCAGCCATTGCTTCGGCGTATGTCATTTCACTCTTTCCCATCATTATCGGTCACTTTTGCAGTCACTCTACCCTTGTATAACGTAATATCGAGATTCTCTCCCGGAACCGCATCGGCGGCGTCGGTCAGAGCCCGGCCGGCGGTACGCACCACCGCGAAGCCGCGGGCCAGGATGTTGCGCGGGTCGGCAGCCGAAACAAGCTGCCGTGCCTGAAGCAAACGGGCCTCCCCGCTCGCTACGGCCCGACCGGCACCCTCTTCCAGGCGTTCCCGGAGTTCATCGAGCCGAAGACCCTTCATCTGCAGCACTCTGCGTGCACCGGCAGCAAGGCCGTCGGCAAGGGTCCGCAAACGCCACTCCATCCGCAGACGGGCCCCCGATACCCGCTCGCGCAGCAGGGCGCCGCACATCTGCACATCCTTCCCCTCCCGGTCAAGGATTCGGCGGGCACAACTGCGTATCTCGTCACCGAGTCCCTCCAGACGGGCATCGAACCCTGCCGCACGGTCGGCCAGAAAAGCCGCCACCGCCGTCGGCGTCTTCAGCGAAAGGGCGGCGACCATATCCACGACGCTCTGGTCCTTGTCGTGTCCCAATCCGGCGATAACGGGCAGCGGGAACTGCGCAATATGGAAACTGAGCAGATAGGAGTTCAAAAAGCTCAAATCGCTCTGCGAACCGCCTCCCCTGATTATCACCGCCGCATCGAACTCTTCCGCCCGGTCGGCCACCGCATCCAACGCCCCGATTATCGACGTCTCGGCCCCGTGCCCCTGCATGACGGCACCGAAAAGCGTCACATCGAAACGGTAAGGCGACGCACCGAGCTCCTTCATGAAGTCCTGATAACCGGCAGCCTGCGGGGAGGAGATGACCGCAATGCGCTGGGGTACTTCCGGAATACCGAGCTCGCGGTTCAGGTCGAACACACCATCCTCCCGGAGCTGGGCGATGGTCTGCATGCGCTGCCGGGCCAGGTCACCGAGCGTATAGAGCGGGTCGATATCCACTATTCGCAGCGACAGGCCGTACAATTCGTGGTAGGTCACCGTCACATGGAGCAGCACCTTCATCCCGACAGCCAGCTCCTCCCCCGTCGCCCCGCGGAAATAAGAGGAGAGCATACCGTACTGTCCGGCCCAGATGACGGCCTGCACCTGCGCCTGCGGCACGCCGTTGCGGCCGCCCTTCTCCACCAACTGCAGGTAACAGTGCCCGGAACGGGCATTCACCTTCAGTTCGCCTATTTCGGCGGTTATCCACACCGGCGCGGCGAATCCGCGGCAAAGCGTCTCCCGGATACGCTCCTGCAACTGCGACAACGTCATATACGAATCGACCGCCATATCAACTATCCTTTCTTTTTACTTAATACCCATATTGCAGGCAGACGACACCCAACATCCTTCCAAACGGGCTCCGGTGCCGGTACCCTGCCCCGCACCCTCCTACCGGAGCAGGGGCAGGCTATGCAGCAGGTTCCGCAGCCGGATGGCCGTACGGGGCATCGGTTCGGCTACGGTCAGTCCGACCAGCTCCTTCTCTTTCGCGACAGCATCGACAACCCGGACAACCTGTTCCATCGACATGCCGCCGGGGTCGGTTCCCACCGCTGCGACGATTTCGGCCGGGTCGAGGACATCCAGGTCCAAATGCACGACCACTTTCGAGCAGACACACAAATCCAGCCAACGGCGCACTGCATCGCTGTTGTCAGTTAGCTCCTCTTTCGATACCTGGGCGATGCCGTACATCCGCTGACGCACCTTAATCTCATCCCGCTCCCAGTTCCGCAACCCCACATAGAGAATTTGCGAAGGGGAGAACCGGGCGGGCAGCAGGGAAGCAATCCGTTGCTCGCCGTCCCCCATGCAGGCCGCGACGGCCATCGCATGATAGCCCTGATAGACATCGCCGGGCCATGTGAGGTCGGGATGGGCATCAATCCACACCATCGCCACGTCGCCCCCGTACCGTGCCGCCAGATAGGTGAACGGTACCACGCTGACGGAACACTCCCCTCCCAGCGTAACAATCCGGTCGGGAGCCGCGGCCCGCAACATCGCCAGCGCCGCCTGCGTCTGGCGGAAGATGATATCGCGGTCGATAACGCCGTCCTGTACCGTGCGGGCTGTCATGGCGGTATCCACCGGAACGGTCAGCGTCTCCCCCTCGGCTGCCGGAGCGAGAAAATCCAGCAGCCGGGCCCCCAGATAGTATCCCCGCGCAGCATCGGCCGGGTCTTTCACTTCCGGCACCAGCCGGACAATATCGGCTCCCTGCCACTGCGGATAGATGAGCCGAACGGTTTTCATCTCTTTCCCCATACGTTTGCTACACTTCTCTACGACCTGCCGAACCGAAAGAGTTCCGTCCGACACGGCCCGGTCTTTCTCTCTTTTCCCGGCAATTACCGCACCCACAGGGCATAATCGGCCTTGCGGGGCTGCGCCTCAGGTAAGGCTCCCGGCAGGGGATAACCGAGAATACAGTGTCCGATACCTTCATAATCACCTTCAATGCCCCACGCCTTCAACAGTGCCTTTCCCTCCGGCGAATCGAACACCTCCTTGGCCCGATGAATCCAACAGCTTCCCAATCCCACGGCATGAGCCGCATTCAACAGGTTGCCCATCACCAACGAACCGTCGTACAGGTAGGTGGGCCGGCTACGGTCCGCCAATACCACGAGCACTACCGGAGCACCGTAGAAGGGGTCGGAAGCACTCCCCATCACGGCCGCATTGAGCGCCGAAAGACGGTCGCGCACGGTCCTGTCCGTCACGACCACGATACGGGGCGACTGCATCCCCCTGCCCGTCGGGGCATAGGTACCTGCCTCGATTATCTGCCCGATTAACTCCTCCGCCGGCATCCGGTCGGGGTCGTATCCCCGGATGCTGCGGCGTGTTTTCAAACTGTCCAACACCACATTCATAACCGATTCCGTTTTTACTGTTTCCCATACCGTTTCCGGCCGGCCGTTCCGCCTGCGGCCCGTCCTTTCAAAGATACGGATAAGCCGAGAGCAAAGGCAAACCGGAGTTTGCCTTTTGCCGAGGCGGAGTATCTAAGACGTAGTCAAAGGTACGAAATAATCGGGCCAAGCCCTCCGCCGGCCGCTCCGAAACTGCACATCTCCGAACGGCCGCGAGGGAACCCCGGTCGGGAGCTCCCTCGCTTACCGTGCGGTCCCGGCGCTAACCGAGGAATCCGAGCAGGATACCCGCAGCCACCGCACTGCCAATCACGCCGGCCACATTCGGCCCCATGGCGTGCATGAGCAGGTGATTGTTCTTGTCGTACTTCAACCCTATCTCCTGCGAAACGCGAGCCGCATCGGGCACTGCCGAAACGCCGGCATTGCCGATGAGCGGGTTGATTTTGTTTCCCTCCTTGAGGAACAGGTTGAGGAACTTGACGAACAGGACTCCGCCGAAAGTGGCGATGATGAACGAAGCCGCACCGATTGCGAAAACGAGCAGCGACTTCTCCGTCAGGAAAGTCGTGGCCTGTGTCGAAGCACCCACGGTCAATCCGATGAGTATCGTCACGATATCGATGAGCGGTCCCCCGGCCGTCGTGGCAAGACGTTTGGTAACGCCGCTCTCCTTCAACAGGTTTCCCAGAAAGAGCATGCCGAGCAGGGGCAGACCGGAGGGAACGAGGAAACAGGTGAGCAGAAGACCGATTATCGGGAACATGATTTTCTCGCTCTTGGAGATGGGCCTGGGCGGCCGCATCCGGATAAGACGCTCCTTTTTGGTTGTGCACAACTTCATTATCCACGGCTGGAGTACCGGCACGAGGGCCATGTAAGAATAGGCCGCTATGGCGATGGAACCCATCATGTCCGGAGCGAGCCGGCTCGAAAGGAAGATGGCTGTGGGGCCGTCGGCACCGCCGATGATGCCTATCGCACCGGCCTCGGCCGCCGTAAATCCGAAAGCGAGCGACACGACGTATGCACCGAAAATACCGAGCTGCGCCGCTGCACCTATCGTCATCAGCTTCGGATTCGATATGAGGGCCGAAAAGTCGGTCATCGCTCCGATACCGAGAAAAATCAGCGGCGGATAGATGCCGTTCTTCACCCCGAAGTAGAGGTAATTGAGCACCGACCCTTCTTCGTAGACGCCAATCTGCATTCCGTCGTGGAACGGAATATTGCCGATAAGAATACCGAAACCGATGGGGACGAGCAGCATCGGCTCCATCTTGTGCTTGATACCGAGATAGAGGAAAAACAGGCCCACCGCAATCATGACGATATGCCCCCACGTTGCGTTGGCGAAACCCGTTATACTCCAGAACTCGCGCAGGTTCTGCCCGATGAAAGCCCCGAACCCGCTTTCCAGAAACATGGTCATAAGGCTATCCGATGGTTATTAATACATCCCCTTCCATCACGGAATCGCCTGCCCGCTTCACGATGCTCTTCACCACACCGCTCTTGTTGGCGTCGATGTTGTTCTCCATCTTCATGGCCTCGAGTATCATCACTGTCTGCCCTTCCTTTACGGTATCGCCCTCCTTTACCCGGAGTTCGAGCACCGTACCGGGCAGCGGGCTCCGTAACTGCGTTTCGCTGCCGCCGGCAGGCGGTGCGCTGGCAATCTTCACGGGAGCGGCCTGGGGCGTCGCCTGGTAGGTTGCCGGAGCCACCTGCACCGGTTTGACCGGCTTCGGACCGCCGAGGTCGTTCTCTATCTCCACTTTATAGGGGGTACCGTTCACCGACACGGCCGCAATACCGTCCTGGACGCTCTCCACGGCAACCTTGTACGCATTGCCGTTTATCTTGAATTTATACTCTTTCATATAGGTATGCTATCTGTTTTTTCTCTGGGGTAATTCGGTTATGCCGTGTATCTTGGAATTCCACGGCGAATACATCCTGTTCACATGGTTGATGGTGATGACCGTCGATTCGTGTACATGCAGGTCTTCCTGATAGAGCTTGAGCGCAAGTCCGATAGCCGCCATCTCCTCTCCGGTATAGCCGCCGTCCCGGGCCTGCTTTCCCACTACGGGTTCGCCGCCCTCCTTGACCGACTTCCGGTTGGCCCTCCTGACCATCACCATGCCGATTACCTTGAAAACCAGGAAAATGGCCACCAAGGCGAGAAACACCACGCTCATGGCCGTCAGCGACATGACCGCGCCCGTTTCGTCCCGCTGGCGGAAGACTTCGTGCCGCGGCACCTCCTCGTTCACTTCGTTGGTCGCCAACGGAGTGGTCTTCAGCATCGCCTGCGGCTGGTATTTCAACCGTGCGGCGACAGCATCGAGATAGGCATCGCCCCGCAGCGCACGCCGTTCGGCCCGGGTGAATTCGGGAAAAACCTTGGACTCTATCTCCTCGTGACCAAGGATGCCCCACGCTACATCCGGCACCGGCGTATAATTCTCCGGGAATTTGAATACGCTGATGATATCCTTACCGTTGGCATTGTAGAGTATCACCATGTCCACAGGCTCGTCGCCGAGCGTGAAATTGGTGTAGAAAGTTCCCTTCGTATCGGTACCTTCGCAGAAAAAGAGCCTGTACCCCAGCGGTTCGATACTCGTCGCAGGATTGTTGCGCGGGATATAGTACTTCTTGATGAGCTTGTTGCCATCCGCATCGTAACGGTCGGCATACCGGATTCCCAGATAACAGCCACCCACATTGACACGTTCGTAACCGGTATTGAAGAGCTCCACCCACGACTCCCGGACACCGTAATCGTCCACGATGTCGTTCTCGTTGAGCACGAGCACTTCGTTTATTCTCACATTAAGCACGCCCTGCGCCGACACTCCGAGGCCGCAAAGCGCCATAACGACCAACAGACAAAATTTCCTCATAAGCCTAAAGCGGTATGTTGGAGTGTTTCTTGGCCGGGTTCGTGAGACGTTTGGTCGCCAACGACTGCAATGCACGGATGATACGGAAACGCGTATTGCGCGGCTCTATCACGTCGTCTATATAGCCGTACTTGGCCGCATTGTAGGGGTTCGAGAACTTCTGGCGGTACTCCTCCTCCTTTTCGGCGATGAAGGCAGCCTTCTGCGCCGGGTCTTCGATTTTGGCGATTTCGCGGGCGAAAAGCACCTCGACGGCACCGCTGGCACCCATCACGGCTATCTCGGCACTCGGCCAGGCATAGTTGATATCGCCGCGAATATGTTTGGAGGACATCACGATATAAGCCCCACCATAGGACTTGCGCAGCGTAACGGTCACTTTGGGTACCGTCGCCTCGCAGTAGGCGAAGAGCAGCTTGGCCCCGTGCGTAATGACGCCGCCGTACTCCTGACCCGTACCCGGCAGGAAGCCCGGAACGTCCACCAGCGTCACGAGCGGTATGTTGAACGCATCACAGAAGCGTACGAAACGGGCCGCCTTGCGCGAAGCGTTGATATCGAGCACACCGGCCATGTACTTGGGCTGGTTGGCGATGATGCCCACGCTCTGGCCGTTGAAGCGGGCGAAACAGGTGATGACATTCTTGGCGAACGACTCGTGTACCTCGAGAAAATCGCCGTTATCGACGATGGCGCGTATCACCTCGTACATGTCGTAAGGCTTGTTGGGACTGTCGGGAATTATCTCGTTGAGCGAATCCTCCAGCCGGCTGATGGAGTCGGTACAGGGCGCCAGGGGCGCATCCTCCATGTTGTTCTGCGGGATATAGGAGATGAGTTTGCGGATGAGTTCCATCGCCTCCTCTTCGGTCGAAGCGGCGAAATCGGCCACACCCGACTTGCTGGTGTGCACCGAAGCACCGCCGAGTTGCTCCTGCGTCACATCCTCGCCCGTCACGGTCTTCACTACGGCCGGACCGGTAAGGAACATGTAGCTCGTATCGCGTTTCATAATCGTGAAGTCGGTCAGCGCCGGCGAATAGACCGCCCCGCCGGCACACGGGCCGAGAATGACCGAAATCTGGGGTATGACGCCCGAAGCCATCACGTTGCGCTGAAATATCTCGGCATAGCCGGCCAGCGCGTTCACCCCCTCCTGGATGCGTGCACCACCCGAGTCGTTGAGACCGATACAGGGAGCTCCGGCCCGCATGGCCATGTCCATCACCTTGCATATCTTCTCGGACATCGTCTTGGACAACGAACCGCCCGATACGGTGAAATCCTGTGCGAAGATATAGACCAGCCGGCCGTCGATGGTCCCGTAACCGGTTACCACGCCGTCGCCGTACGTATGGCTCTTCTCCATGCCGAAGTCGTAACAACGGTGCGTCACGAACATGTCGAACTCCTCGAAACTGCCCTCATCCAAAAGCATCTGTATCCTTTCGCGGGCCGTGTACTTTCCCTTCGCATGCTGCGCGTCTATCCTTTTCTGACCGCCACCCAGCCTTGCTTCCTCGCGCAACTCTATCAACTGCGCGACCTTGTTCTGATTATCGCTCATATGTTTTCCAACTAAATTATTATCGTTCGTTATCGCCTGCACCCGCAGGGCCCGGCAGAAAGCCGCCAAAGAACGGCGCCCTGCGACTGCGGGGCGCCGTCACATGCTGCGGTATCATTTCCCGTTCTTGTCCTCGCAGAGCTCCGTCAGGACACCCCCGGTAGACTTGGGATGCAGAAAGGCTATCGTCAGCCCCTCGGCCCCGCGGCGCGGCGTCTTGTCGATAAGGCGTACGCCTTTGCTTTCTGCCTCGGCAAGCGCCTCCTCGATGTTTTCCACCGCATACGCCACATGATGCACTCCCTCGCCCCGGTTGGCGATAAACTTGGCGATGGTGCTCTCCTCGCTCGTCGGTTCGAGCAGTTCTATCTTGGTCTGGCCGACTTTGAAAAATGCAGTCTTCACCTTTTGGTCGGCAACTTCCTCAATACTGTAACACTTGAAACCCAAAATGTTTTCCCAGAAAGGTATCGCCTCTTCCAGACTCTTCACGGCGATTCCGAGATGTTCGATATGAGAAATTTTCATCTCTTTGATATTTTTGGTTTAACTGAATTGACACGCTTGTCGGCGGTCGGAAAATCCCAAACGTTACAAAGATAATCTTTCTTTTCAGATGCCGGAAACAAACCCGCGATTTTTTCCCGCGCCACAGCAGCACGGCGTATCTCCGAACCATCCCTCCCCTGTGCGGCCTCCGGCCCGGCCGGTTCGTAAAAACGCACCGCCGCTCTACAACAGACTCCGGTAAACGGCCGTCAGGTTGGATGCAATGACCGGTTCGCGGAAATTGCGGGCATAGGCTGCACCGCGCGCGCGCATCCCGTCGGCCGCCGCCCGGTCGCCGAGCACGGTCTCCAGCGCATGGAGCATCTCGTCCGTACTCTCCGGCTCCACGTAGATGCAGGCATCGCCACCCGTTTCCGGAAACACCCCGCCACGGGTGGTAATGACGGGCACACGCGAATTCAGCGCCTCGAGAATGGGAATTCCGAACCCCTCGTAAAAAGAGGGATAGACGAACACGGAAGCCATCTGGTAAAGGGCCGGCAGGTCACTGAACGGCACGCTGTGGAGCATTCTCACACGGCTGCCGATGCCGTGCGCCGCGGCATACTCCATCACGCGGTCGGCATAACGGGTATGCCTCCCGCACGCCACAAGGTCGATGTCGAGCTTTCCGGCGACCATCGCCCGCACGGTCAGCATCAGATTCTTGCGCTCCTCTATCGTCCCCACGCTCAGGATATACCGTTCCGGCAAACCGTAGGCGGCACGCACTTCGCGCCGCTGTTTCTCCCCGACGGTCTTCTCGAATGCCGGGTCGCACCCTTGATACACCACCGCAATCTTCTCTTCCGGAACATGCCAATAGTTTACGAGGTCGCCCGCCGTCTGACGGCTGATGGCGATGATACGGTCGGCGTTGCGGCAGCTTCGGGAATACTTGCGCGTATAGAGCCACCGGTCCGCCGGCTTATAGAGTTCGGGATGGTGCACGAAAATGATGTCGTGCATCGTCACCACGCTCCGCGCACGGGTACGTCCGATGTCGGCCGGAAGTTCGTTGCTAAGGCCGTGGAAGATATCCACTCCGCTCAGACGGATGGCGCGGCCCATGGCGTAACTGCGCCAGAGCGAACCGGAAAGCGCCCGGATACCCTGCGGCGTCACGATTCCGGCATTGTCCGGCACCTCGAACCCGCAGCAGTTGCCCTCCCGCGGAGTAAACAAGGTATAGCGATTATCCGGAGCGTATTCGGCCAACAGCCTCACCGTACTCCTCGCATAGTTTCCCAAACCGCTTCCGTTAAAGAAAAGCCTCTTCGCATCGAACCCGACATTCATGACATTCCCCTGTTTGATGAAAGATTCCGTGCCCGTAAAGATAAAACAATCTATCGAAAAACCGCCATACAGCCTCCCTTTTTCCGCAACTGGCATCCTTCACGGCTACGCCGCCGGCCGGTCTCCGACCGCTGCCGCAGGGCAGCCCGTATACCCGTTTCTCACCGTGAACGACAGAGGGCAGCCGCCCCCTCCCGACAGCTTTCCGGCAGAAAGGCGCAGAAGTATGAAATAAAAATCGTAAATTCGCACGATAGAGACCCCCGGAACAGGGCCCGATATTTGCCCGCATACGGAGAGACGGCATTGTCCGCCGCAGAAGAAACGAAACACGGAAAAACGATGAAAAGATTACTGACGATGGCATTATTGGCCATTTTAGCCATACCGCTGCATGCACAGCGGCTCGTGATAGGCGAACGCGTACCGGACCTGAATATAACACAATGGCTCAACGGAGCTCCCGTCTCCGACGGGAAAGCGGTCATGGTCGAGTTCTACCACTCCTCCAATCCCAAGGGTGCGGAACGGCTCGCACAGCTCGACGAACTCGCCAAATCTTACGGCGACCGGCTGGCCGTCATCGTAGTGACACGCGAGAAGAACGATGCCGTCATATCGTCCCTGCTCGGAGGCAACCCCTCCTACCGCGTGGGCTATGACGGCGATGGTTCGGTCTTCTCGGCTTTCTCGGCCCGTTATGTCCCCTACTCGGTCATTTACGACAAACGGGGACGCATCCTTTGGGTAGGCAATCCCTCGTCGCTCTCCGCAGCAGACGTCGCCGACATCATCCACTAAACCGCGACACGAAAAATGAAATTTTCCGAACACTGGGAACACCGCCACCGCGAAGAGAATGAAGGGAGCGCCCTGCACGTCACCGAAGGCGTGAACGGACAACCCTCCGTCAATCCCCATTTCCGGCGGAAAAAACGACCCGCGCTCACGACGGCCCAATATGTGGAAGGCATCCTCGCCGGCGATATCACGGTACTGTCGCAAGCCATCACCCTCGTCGAAAGCAACCTTCCCGAACACTACGAACAGGCACAGGAGATAATCGAACGCTGCCTGCCCCGTTCCGGAAATTCGGTGCGCATCGGCATCACAGGCGTACCGGGAGCGGGAAAATCCACCTTCATCGAAGCAATCGGAAACATGGTGACCTCGCTCGGCCACCGGTTGGCGGTACTCGCCATCGACCCGAGTTCGGAACGGAGTGGCGGCTCCATCCTCGGCGACAAGACACGCATGGAAAGCATCTCCTCCAATCCGGACGTCTTCATCCGCCCCTCTCCGTCGGCGGGTTCGCTGGGGGGGGTGGCACGCAAGACACGCGAGACGGTCATCCTCTGCGAAGCGGCCGGCTTCGACACGATATTCATCGAAACCGTCGGCGTAGGACAGAGCGAAACGGCCGTCCACTCCATGGTAGACCTCTTCATGCTGCTCCAGATTTCCGGAGCCGGCGACGAACTGCAGGGCATCAAACGCGGCATCATGGAGATGGCCGACCTGGTGGTCATCACCAAGGCGGACGGCGAAAACATCCGCAAGGCCGAATTGGCGAAAGCACAGATATCCAATGCACTCCATCTGTTTCCGGAACCGGAGTCGGGATGCCGGCCGCAGGTATTCACCTGTTCGGCGGTGGACGGCAGCGGACTTTCCGAAATATGGAAGGAGGTCGGCGACTTCATCGCCTGCACGCGCCGCAACGGCTTCTTTACCTCCAACCGCCGCAGACAGAACAAATACTGGATGTACGAAACCATCAACGAGGCGCTGCGCAACAGCTTCTACCGCGACCCCGATATCGAAGCGGCCCTTCCGGACTTCGAACGCAAGGTACTCGGCGACCGGCTCAGTTCGTTCGTCGCCGCCCGCAAACTGCTCGAAATGTATTTCGGCGATATCCGCCGCGAAAAGTAATCTTTTTCCGCTCTAACATACACTTACGATAGCTCCACCGTCCGTCATCCCTCTGCCTCTGCCTCTGCCTCCGTCGCTATTCGGCCGGTCCGTCCGACCTGGCCGAAACAGGAGGTGCAGGCCCATAGGGCCTGCACCTCCGAAATCCAATCCGCCGGGGAACCTCCACCAGAACGACCGCCCCGGCCTCTGCGTCTACTCCGCACCGTTCGCCGCCGGTTCCTCTACCAGTCCCCGCGACACGAGCAGAGGCAGCCGACTGGGCTGACGTCCGCGGAAATTCTCATAGAGCACCATACCGTCTTCCGTCCCCCCTTTGGAGAGTATCTCCTCACGGAACCGGGCAGCGACCTTCTTGTTGAACAGTTCACCCGTCTCCCGGAAGGCTTCATACGCATCCTTATCGAGCACTTCCGCCCAGAGGTAACCGTAATAGCCGGCCGAATAGCCTCCGTCGAAGATATGCGAGAAGTAGGGATAACGGTATCTCGGCTCTATCTGGGGTATCAGTCCCCGCTCCTCGTTCAGAACGCGCTTCTCAAATGCATCCAGGTCAACGGGGACATACTCCTCCATGTCGTGCAGCTCCATATCGGAATAGGAGGCCGCCGCGAGTTCCACCGTCTCGAATCCCTGATTGAACAGAGCGCTCTCCTGTATGCGCTTAATCAGGTTTTCGGGGATGACCTTGCCCGTCTGCCAATGGATGGCATAACTGCGGAGCATCTCCGGCTCGGTAGCCCAGTTTTCCATAATTTGCGAAGGCAGTTCCACGAAATCGTTCTCTACGGCAAGCAGTCCGCGATAGGGCACGTCGCTGAAGAGCAAATGGAGGGCATGCCCGAACTCGTGGAAAAAGGTGGTGGTTTCGTCCAAATCGAGCAGGGCGGGAATCGTCCCGTTCGGACGGGTGAAATTCGCCACGATATAGACCACCGGCACCACCCGTTCACCGTCCTTGTAACTCTGGTCCCGGAACGTACCGCACCACGCCCCCGGCCCCTTGCGGCCGGCACGCGGATACAGGTCCATATACAGGATGCCGAGCAGGCTGCCGTCGGTATCGTAGACTTCGTAGGCCACGCATTCGTTGTTGTAGACCGGCAGCACCGCCGGCTGGAACGTGATGCCGTAAAGCCGGTTGCTCAGCTCGAAAATACCCTGTTTGACATTTTCCAACGGGAAATAGGGCCTCAGCGCCTCCTGGTCGAGGTTATACCTCGACTTGCGTATCTTCTCAGCATAATACCACCAGTCCCACGAGGCGAAATCGTCGCTGCCGTCTTCCTTGCGCTTCAGCTCCTTCATCTCGGCAAGTTCCCCGCGGGCCCTGTCGAGCGCCGGCGTCCATATCTCGTCGAGCAGCCCGTACACGTTCTCCGGAGTCTTGGCCATGTTGGCGTCGAGCACATACTCCGCATGCGTACCGTAACCGAGCAGATTGGCCCGACGCGTGCGCAGTTCGATTATCTCGTTTATCAACTGCTTGTTGTCGAGCTCGTCACCGTGGTCGCACTTCTCTATGTAAGCCGTATAAAGCTCCTGACGCAGGTCGCGGCGCGGCGAATAGGAGAGGAAAGGCAACATGCTGGGTTTCCCGATATCGAAAAGGTATCTGTCGTCGCCGAGTCCCGCCTCTTTGGCGGCATTGCGGGCCGCGCCGCGCACGCCCGACGGCAGTCCCTCCACATCCTCCTCATTCAGCACCATCCGGAAACGCGCGTTCTCTTCGAGCAGGTTTTTCCCGAAACGGAAAGTCAGTTCCGAAAGCCGGCTGTTTATCTCCTTGAATTCGGCCTTCTGTTCGGCGGTCAGATTGGCTCCCGACCGGACGAAATCTTTGTAAACCTTCTCCACCAGACGTTTCTGCAACCGGTCGAGCCCCGCCGCATCACGGCCCTCGTACACCTTCCGGATGCGGTCGAACAGTTTCTCGTCGAGCATGATGCCGTCATAATGCTCCGACAGCATCGGCGCGACCTTCTCCTGTACGGCCTGCATCTGCGGATTGGTGTCAGCGGCCGCCACGCTCCAGAATACCTGCTCCACGCGCGTAAGCATCTCCCCGGCGTTGTCGAAGGCGAGAACGGTGTTCTCGAAATCGGGCTCCTCCGGATTCTCCGCAATGGCCTTTATCTCTTCCCGATGGAGCTTCATGGCCTCCCGGAAAGCCGGCATATAGTCCGATACCTTGATTTTATCGAACGGGGGAACGCCGTAAGGCGTATCCCATTCGGAGAGCAGCGGATTGGCACCGGCCGGCGCCTCCTTGCTGCCGCACGATGAAACTGCGGTCATAATACACACTGTGGTCAATAGCAATGGGATTTTTTTCATACTTTTATGCGTTTTTTCGATTCACCTGCGTTACTCTATATAACGTACAAAACTACGATTTTAGCGATACAAATGCAATTATTTTACACGCCCGACATCTCCCTGCCCGAATATACACTGCCCGAAGAGGAGTCGGCACACTGCATGAAGGTGCTGCGCCTGAGGACGGGCGACGAACTCCACCTGACCGACGGGTGCGGCAATCTCTACCGGGCCACCGTTCTGCAACCCGACCCGAAACACTGCCGGGTACGCATCACGGAGACGCTCCCCGAATACGGCAAACGCAGTTACGGAGTGACGGTGGCCGTCGCGCCGACCAAGAATACCGACCGCTACGAATGGTTTCTGGAAAAGGCGACAGAAACGGGCATCGACCGTATCATCCCCATCGAATGCCGCCGCAGCGAACGCCGGACGCTCAAACGCGAACGGGGCGAACGGGTAGTGACAAGTGCCGTCAAGCAGTCCCTGAAGGCCTACCGTCCACAGCTGGACGAACTGACGCCTGTAGAGGAAGTGATAGGCATACCTTTTGACGGCGTGAAACTCATAGCGCACTGCCGCCCCGATACGCAACGGCGCTTCATCGGCGACGCGCTGCCCAGGGGCGGGAACGTCCTCGTCCTGATAGGCCCCGAGGGCGACTTCTCCGACGAGGAGATAACGGCGGCCCGGGCCGCGGGATTCACGGAGGTGAGTCTCGGCGAGAGCCGTCTGCGCACCGAAACGGCGGCGCTCGCCGTCGTGACCGCCGCAGCGCTCATAAACGGCATGAAACAGCCGGCACCCCCGAAGGAAACGGCGACAGCGTCATGAAAAAAGAGTTACGGCACATACGCAACGTACAACCGAAGGGTACAGGCAGCCTGCGGGTATGCCTCTCGCTCTTCACGACCTTTTTCAAAATAGGTGCTTTCACCTTCGGAGGAGGCTTCGCCATGATACCCCTCATCGAACGGGAGATGATAGACCGGCGCGGCTGGATAGCACGCGGTGACTTTCTCGAACTGCTTACGCTGGCCCAGTCGGCTCCCGGCCCGATAGCCCTCAACTCGGCCGTATTCGTCGGCTACAAGATAGCCGGCTACCGGGGCGCCTTCTCGGCCGTGGCGGGCGTGGTACTCCCGTCGTTCGTCATCATCCTGCTCATAGCCATCTATTTCACGGACATCCGCGAGAACCGTTACGTGGATGCCGCCTTCAAGGGAATGCGCCCCGCCGTGATTGCACTCATCGCAGCCCCCATCCTGAATCTCGCCCGCGGAATGGTCTGGTGGAAAATCGCGCTCGCGGCAATCGCGGCCGTCATCGTATGGCAGCTCGGCGTATCCCCCGTCTGGTTCATCATAGCGGGTGCGGCCGCGGGCATCCTCCATGCACTGCACGACAAACGCGGCACGGCCGGGAACGGAAAGGAGGGAATGCAATGATATACCTCCAACTGCTGCTCTCCTATCTCAAGATAGGCTTTTTCGGGTTCGGCGGCGGCTACGCCATGCTCTCGCTCATCCAGAACGAAATCGTGGTACAGCGCGGATGGCTCACATCCGAACAGCTCACCGACATCATCGCCATCTCACAGGTCACGCCGGGCCCTATCGCCATCAACAGCGCCACATACGTCGGATATGCCGTGACAGGTACGGTCTGGGGTGCGGCCCTCGCTACGCTGGCTGCCTGCATCCCGTCGCTTACCCTGATGCTTGCGGCCACGAAGTTCTATCTCAGGCTGCGCGCCAACCGTTACGTGTCCGGCGCCATGGAGGGAATGAAACCGATGATGATAGGAATGATAATGGCCGCGGCGCTCCTGCTCCTCACCCCCGAAACCTTCATCGACTGGAAAAGCTGGGCGATACTCGCCGCCGCCTTCCTCGCTTCGTTCAAAAAGATGAATCCTATCCTCATCATCGTCCTCTCGGCAGTGGCAGGGTTATTGCTCTATCTGTAACGGAACCGATTCAAACGATACTGCCATGAAAGATTACAGATTCAGCAACAACACCGCCAAACGGCGGTACGAACTCGACCTGGAAGACGGCCAGATAGCCATGATAGAGTATTATCTCGCACCGGGCGGAGAAGTGGCGCTCACCCACACGGAGGTGCCTTACGACCACGCGGGCCAGGGCGTCGGGAGCCAGATAGCCTTCAAGGCACTCACCGACATCCGGGAACAGGGGAGCAAGGTCATCCCCCAGTGCGGATTCGTCGCCTCCTACATCCGCCGCCACCCCGAGTGGCAGGAGCTCGTCGCGGTGCGCGAACGCACCTACTGATGCCCGCCGTGCAGGGCCTGCAGCCGAAACCCTCCGTCGGTACACGGAGGGTTTTTCATGTCCTGATGCGGACAGCGGCCACGTTCCGTTCCAATGCTCGACAATTTTCAATAAATTTGTACGGAATAAACCCGACACAAATGCACGAAAACAAGATAAAGGAGAGCCTGAAGATAAAACCCGTCAGCCTGAAATACCTCGACCAATACAATGAACTGCTGCGATATGTCTTTCAGGTCACCGACCGGGAGCTGGAGGAGAGCGGCTATGAGGACGGGGAACTGAGACGCTCCAAACGTCCTATTCTGCAGGAAGCCGACGTATTCGGCTGGTTCACCCACGACGACGAACTCGTGTCGCAGATATGTATCTATCCGTGCGAAGTGAACATTCACAGCCGCATCTTCAGAATGGGCGGCGTGACGGGAGTGGGCACCTACCCCGAATTCGCCGGCATGGGCCTGATGAACGACCTGATACGGCTTGCGCTGCAAAAGATGCGCAAGGCGGAGCAGTATGTCTCCTATCTCTATCCCTACTCCATTCCCTATTACAGACGCAAGGGGTGGGAAATCATGTCCGACCACATCACCTTTACCCTGAAAGATACGGAGATACCGGAAACCGTCGAGGTGCCGGGCCATGTCGAACGGCTCCCCGTAGGCGACGAAGACGTCAAGGGAACGTACGACCGTTTCGCCCGCTGCACGCACGGCGCCCTCATCCGCAACGATTTCGAGTGGATGGAGTATTGGCGCTGGGAGAACGAGGAGGAACGGACGGCGGCGGTCTATTACGACGCAAAGGATATCCCCCAGGGATTCCTGCTCTACTGGGTGGAGGAGGACGTTTTCCACATCCGCGAAATGGTCTATCTCACGCAGGAGGCCCGCAAGGGGCTGTGGAACTTTATCCGGGCGCACTACTCCATGATAGACGCCGTGAAGGGACACATCTACACGGGCGAACCGCTGGCCTTCCTGCTCGACGAAAGTCAGATACAGGAGACGATAGAACCCTACTTCATGGCCCGCATCGTGGACGTCGCCCAGTTCCTGCGCCTCTATCCGTTCGAAGGGAGCATACGCCCCTTCCATTTCGTCGTGACCGACCCCATGGCGGAGTGGAACAACGGCATCTTCAGTGTCGCAACCGACCGGGAAGGTACCGTCTCCGTGACCGACGAACCGGCAGGCAAAGCGGTGGAACTCGACATACAGACCCTTTCGGCCATGCTCATGGGCTACAAACGCCCCTCCTATCTCGCCAGAATCGAACGGCTGCACACCGACAAACGGACGCTGCGACTTCTGGAAGAAATCATCCCCGACGGACAGCCCTACTTCTCCGACTACTTCTGACCGGCCGGCCGACTTCCCGCCATCATCCGAAAGATGCCGGGACACGGAAAGCGGAGGGCGGATTGTCGTCCGCCCTCCGCTTTCCGCACTCTTCGTTCCGCATCAGTGCATATAGTCCCACGCGGGCAGTACGACGGGTTCGCCCGAAAGCGCCTCGACGGCCTTCTCATCCAGATACCGCTTGTGGATGACGAGCCGGAACATGTATTCGTCGAACCAGGCGTCCGTAAAGGTCAGGTACCCCTTGTTGCCATACTCCGTACCCCAACTGTTCTCGAACTCCCACTTCACAGGCACGTCGTTCTCGTCCGTATCCACACCGATAAGCGTCATGGCATGACTCGACCCGCTCTGCCGGGTCAGTATCCGCGCCTTCTTGTCCATCGACAGGTCCACCCCGAAGAGTGCGCCGTAGTCGTACATGGCGGGGTCCATGACACCCGTCCTGCGGTTGAGGTGCTTGTTCACGTCGCACGACGCATACATGGCCTCATTATTCTTGATGGAGGCGAGCGCTGCACGCTTGATGGCGTCATTCGGCAGGTTGAGGTACACCCAGTTCACCCCTTCGACCGTATTGCGGTAGTTGCTGATGTCATACACCCGGTAATATTCGCGCGTGGGGTCGTTCATTATCATGATGTAGTTCTCCGGAGAATAGTCGTTCGGAGTAATCTCGGCATAAAACTCCAGCGGCGTATAGGTTTTGGAGACGAGATTGCCTGCACGGTCACGGAACCTCCATTCAAATTCGACAGGAGGTTCGCCGAGGCACAGCGCCAACATCCGGTAAACGTCATTCAGCGCGGCATCCTTATGCTCCTTCACCACCGCCGCACGGGCCTTGCCTTTCGTACCGGCCAGCGCTTCCCGCAGCCTGTACCCCTCGGCCCGCAGCTTCTCGTTGATAAGCGCCACCATCTGGGCCGTATTCTCCGAATGGGGAGTCTCCGGCATCACCTGCGCAGGCACCACCCCGTACTTGCCCGCAATGTTGTAATAGAGGTTCCATACCCCGCCGTCGTCGAGCGGAGCGGAAAAGTAGTGTACGACCTCCCGGTCGTCCATCGGCTTGGATGCGGTCGCGGCCACGTTTTCGAGGAAGAGGTTCGCCTTTTCGAGCATATCCCAGAAATAAAGATAGTTATGCGAAAAATCGAACTCATCCAAATTGTACTTCTCCATGACCGAAGGACGGAGTACGTTCATCGAGGTGAACATCCAGCAGCGGCCCGACTGCTTCTGGTCGGTAATCCCCTTCACATTCACCCTGTATTTGAAATAATGGTCCACCTTACCGTCGAGCCCGTGGTTCAGCGCCAGGGCCCGTATATCGCCGTTGGAGGTCAATACGTTCTGTATGGCCACGACGGACGGGTCGCCGCGGAAACGGTCGCGCATCCGCGCCACGTCATCGCCGGTTATGGACTGTGCATCGGCCGCAATACCTCCCGCAACCACGAGCGAAGCCGCCAACAAGATACCTTTCTTCATGTGTGAAATCCTTTTTTGCTGTTAATACTTGCTTAGGCACAAAGATAACATTTACCGCAGGAAACCAAAAGCCCCGCAAGCTCTCCACGCCGGGAAAATCTCCTCCGTTTCCACGTACCGCAACCTCAGAAAGCCGGACACTCCACGCCCTGCCGCCCATCAAAGCGACAGGGAAGGAATTCCCTCCCCTGCCTTACGGTCGCAACTTTCACCCTCCCTTCCGGAACTCCATCACATAGAGCACATGCCGCGACAGCGGATGGCCTGCCGGAACGGCCGGATGGTCGAACTCCTTCACCCGGCACATCCCGAGTTTCTGCATCACCCGTTCGGAGGGCTGGTTCTGCACAGCAGTAAAAGAGAAGACTTCCTTTAGATGAAGCGTATCACGGGCGTATGCCAGACATGCCGCCGCCATCTCCGGCGCATACCCCTGTCCCCAATACTCCGGCAGCAGCCGCCACCCTATCTCCACACCCGGAGCGAAATCCGCATCGAAATCGAAACGGTGCAGCCCGACAAACCCCACAAAATGTCCTCCGGTACGCTCCCGCACGGCAAAGAGCCCGTAACCGTACACTGCAAACTCCCGCTTTATCCGACCGAGAAACTCCACGGATTCCTCCGGCGAGAGCCGCTTCGGGAAATACCGCATCACGCGGCTGTCGGCATTCATCCGGATAAACTCCGTCGTGTCCTCCCCCCGCCATACACCCGCCCGAAGTCGTTCGGTCCGTATCACGTCGCACTCCATCATCCAACCACTTTTCCTTCCGCCGAAACGGAGCCGATGCGCCACTTCCACCCGCCGACGCACCGCAACCGGCAATCACTCCATCACTATCTCTACCTCGCCCGCATACTCCCTGTCGACCACGAGCATCAGCATAGGGCGCACGGAGTAGGAACGCCTGTCCCCCGTCTCCCGACTGTAGGTCATTATCAACTTGTCACCTATCTTCACCAAGCTCTCCACCTCGAGGTAAACGGCCTCGTCCGTCATAGGTTCTATGACGGCTATCACATACTGCGTATCAAAATCCACCGGCGTGGGGAGCGACCCCATTACGGGCGCCTTGCCGAACACCGTATCGAACTCCTCGCGCGTGGTGATGGTGGCTGCCGGCAGCCGGTCTTCGGTATAGCTGTTGTTGACGAAATAGTTATGTCCCTCGGTATAGGGAACCTTGCAACCCAGCCACAGTTCGAGCATGAACTCGCCGCCCCACGGCTCACCCGCCATCAGGCTCTCCCCTATCAGCAGATGATACGTCCCCTGCTGTTCCAAGCCGTATTCGATACTCCGGCCGAAAGGCCCGTCCGAGGTACCGTCGGGCATGACAATCTGGTTGAACCGTACATTGGCCATATCGCCGACCCCGGTAATCTCGCCGTACAGCAGGTCGCACCCGCCCGAATCGAATTCGACATCTACGGTTCTGCCCGGCTCCTTGAGAATCACCATCCGTCCGCAGCCATCCCTGACCTGCACCTTCACGGGCAGCGAATCGGCGATTACGACCTCGCCCGCAGCCGCAGCGCCTGCCACGGTCTCGCCGTTCCCGGTCTTGCCGCACCGTCCGCAGGAGAGTATCCACAACGGCAAAGCGACACACAACATAATCACAGCCAAACGTTTCATTATTCCGTCTTTTAAATTACCAATCCGTTCCGCACCGACAGCGGCGGCACTCTCCCGCCGCAATCGGTCCACAAATGTAATCAATAAACATGAACCGCGTATTCGCCCGACCGGCCGGAAACAGACAGGGAGCCTCCCGGCTCCCTGTGTCTGCCTCTTCGCAGCGGCTAAAACGTAATCGTCAGCGGCAGCATGAAACCGTACAGGAAAAATCCCGCACCCGCTCCACCGGCATAGAGCACATTGAAAGTCGGATTGATTCCTATCCGCCAGACGTTCACATAGAATCCCACCGAAGCCATGGCTCCGAACACGGAGGCCTTGTTTTGATTCACATTGGTAAAATTCGGATGAGCCTCGTCAGCCAATACAGCCGAAGCATACTCCTTTATCGGAAAAATACCGACCGCGAAATCCGAGGTTAGTCCGAAATATTTCGTTTTCCACTTCGGACTGATTCCGGCATACACCCCGCCGCCGTTCATCAGATACTGATACCCATCCTTTTCATAAGTTCCAACACTAAACTGATTATAACGCTCCCCTATTAAGGCCATCGCACCAAAAATCAAATCAAGATTCCGGTAACGTGTTTCCGTCGTAAATTTCAAATTAAACGCTTTGATATTACCCTGTCCATAAATTTTTCCTCCTTGTGTCGGATAATTCATATCCATGAAGACATCCAAGTTCAAATCTGTATTAAATATACCAAAACCGGCTTCTACCGTTATCGGTAACCGTTCCTTGGAAATCTTTTGAGCTTCCAGCGTTTGCCATAAAACGACACACAACGCCAATAGCAATACCTTTTTCATGATAGTCAATTCAATTAGCCTAATTGCCGTGTTCACTAATCAACATCTGCACTCCATAATTCGGAAAAACAACCCATTGCTCCGGATTGTCAAAATAGTATATGGATGCATTCCCACACATTTCTCCTTTATTAGAAAATTGCACACCCAATTCTGCACCTGTTCTTACTTCCAAAGCATCAGCAATTTTCACACCAATATCCGCACTGATTTTAAAACTTATGGCAGCATTCGGCAAATCGTATTCTTCAAGGCAAAACGTAATCATCGAATACCAATCCTGGTCTGAAAAACACCGCCAATCCACTACCTTTTTATCCTTAAACACCTGAGATATATTCGATTTAGAATCGAAATTGAACTCGACCTGGTTCTGTATTTCATATGTTTTTCCATCATCGGCAGCTCCTACGACTTTCAAATAAAACTCCGGTTTTCCTGCAGGCCAGCGCTCCAGCGACCAATCGGTAAACTTAATCTGTTTCACATAAACCGGCGAACTCGCATCCGCATTCCGATAAGGCGGATAAATAAAATCGTACACCGCATCGGAATTACCGATGGAATTCTCCCGATAGGCCCGGTACATAATCTTCGTTCCCCGGTACGCCGGTGAATAGATATAATTATTCACTCCACCCGATCTGGTAATCAAACGCTGATACCCACTCTGATGCTCTGGAACCATATATTCGATTACAACCCGCGAAGAATTATCACCGTCGTTATTCCAGCGAAGTTCCACATTTTTTCCACTGTAATGAGTCGTAAAACTCGATAAAGCGGCAGGCGCAGCAGGTGCCTGCACGAAAACGACATTGGACTGGCCGGATTCGGCAATTTGCTGGCCGGTTAAGGTTCCTCCCACCGAATAGGCAGAAACATAATAGTAATAATATTCATTCGAAATAAGATTGTAATCGAAATAAGTCTTATTATTACTTCCTGTAACCGTACCTATTTTCTGATAGGCGCCTCCTTTGGCTGCTTTACGGTATATATAAAAACCGTTTGCCGTACCGGAATGTTCCCACGACAATGCAACTCCCGTCGTAACCCGATTGGCTGCCAAATTGGTCGGAGCAGCAGGAGCTGTCACACCCCAACCACGCGTATCGCCTGCAACATTATCCTGATACGGATAAACAGCCTCCGGATTATATCCATCCAACAACTCGCCGTTCGCATCCGTGCGTTCACACAATCCTACGACTATAACCGGGTTTTCCGGAATATTTATCGCATCTATCCACACGAAATTTCCCGCCGCATCATATCCCGGAATCTCCGTCACAGTCGCATCGCAATAATCTTCCGGCAAAAACGCTACGACAGGTACATATTCTTCCGGATTCCAATCTTCCGCGTGCACAGGTACCGATATCTGCAGATTCGGATATAACCTCTGAAGTTCTTCTATAATATTCGTACCGGAACTCCGGGTTTCTGTCCCCTCCTCAGGGAAATAGACACTCAGCAGGTCTTTCACGGCAATCGTACCGTCCGCCGACCGTGTAACCACCGTTTCATCGTCAGCCAAAACCGTATCATCCGCAACATGTTTTAACAGGACATCATAGTCTCCGTCGAACTGTTCCAACGCATTCTCATGAATCAGTTGTCTGAATTCGGTATTTCCACACATCGCCCGGCTGACCGACAGAGCCAGATTTCCCATCACCTCGTCATAATCCATCGTCACTGCCGACAGTCCATAACCGTCGTTACCGACAACTTCTTTACGCCCGCTCATTCCATACTCTTCCTTTCCGCAGGAAACAGCCAGAAACAGAACCGCAACGCTTGCTAAACAAAAATTAAAAATTTTCATTTCAGGTTGAGAACTTAGGGTTTATTCCCTTAAACAAAGTTAATATGTTTCCTGCACCAAAGCAATAGTTATATCATATTTTTTACATTCATATGTATTATATGAAAATATCTTCGTACGCCTACCTATTCCCGTAAACACAAGAAATCTCACCGCAGCTTGTTCCGCTCGAAATGGGGGCCGACCTTGATATTGAAAAAGAGCGCCGAAACCACCGTCAGGCATGCCCCGACGAAATAGGCTGCATTCAGCGTGCTGACCTGTCCGATGTAACCGCCGAGCAGCAACCCGGCTCCGATACCCACGTCCCACGACGTGAGGTAGGTGGATGTGGCCGTACCGCGCTTGCTGTTGGGGGCGAGATTCACGAACAGCGTATTGAAGGCCGGGAACATCGTTCCGAATCCTACCCCGAGCAGGAGCGCGATGCCGAAGAAGACGTACCGTCCGACTGCGGGGAACTCCGCCATCAGCCATTTGCATGACGAGAGGCCGAAAAAACAGAAGCAAACGAGATAGATGCCGAAGGAGATGACGGCCACGATACGCCCCTTATCGACCTGCCGACCCGAAAACAGACGCGACACGGCCATTCCTACCGCCATCAGCGTGAAGAAAAGCCCGCTGCCCGATACGATACCGATTTGCCTTGCGTACATGGCCACATAGGTGGTGGTCATACCGTAGGGGATGGAGAGCAGCAACAGGTCGAGGCCGGCCGGAATGCCTTTGACAAGAAAGAAACGGTCGAGCGAGATGGGCTCGCGCTTCACCTGGGGTTTCACGGGTGTCCGGACAAGCAGGGCGCAGACGAGGCCGAGCGAACACGAAACGACCGAAGCGACGAAAAGCACGTCGAAACTCAGCCCCGCATCGTGCATGAAGAGCCCCACCATAGGACCGATGGACATGGCGATGTTATTGGCGAGACCGTAGTATCCCAACGCCTCGCCGCGCCTCGACGAGGGGGTGATGTCGATAACCAGCGTATTGCCGGACACGGTCACGGTACCGAACGCGAAACCGTGCACGACGCGCAGGATGATGAAAACGGCAAGCGTACCGGCGACGATGTAGCCGGCGAAAATACTCGTAAAGATGAAATAGGCGAAGATATAGAGCGGCTTGCGGGCGAATGTATCCAGCAGGTAACCGGAAAAGGGACGTATCGTCAGTGCGGCAAGCGTATAGCAGGAAAGAGCGATGCCCATCGTCGCGCTTCCGGTATGGAAGACCTCCGTCAGGTAGAAAGGGAAAACCGGCATCAGAAGATAGAATCCGAAATAAAGCAGAAAATTCGCTGCGATGATGAAACAGTAACCCGGTGTGATGAGACGTTCCTTTGTCATGACGATGCTTTTTCAGTTCTCCTTCGATTCCTACCCTGCGCCCCGCCCTCTATAGAGGCGGAAAACGCCGCGCAAAATTAAAGATAAAAGGATTACATTGTCTCTGCCTTCCGGAAGAAAGCATCCCGGAACACAGTACGGCACCATCCGACGGTTCCGATACAATCCATCCGATTCGATGCAGAACGGACACTATCAACAATGCGAAACGGCCCCATCCATCCCGCAACAAAATCCCGCCGGTCTCCACTCGGAAACTTCCGTACCTGCTCCGTTATCACAGGGCCCGCGCCGGCAAAACCGCACTACTCTCGGACAACGAAAAAACACTTCTGCAAACAATTCTCGCCGGATTACTGCATGAAAAAACAGGGTTCGCCGCTACCCGCACCGTACCCCTAAAATTCCTGCAAGAATAAACAAACCTTCACTCCATCGACAACCGAAGGTCTCTCCACGTTGCAGGCACCACCTTTCAAATATCATCCGATACGAGCAAATTCACCGGTGCAGTATAAAAAGAGAGCCACCCGATATCGGGTGGCTCTCAACTTCACTCTGTTGTGTGGGAGCACAGGGATTCGAACCCCGGACCCTCTGCTTGTAAGGCAGATGCTCTGAACCAGCTGAGCTATACTCCCTCGTGGTGCAATTGAAAAATACTGATAGTTTGCGGAAACCATTTCATATTTCCCAATTGCGAGTGCAAATATAGGGCAATTTTTTCTCACTCCAAATTTTTCCGAAGTTTTTTTCAGTCTTTTTTTACGACACATCACACACAGACATAACAATCAACACGATACGCTTCCATCTTTTTCTCCTACCGTCTGCTGTTTTCCGGTCGTTTCTGCGCCGGGCCCTGCATGTCTCCTCCGTAGCGGGCCCGATAAAACACTCCGAGCGGCAGCATTTTTTCCGACCGGTCGTAAAAGAAGAGCTCCCCGAACTCTTCCGCCGAGGGTACGGGGAAAAGCTGGCCGACTATACTCTTGGCCAACAGGGCCGAAAATCCCATGGAATAGAGGTTCAGTACGAGAAAACCGTCCGTCGCCGACAGCAGCCGGGTACAGCATTCGAGCATCGGCCCGATATCCTGGCCGAGCACCCATTTCTCCCCTTCCGGGCCCCGGCCGTAAGCCGGCGGGTCGAGAATGATACCGTCGTAACTTCTGCCGCGGCGGACCTCCCGGCGAACGAACTTCATCGCATCCTCCACCACCCAACGGATACCGTCCAATCCGCTCGCCTCCATATTCTCACGGGCCCAGGTCACCACCTGGCGCACGGAATCCACATGCGTCACCTCCGCACCTGCACTCCGGGCCGCCAGCGACGCACCGCCCGTATAGGCGAAGAGGTTGAGCACGCGCGGTTCCCTGCCCAGCCGGGCTTTCAGCTCCGCAACGCTGTCATAAATGAAATTCCAATTCTCACCCTGTTCAGGGAATACGCCCACATGCTTGAACGAAGTGAGGCCCAGCCGCATCCGCAGGGACATGCCGCGGTAACGATAGTCGATTCGCCACTGCTCCGGCATTCCCGCCCCCAGCAGCCACCGGCCGCGCTCCTCGCTGTTGGCATCGCGCCGGAAAACGGCGGACGCCATACGTTCCCACTCCTCTTCGGGCAGGGACTTGTGCCAGATGGCCTGCGGTTCGGGGCGCACCGTCACATAACGCCCGAAACGCTCCAGCTTCTCGAAGCCGCCGCAATCGACCAACTCATAATCCTCCCACTCGGGGGACAATATCTCCGGAACATCCGTACATTTCATAAGACATTCGATTCAATCCATTTCAACACAACCGAAAATACGGAAAAGAACTCCGTACCGGAACCGCCCGTCAACCGCGTCCCTCGAAAACGACGCTCATCATACACTGCGCACAGTCGAACTCCAGACGATAGACGAACGGCCCGTGGCGGAGCCACAGCGGAGCAGGCCCTTCATCCCGCCGCCCTTTCAGACACATGCCGTGTTCGCGCCGCACACAGAACGGCGTCCGCATGACCGCCACTCCACGCAGGTCGGCCTGCAGGTCGTACCCCGGCGCAGCGCCCGCCCCGCCGACACGTTCGTAAAATCTGCGGGCCAGCCGGTTGGTTACGTTCTCCGAAGCCTCGGGCGTACCGTACGGATAACGGCATCCGGCAGCCGCCCGGGCCGGATGTCTCTCGGTCCGGCGCTCCGTCCGGTGACACAGCAACGCTTCCAACCCCTCCCGTCGCAAAGCGTTCGCCTCGGAAACCCGCACGAAAGGCACTCCCTCCGTACCGTCCGCAAAACACACCTCCGCCACATCGAACATGGTATCGCCCGACCGGACAAGCTGCGTACGGAGCATCTCCAGCACCTTCTCCGGTTCCCGCGCCGCCCCGTTGCCGCAGACAACGGAAGCCGTCGCCGAACAGCCGTCTCCATCCCGGAACTCTGCCGACACCGCACCTTCGTCAAAACTCACGGTCACGGACACCCGTACCGAACGGCGGGCACGGGCTCCCTCCAAACGCGCGCTGAACCGGCGGTCGTAATTCCGATAAATCTCCGTCCCGGCCGGAAGTTTCCACTCCTTGTTGAGCTGCACGCGCCCCCCTTCCGTACCGTTCACGTTCGTACCTGCCAACCGGCCTCCGTACATGAAACAGATGCCGTCGCCAGGGGCGAATGCCTCTCCGCCCTGCAGCTCGAACCACCCGGGACCGGAACGCGCCACCCGGCAGACGAAACCGCCGACGGCCTTCGGAGTATCGGGTGTGGAAACCCTCGCCCGCCGGCCGTCGAAAAAGTATTCGGTACGTCCACGAGAGAAGGTACGCGCCAAATCGGGCTCGAAACCCGGGTCGCTTTGCCCTTCAGAGGCCCGCACCAGTCCGGGACGGGCAGCTATCTCCCGGTCGAGACGGGTGCGGTACCATGCGACGACGTTCCGCACGTATGCCTCATCCTTGAGCCGCCCCTCTATTTTGAACGAGGTGACACCGGCATCCAGCAGGTCGCCGAGCCGCCCCGAAAGGTCCATATCCCGTACCGAAAGCAGGTGTTTGCCGGCCATCAACACGTTACCGGCGGCATCCAGCAGGTCGTAGGGCAACCTGCAGGCCTGCATACAGTCGCCCCGGTTTCCGCTGCGCGGCGACATGGTACGGCTCATGTAACACCGCCCGCTGTAACACACGCATATCGCCCCGTGCACGAAACACTCCAGCTCCACATCCGTGGCAGCCCGTATCCGCCTGATTTCCTCCAGGGAAAGGTTACGTTCGAGAATAACGCGCGAAAAACCGCAGTCGGCCAGGAAAGCCGCCTTCTCCGGGGAGGCATTGAAAGTCTGCGTCGAGGCATGCAACTCCACTCCTTCGAGTTCCATCTCCAGATAAGCCATATCCTGCACGATGAGCGCATCCGCACCCGCTTCGACCACCTGCCGTGCGATACGCTCGGCATCGGCGAGTTCGTCATCGAACAGGAGGGTGTTGAGCGTCACATAAACACGCACGCCGAACCGGCGGGCATACTCCGCCACGGCGGCTATGTCCGCCACGCTATTGCCGGCCGCCTGCCTCGCGCCGAAACGCGGTCCGCCCATGTAAACGGCATCCGCACCGCAGTCGATAGCGGCACGAGCACTCCGCAAATCGCGGGCAGGTGCAAGCAACTCAATCTTCCCGGGTTTCCACAACATCTCCACTTCACGACGCTTCATCGGTGCGCAAAGATACGAAATAAACCCGGCATACCGTGAGAAAAGATGCCTGTTCGACCGGCGCGCTCTCCGTACCCCTTGCGGCCCGTGACGGTTTTTTCGCCTGAGCCCGGCTAATTATTACGCCGGGCTGCACAGTGCCCTCGACGACCTGTACGGCGATACCCTCCGCCCCGTAACACTGGCCGGGACATCCGCCCCGCGGCGGTTCCGGGCGGCAGTGTTCGAGCGGGCCGCCCGATGGCTTCACGGACGCGGAGAGTTCTCGCCCGACATGATGGAGGAGGAACCGGCCGCCGACATGGTGCGCGAAACCTACCGTATTATCCGCGAGGCGATGGACGCGGGCGTGGCCGACAACGTCATCCCCGCCGCAATGGCCCGAAAGCTGGATAACAGTGCTTTCCTCTTTTCAGGATTCAAGACCGCACAGGAGCTGAAGGAGGCCTCCCTGCTGCTGCGGGAGAAAGACGGTACGGTAAAAGGTTTCTCCCGATTCCTGACCGATATTCGACGTATCGACGCAAACTACAACGTGCGCTATCTGGAAGCGGAGTACAATTTCGCCGTAAGCTCCGCGCAGATGGCCGCCTCCTGGGCCGAAGTATCGCAGGACGGCGACCGGTACGACCTGCAATATCGGACGGCCGGCGACGACCACGTCCGCGAGGAACACCGCCCTCTGAACGGCGTAACGCTCCCTCCGTCGAATGACTTCTGGCGCTATTACTATCCGCCCAACGGCTGGAACTGCCGCTGTACCGCCGTTCAGGTGCTCAAAGGGAAATATCCGACATCGGACGACAAACAGGCCATACAGGCCGGAAACCGGATGACCGATACCCCGAAGAAACGGATTTTCCGTTTCAATCCCGGCATCGACGGCCAGCTTTTCCCGCCGAAACACCCATACTACAAACTGAGCAGGGAGGCGGCCGAACAGGTAAAGAAGGTTGTTATCGAACTGCAAGCAGACCCAATAGAAACTCCGGAACAACTGGCCGACGAATTGAACCGTATCGGTAAGAGGTGGTTCGAGCACGGCCCCGCACAATTATCCACAACTACCCAAAAGGGGGTGAATGGCTATACATATATGGACGGACGGATATACCTGGCACCGGAACGTATGCAACGCGCCATCGACGGAATAAATCGTATGTCCGAAGGTACTGCCGCGACATTTGAACAGGAAGATGCTCTGTCTACTCTATGGCACGAAATTACACATAACCGTAACAAACACGGCAATATGCGGCTGGGCAAAACGGAAACGAGATATATGGAGCTGGCCAACGAATTTGTCACACGGAATACACTTTCCGAGTTCTTCGGAGCGCTCGGCGGTGAATTACACGCGAAAGAACTGCTGACGAATCGTGTATCAACCGGATATAACCGTATGGTACGGAATTTCGATGCCTTGATAGACGCAACAGGTGCAGACCGGAAAACCGTAACGGAAGCCGTGCAGGACGCTCTGTTCAATACACCGTATGATAAACAGAAAGAGGGACTGGTAAAGTCCCTCATAAAAGGCGGTGCTAAAAAGAAAGACGGTACAGTGCTGAAAAAAGGAGAATTGGGGCAATGGATGAAATATTGCGTCGATTTTGGTGAAGATATGTTAAAGACACTATTTAAGACTTCGTTATAAACTATTCATCAAATGAAACTGCAATTTCTTCGGCAAACTGTTTCTCAACAGCCGCCTCCAAACCTTCATAGCCGGGCTCTTCTGCTAAACTAAGCATACTATTCCAACGCAAATTCGGATGTTGCTGGAGTTCCCTAATATATGCTTCCTTACCCCACGGAAAATAATCGTTAAGATACTTTTCATCGGTACAGAGGTCGAACACGGTAAGTTCGCGTAAATTGAGGCTATTGTAATCCATAATATTGTAATTTTTACAAAAATAACTATTGCAACGGTTCTATGAACGATTTAATGCGAAACATTCTTTCCGACCTCCGGGTGGAAGTGCTCGACGAGTTCAACCAAAACTTCACCCGCAAGGCATTCTTCGACCAGCCCTGGCCGGCGCGGAAAATGGATACGGGACGCGGCACCCTGCTGGTCGTATCGGGAGCCATGCGCCGCTCCCTGCGGTGTACCGCCGCCCGCGGCTCCCTCTACTTCTCCTCCGAGCTGCCCTACTTCAGCATCCACAACCGCGGCGGAAAAGTGCCCGTTACCCCGGCAATGCGCCGCTACTTCTGGGCGATGTACTACCGCAACGTCCCGCCTGAAGGGGCTACCGGTAAACGGGCCGACCGCAAAAGCCGTACCGCCGCCTATTACCGCTCCCTGGCCCTGACTAAGAAAACGGAGCTCGACATCCCCCAGCGTCAGGTCGTCGGCGACCATCCCGCCGTCGGACGCATCGTCCGCGATACCTGCGAACGGAACGTGCGCGAATGGGTGGCGAAAAACATCGACCCGAAATTCACCAAAATGACACACAAATAATCCTTTTTCAAGTATGATTAAAGACACTTTAACGGCCGTAAAAGAGGCCTTGAAAACCGTCCCCGACCTGCGCTATACGGCCGAGGACTGGGGACAGCTCGATTTTTTCAACCAGCCGCCCGTGCGCTTTCCCTGCGTCCTGCTCGACGCGGAGGAAGTACGCTATTCAGACAGCGGTCGGGGCTTCCAGCAGGGAGAGGCGTCGCTCACCGTCCGCGTGGCCGATAACCGCGTTTTCAACGGCTCTTTTCAGGCCCCCGCCTCACAGGCGGAGTTCGCCATGTTCGACCTGCTCCAGGCGGTGTATCAGGCGTTACAGGGCCTCTCCGGGCCGGGATTCTCGCCCCTGACGCGCTCCCGGTGCGTCCGAGCCCGGCGGGACGACGGTATCCGCGAGTTCCGCATGTCGTTCGACTTCGCGTTCACCGACGCGGACGCCGCGAAAAAACGGTAAGAACACGGCCGTTATTGCTCCGGCGTCGTATCGCCGTAACGCTCTTTCATCAGCTGGAGGGCCTCGATAAGAAATACGGCGCACGGTATTCCCCTCTGACGGATAAGGGCTCGTATTTCATCCCGAACCTCTTCCGGCACTCGGAAGGCAATGTAGACCCCGGCCCGGTCGCCTATCGGTTTACGACCGGCGCCGGGACGGTAGCCGCCCCGGCCGTCTTTCTTTTTTTTCTCGGTCATCGGCTATTCATTTTTACATTATTATATTACAAATACATACTGTCAGACAACCGTAACCGCCGCAATGCGGCGGTTACGGTCAATCATCAATCCTGAAACGGCCTTTACTAAATATAGTAATATTCAGTTTTTGCAATCGATTCAACGTCTACAATGTCACCATCTTCGTCTGTCGAAACTGCACAAAGTTCTATATAATAGACATCGTTCCAGCACCGGTCGCCGCGCCGTCACCCCACCAGCAGTTGGGAGGCCACCTCGTGTCGTTTCGCCTCACCGGCCAGCACCTCGACGAGTGTCAGCGCAAAATCGAGCGTCAAACCGGGGCCGCGTCCGGTTATCACATTGCCGTCTACAACGGCCGCTTTATCCGTAGCCAATATCGCTCCGGACAGATACTTCTCGAAACCGGGATAGCAGGTAGCCCGCCGTCCCCGCAGGATGCCGAGTCCGCCCAGCACCATGGGCGACGCGCATATCGCAGCCACCCGGCCCCCCTTGTCGTAGAAAGCCTGCACCTCCCGTTTCAACCCCTCATGGCTGTCGAAAGCGGAAGTTCCGCCGGGGATAACCAACATCTCCGCCAAGCCGAAATCGGTCTCCTCAAAAAGTCCGTCGGCTACGACGGGAATGCCGTGATTGCCCGTTACGGTCCGTTCATCGGTCAGCGACACCGTGCAGACAGGCAGCCCCGCCCTGCGAAGCACATCGACCGTAGCCAGCGCCTCTATCTCTTCAAACCCGGTAATCAAAAACAAGAATATCGTCTTCATACTTCATCTGGTTTTAACGTGTTTTCTGCAAAGATAGAATAATCGCCGTCTTTTCCAATCTACACGGCACAAATTCACCGGTCCCGGCAAACCGAAACAACGAAAGAGCGGACGGAATTCATTCCGTCCGCTCCCGTAACGTTTATGCGTAATGCGCCCTCTATGCTTTCGTGAGTATCTCTATCTGTGCCTTCGCATCAGCCACATGGCTGCCCTCGGTCACCTTACGATAGGTAGCAACGGCCGCATCCTTGTTCTCGCTGTTCTGATAGGCCGCCCCGAGCATGAAGTAGATGTCGGACATGTCTGCAGGGTCGGTCTGCGCAGCCGCAGCGGCCTCGCCCCACTCTATCACATGCGCCCAATCCTGATTGTTGGTCGCAACCTGAATGCGCATCAGGCTGGCAGCGGGGTTCGTAGGGTCTATGGCGAGCACTTCGCCGAGTATCTCATACACTTCGTCCGCATTGCCCGCCTCGTCGGCCTCTGCGGCACGCAGCATCTGATAATAGGCCATCTTCTCCCGTGCGGCATCGGCCGGTTCCTTGTAACGGCTGTGACGCGATTCGAGTTCCACAATGTCCTTGTAAATCTTCATACCGTTCTCGTAGTCGCCCGAAGCCGCATAGCTCTCGGCCAGGAAGAGGGCGAGGTCGGTATCGGTGGGGTTGGCCTCATACCCTTTGGAGAATATCTCGATAGCTTTGTCCCACTGCTGGTTGTTGAAAGCATCCGCCCCCATCACGGTATAAGTCTGGGAGATGAGTTTACGGGAATTGCCGAGCACCTTCACATCCTGAAAAAGCTCCGCATACTGCATTGCCGAATCGAGTACCGTAAGTGCCTCGTCAAAACGGCTCTCCTTGCAGAGCGACAGGCCGTACTGGAAATAACAGGTGGGAAGCAGTTTCTGTGCCTGCTGTACCGTAGCCGAAGCGTCGGCACCGGCATTCAGTCCCATTTCAATGGTCTGTTCCAGAACGGGAATAGCCGCTCCGAAGTCCTTCGCCTGTATGAGTGCGGCCGCTTCATTGAATTTGGTGTTCACCTCGCTGACCGTCTGAGCCGACAGTCCTGTCGCGGCAAATATCGCCGCTGCGGCCAGCAAAAACTTGATTTTTTTCATCTTTTCGTCAGTTTTGTTATGTGTGTTGTGTGTGTTCCGCCGTCATTCCGACCAAAGTCCGGCAACCGTCTCCCGGCTGCATGGCATGCAAAATTATCAAAATAGGCAATCACGCCAAATATCACCTGCGCAGTTTTTTGAAAAAATCCTCCATCAACGCGGCACACTCCCCGGCGAGTACCCCTGCCGTCACTTGCGTCTTCGGATGAAGCAGCTTGCCGCCCGCCACGGAATATCCCCTTTTCGCATCGGAAGTCCCGTATACGATACGCCCCACCTGCGCCCAAGCAGCAGCTCCCGCACACATCACGCAGGGTTCAACGGTCACATAAAGCGTACATTCGTTCAGGTATTTCCCCCCTGCGGCATGCATGGCTGCCGTCAGGGCCTGCATCTCGGCATGCGCCGTAGAGTCACGGAGCGTTTCGACGAGGTTATGCCCCCGGCCCACTATCCGGCCCGATGCCACGACCACGGCGCCGATAGGCACCTCTTCCTCACTTAACGCTTTACGCGCCTCGGAAATTGCCGCACGCATAAAAAATTCATCCTCCTGCCGTCCCTTCTCCATGAAATTTCGTACTTTTGAAACCCCGCAAATGTAGTATAAACGGTCGTGCGGCGCAACAGCCGCACGCAGCAAAACGCAATCCGGCGTTTTATACTGATGATGCAGGGCCACTAAAAATTCCATAATATGTACAGGACGCATACGTGCGGAGAACTCCGCATCGACAATACCGGCACGGGCACGACACTCGCCGGATGGGTACAGAAAGTGAGAAACCTCGGCGCAATGACCTTCATCGACCTGCGCGACCGTTACGGCATTACGCAACTCGTCGTGGACGAAAACACGCCGGCCGAGGTACGTGCAGCTACGGCCGGGCTGGGGCGTGAATATGTCATACAGGCGACGGGCACGGTACGTGAACGCTCCTCGAAAAATCTCAAGATACCGACGGGCGACATCGAAGTGGCCGTCTCGGCGCTCACCGTCCTCAACCGGTCCGAGGTACCCCCCTTCACCATCGAAGAGCACAGCGACGGCGGCGACGACCTCCGCATGAAATACCGTTATCTCGACCTGCGCCGGCCACCCCTGCAGCGCAACATCCTGTTGCGCCACCGCATGGCCCAGAGCGCCCGCCGTTTTCTCGACGGAGAAGGCTTCCTCGAAATAGAGACGCCGTTCCTCATCCGCTCCACGCCGGAAGGGGCCCGCGACTTCGTGGTCCCCTCGCGCATGAATCCCGGCGAATTCTACGCCCTGCCGCAGTCGCCGCAAACTTTCAAGCAATTGCTGATGGTCTCCGGCTACGACCGCTATTTCCAAATCGTACGCTGCTTCCGCGACGAGGACCTGCGGGCCGACCGCCAGCCGGAATTCACCCAGATAGACTGCGAGATGTCGTTCGTCGAACAGGAAGACGTGCTCGAAATCTTCGAACGGTTCGCCAAGTACCTGTTCCGCGAGACGCTCGGCATCGAGTTCGGCAGTGCCTTCCCGCGTATACCGTGGAGCGAGGCGATGGCCCGTTACGGCTCGGACAAGCCGGATATCCGTTTCGGCATGGAGATAAACGACCTCAGCGACCGGGCCCGCGGCCGGGGATTCGCAGTCTTCGATTCGGCGGAATACGTCGGCGGCATCGTCGCGACGGGATGCGCAGGCTATACCCGCAAACAGATTGACGAACTCACGGAATTCGTCAAACGACCGCAGGTAGGGGCCAAAGGACTCGTGTGGATACGCCTCGCGGAGGACGGCTCGGTCAAATCCAGCATCGACAAATTCTTCCCGGCAGAGGAGCTGCTCGCATGGGCGGCTGCCTGCGGCGCTGCGGCCGGCGACCTGCTCCTGCTGCTGGCGGGCGACCGCATGAAGACCCTCGCGGCCCTCAACGTGCTGCGTCTGGAGATGGGCGACCGACTGGGCCTGCGCGACCCGGGCAAGTTCGCCCCGTTGTGGGTGGTCGATTTCCCGCTGCTGGAGTGGGACGAGGAGACGAAACGCTTCTACGCGATGCACCACCCCTTCACCTCGCCCAAACCGGAGGACATCCCGCTTTTCGACACCGACCCGGCGAAGATACGCGCCAACGCCTACGACTTCGTGGTGAACGGTACCGAGGTGGGCGGCGGCTCGATACGTATTTTCGACAGCGGACTGCAAAGCCGGCTGTTCGAGACGCTGGGCTTCTCGCACGAGGACGCCGAAAAGCAGTTCGGATTCCTGATGAACGCTTTCAAATACGGCGCACCGCCCCACGGGGGCATCGCTTTCGGGTTTGACCGTTTCTGTTCGCTCTTCGGCGGAGCCGATTCCATCAGGGACTTCATCGCCTTTCCGAAAAACAATGCCGGCCGCGACGTCATGGTAGATGCTCCGGCCCCGATAGCCGATACCCAGTTGGACGAGCTGGCGCTCCGGGTCGCCGTTCCCGAACAATAATCAAGAGGAAAGCGAAAAAGATACCGAACGGGCGGGACGCCGGTCAGCGTCCCGCCCGTTTTTCATGCCGGCAACCGGCGGTTTCCGACAAAAAATAGAAGGGCATGCAACAAAACGGACAGAAAAAGCATCTATCTTTCAAATACGTTGCATGAACCTGAAAAACTACCGACCATGAAACGCACCTTTCTCCACGCTCTCTGCACCGCAGTACTGTTGCTCTGTACCTCGACAGGCTGCCAACCGGAAGAGGAGGACTACTTCCTGCGCTGGATGCTCCTGAATGCGACGGACTCCGTCCTTTATTTCACCTTTAACGACAATACGCCGTTCACCGTGGAACCGGGCGAGTACCGGCTTCTGGGGACGACCGTCCTTCCGCCGGACACGAAACCCAATCCCGGGCTGCTTTTCGAACTGCACCCCGAATACCGCACGCTCTCGGTTTCGGCCGCTCCGGACGGCCCCACCCTCCGGAAGTGGAACAAGGACTACGATTTCACTTCCGACCGACAGTTCTTCGACAGTTCGCAATGGCCGGACGAAAACCGCGCCAGCCACGACTGCGACTACGTATTCCGGGTAACGCCCAAAGATATCGCCAACGAATAAATTCCTGCCGACATGCCACGAAAACTCACTGCCATGACCTGCGCCGTCGTGCTGCTGCTCATACTGCCGACAGCCTGCAACCCGCTCGACCGGCTCTTCCAGAAACAAGATACCGACCCGGAGAGCTGCGATGTCACCTGGCTGCTGCGTAACGCCAGCGGCCGGGAACTGTGGTTCGAATTCGCCGATTTCGGTCTCCACTCCCTTCAGGCGGGGCAAAGTGCCGAAATCATGCGTACTACCGTCCGAGGTTCCGACATACAGACGAGTTTTTACGAAGTCTTCGACTACCGTCCCCAGTCGCATCCGTTGTCAATCTACACCGACGGCGGCTCGGTTCCTGCAAGGATATGGACGCTGGAGGAGCGCGACAAACCGGGGAAGCAATTCTACGACCGGGGGGCATGGACATTCGACCGCACCGATGAAGAGAGGGCCGAATGGACGTTTACCGTCACCGCAGACGACCTCGAATAACACACATCTCTTCTGCAAAGGCCGGCAGCCTTCCGGTGTTGCGCGATGCGGCAGAGCGGAAACGGACGTCATCCCCAGCGGCAGGCATCCGGTTCCCGCATCGCTCCCCATTTGTAGGTAAATGCGCAAACGACAAGCACATCACAACGGAAACATCCGTAATTTTACGGTTGCGCACTCTTTCCGTACAGGATATTCGCCGAAGGAGTGGACGGAATCATGAAAAAAAGGAACTTCATCAATTCGCTGCTGCAGCATACCCGCAGGCCGGACGGTTTCTTGGGCAGAATGATGCTGCGCGGCATGAACAACGGTCATGCGCCGCTCACCCGCTGGGGAGCGGCACACATCGAATGGCAACCGCAATGGTGTGTTCTCGACATCGGCTGCGGAGGCGGAGCCACGCTGCTCCGTCTGTTGGAACGCTGCCCGGACGGAATGGTATGCGGCGTGGACGCATCGCCCGAAAGCGTGGAATTCTCCCGACGGAAAACCGCGCGATATGCCGACCGGTGCAGCGTGGAACAGGCCACGGCCGACGACCTGCCTTACGGCGACCGGGCATTCGATGCCGTGACCGCATTTGAAACGGTCTATTTCTGGGGCGACCTGCACCGGGCTTTCGCCGAGGTGGCACGCGTCCTGAAACCGAGCGGAGTATTCCTGGTCTGCTGCGAGATGAGCAACCCCGGCAACAACACATGGACGAGCCGTATCGAGGGGATGCAGGTCTTCTCTCCGGAAGAGCTGAGCGCCGCACTGGCCGACAGTGGATTTACGGATATCACCGTCTACCGGCGCGGCAAGGAGAACTGTTGCGTAACGACATGCACTCCCGACGGCAGACGGACTGCGGCGGAATAAAAGGTCGAAAATACCCGCACACGTCCATCGACCGAGGAAGTGCCGTCCGACGGGACCCTCCGTACCATACGGAAGCCGGCAGAACGAACGGTACGACGTCGTACTGCCGCATCATTCATCCCGCTACATGCAGCCGCAATCCACCCCGGCAAAGACGGAGGGACGGCAAGAAAACCCAACGGAAAGGCCGTCCGCATCTCCCGGGGAATACTTTCTATATCCGAATGTTTTTCACCGAAAAGCAGAGGTCATCCTCAAGCCCCACCATGGCATTCACGAACCAGAGATACGCATAGTGCTCCAGCTCCTCCGCCCGGATGGGCCGGGCAGTCACGCGTCCGGTCCGGAGCAGTTCCGCCCGGCGCGTCCCGGCGAGCAGCGGCCAGTCGGGGGTATAAAGACCCGACGCATCGCCCAGCACGATGTTGGAAAACGAGGAATCGGTCAGAAAGCCCTCCTGCAACAGGACGACCTCGTCGCACCCGCTTCCCCGACGCAGCTCCTCCAGCGTGCTCCGGTCGGCGTACTTATACCGGTAATCGAGTCCGTCGGCACGAACCAACGCCACACTGGCGATACGGCGGAGACGATAGGGGGCGAACTCCACCCGGCGCACGGACTCGTCGTACACCACGCGGCACTTCACGAGCCCCTCGCGCATCCCCTCGGGCACCTCGGCCGGAAGACACGCTCCCGCCCCGCTTCCGAAGAAATGCTCCATGGTGGCAGCCATCCGCGCCGCATGCGGCTCCGGCCGGCAGAACTCTCCGTCCTGTACCCGGATGACTTCGGTAAACAACGGCCCCTTCATACGAACGGCAGATAAACTTTCTCTATCACCTCTTCGTATTCCGACCGGCAGTCGCTGTAAGCCGTAATACCTCCGCCGCTGCGGAAATACATCCGGCCCTGTTCCTCTTCGATAAAGCGTATCAACACGGCACTGTCGAGCGTCTGCCCGTCGAAATAGCCGAACACGCCGGTATAATATCCGCGCGGTTCCCCTTCGGCCTCCCGGATGATGCGGAGCGTGGAGGATTTCGGGGCCCCCGATACCGAACCTGCGGGAAGCATATCGAAAAGGATGTCGCCCATCCGCGCCTCGTACCCGGCCGGCAGGCGGCCGGCTATCTCGGAACTCACCTGCAGGATGTCGCCGCGGCGTGTGGCGATACGGTCGATGTAGCGGAACCGCTCCACATGTACCCGGTCGGCATGGATGCTCAGGTCGTTCCGCAGCAAATCCACGACGGTATTGTGTTCGGCGGTCTCCTTCGGGTCATTCAGTATCGTCTGCCGGGCATCGGGCACGGAAGCATTGATGGTGCCTTTCATCGGATTGGTAGCGATACGACCGCCGGCGATACGCACGAAACGTTCCGGCGAAAAACAGACGAACCGTCCCGGCACATAGAGCAGGTAGGGCGCCTCGGCCCGCATGAAAATCTCCTCCAGCGACAGCCCCGAAACGACCGGAGTACGTACCGTCAGATTGGTCAGAAACGAATCGCCGCGCAGCAGACCGCGGCGCACCGTTCCGAAACGGCGGGCATATTCGGCGAACTCCATCGGCCGCGCCTCCAGCAGCGCCGCACCGCTCCCGCTCTTCCCGGCCATGCCCTCTCTGTTGCCGACCCCGTTCACCGAGAAGCCGACCGAGCTGCAAGCCAGCGGATTCTCGGCAAAGAGACCCTCCGTCATCTCGAAATTCACGGCAAAGAGGAACGGCCGGCGCCGAGCACCGCAGCGGTTCATCAGTTCCCGGACACGCCCGGCATCGAAGAAACACGTCATACGCAGTCTTTAAGAAAATTAGCGAGTATGGCGCCCCCGCAGGGCGTCATGACGGATTCCGGATGGAACTGCACGCCGTGCACGTCATACACCCGATGGGAGAGCGCCATCACGGTACCCTCTCCGTCGCGGGCCGTCACTTCGAGACAATCGGGAATCCCATCCCCGTCCACTATCCACGAATGATACCGTCCGACCGCTATCCGGTCGGGCAGACCGCGGAAAATACGGGGACGGGCAAGGAGCTCCACCGACGAACAGATGCCGTGCCAAACCTGTGGCGTATTCCGGAGCGACGCGCCGAAAACCTGCGCGATGGCATGATGACCGAGACACACCCCCAGCAAGGGGCGCACCGGTGCACACCGTTCGATAAAGGAAAGCAGCTTCCCCGCCTCGGAAGGAGTCCCCGGACCGGGCGACACGATTATCCGGTCGTATGCGGCGGGGTCCGTCTCCCCCAGCCGGTCGTTCTTCACCACATGCACGTTCCCGGCAGAGCCGCACAGCTCACGGAGCATGTGCACCAGATTGAAGGTGAACGAGTCGTAATTGTCTACAAGCAATATCTCCATACCGATACTTCCGCTGTTGCGGCTCTGCGAAGTTAATACAAAAAAGACGCTGTACCCGCACCGCCAGGCCGGAAAATACCGCCCATTCGCGCCGCGTCCTCCCGACCCGAAAGTCCGTACGCCTCCCGACCGCCGCCGTACCGAACCGCCGCCTGTGCGACCGGACGGCAATGCTCCGGCCTTCGGACGTACCGGAGACCGGCCGCACCGCTGCAAAGGATTCTGCCGAAAGCCGGCCGCACCCGCAAGACCCTTTCCCGGTTCCGCCGTCCGCCGGATACCACGCAATAGCGTCCGGCACACGACACCGTTCCGCAGCCGACATCCGCGGCCTGCACCCGATGCGGAACCGCAAAACGCAACAAAGCCGTGCCGGCCTGAACGAATACCGTTCAGCACGACACAGCCTTTTACATATACGGGAAACCGGCTGCATACCGGAGTCCGGCAGTCAGGGTGCAGGACTTTACCACAGTAAACGTCCGGGCGCCGAGACCGGAACGAGCGCAGCGGGGTGCCGTTATGGCACCCCGCCGGCTCAGGGGAGCGGCCTTTACTGCAGCCTCTTCAGCCTGTAAAGAAGTTGCTGGATAGCTTCCTGATAGTCGTCGAGAATGGCCGTTGAAAAATCCTCCTCGAACATCTCACGCTGTTCGTCGATGTATTTGAAGAACTTCTCGCAATGCGTCTCGATATTGCGGGGGGTATTGGTCTGCGGAATGACAACCTCGATGTCGCCCTTCATGGCGTAGGTGGTCTCCACGATACGGTCCATCGCATCGGCGAGCGTCGTCAGCGCCTCGTCCAGCGCCATATGCTGTGCATAGCTGCCGGGGCCGCTCACATGCCAGTGAAAAAGCTTCAGACTGTTGTTGAAAGCGTACATCTCCCCGAAAAAGCGACCGTAATCCGTACCGGTCCGCGTCTGTTTCTGTTCTTTTGTCTTGATTGCTGTTGCCATAACCATTCGTATTAAAAGTTGTCTTTATTTGCACCGCGCCGGGCGCGGCATACTTTTCATACTGCCATAACTATGCCAAACATCCGAATGGGGACGGTAACAATCGACAGCGGTTTGCCGAACGGTTCCTGCCTACTCGTAAAGGAGTACCGTCCGGATACGCTCGCCGGAAGTCGGTTCCCAGCGCGGCCCCTCCAGCAGTAGTTCGATTACTTCCCGGTTGATTTCCGGCGAGAGACCGGCCACTATCCTGATGCCGGAAGGCACCCCCGCATCGTTCACACGAAACTCGGCCACCACCCTGCCGCGAGCCGGCGTACCGTCCGCCAACGTCACCCTCCGACGATATTTATAGAAATACTCCGCAAACGCCGGATTGGACACCGTATCCCGCCGCGTCTCCGAAAAGGCTGCGGTAGCCGCTTCCCCGTCACCGTCCCATGCCGCAGGTTCCGTACCGTTCCGCAGCACCGACGCACTCCGCGCCCCTGCATCCATACCGGCGGGAAGATTCGCCGTCGCGGCCGAACGGTCGGCACCGTTCGGCCGTAACACCGCAGCCCGATTCGCCGCACCGACCTCCTCCTGCACCGATACCTCCACGCGGTCGGTCTCCACGGCCGCCCGGGACGCAACGGGCTGTGCTGCCTGCCGCATCGTCTCCGCAACAGCCGGCGCAGCCTCCTCATCCGCTGCCGCAAAGTCCGCCGCCGGCTCTGCCTGCCCGTCTGCCGGTTCCACCCAAAATCCCTCCGACGGTTCCGCAAAACCTTCCGCAGGCACCGCAAAGTCCCCCGCGGGTTCCGTAAGGTTCTCCGCCGGAAGTCCGAAAGAGCGGACGGCTTGGGCAATCTCCTCCGAAGGAACCTCGGACGACGGCCGCCAGAGATACCATACTACCGCCACGGCGACGACCGCAGCAACCGCCACGGCACCCCGAATCAACGGTACGATGCGCCGACGACCTGCCCTGCGGCGCGGCCGGACGGCCCTGCGGGCCACCTCCTGCTCCAATTCGGCCAACTTGTCGGAATGCCCGCCGTATACCGAATCGTATCCCTCGACGGCGTCCGCCAGAAACGGGTCGGCCATCGCCTCCCGTTCGAGACGGTTGGCCTCCCGCCCGCGGCGGCTGCCGAATATGTAATCAGTCAGTTTCATCGGCCTCCTTTTCCATGCAAAGTTTCAGGTTGCGCTTACCGTTCTGGAGAAAACTCTTGATGCTCTTGACCGGCCAACAGGTCTCGGCAGAGATGTCCGCATAGGACTTGCCGCCATAGAAAAACCTGTCGATACACTCCCGCTGCTTCTCCGGCAACCGCTCCAGACAGCGTTCCAGTGCCGCGAACCGCGCTTCATCACCCTCCCCGTCCAATAGATGCACGAGCGGGGCATATTCCATAATCCGTCCCGCATCATCCGCCGGTATCTCCAGCCGTTTGCGGCGCAGCCGCTGCAGGCAGTGGTTCTTGGCCAGCGTATAGAGCCACGGGCGGAACCGCTCCACCTCGTAACGGCCGACCTTGACGGTCAGCTCCTCGAAAATATCCATGACGGCATCTCCCGCATCGTCCGGATTGCGCAGATATTTGAGACAGACACCGTACACCAAAGGCAGGTAACGGCTGTAAAGCTGCCCCAACCAGCGGTTCGTCCCGTCCTGCGCATGCAGGGCGAGAAGCCGCTCATCCTCTATCGTCTCCTTATCGCACTCCTGTTCCATACCCATACCGCCACACGACGGACGTGCTACAAATATAATTATATCCGACGAACACCGAAAGCGGTCGTCGGACGACTGCCGCCCCGCGTCCGCAGATGCGGTTCGGTGGAGACAAATATACGGCTTTACGGCGAACACCGTATCGGCCCCCCCGTCTGCGGCCGGGGAAGCTGCACCGAATCGGAGGCACATAAATATTCACGAAACGCAAAATGCCAGCAGCCGCTTCCCCATACGGCAACAATCCGGGAAAATACCCTTAAACGCCCCTCTGGCCGCACATCCTTTTATTTTTTCATATATGTTTTTGCAAATAAAAAAATATAGTTATATTTGCTTATAACTATCTACCGTTTAAATAGCCGAAAACCGCTCAGGGCCCGCTTACGGGGGCATTTACGGCATAACACACATCCTGTCCGGAAACGGAAGATAGCACGACGGACTGCACGAACATACAGCAATCGCTTTTTACACTTAATAATTAACCGTAATATTAACCAACATGAAGAGAGAAAATCAGGAAGGGAAATTCCCTTACGTAAGCCCTTCGGTCGAGACTACCAGTTTCGCAGTCGAATCGGGCATCGCCGTGTCGTTCACGGGCGAACAGGACCAGACAGCCATAGACTTTACCGTAATCGGTTCCTGGGAAGCCGAATAAACCTCTAAAATTACTTAACTTATGAAAAAGATTATACTTTTCGCATCGCTGTGTGCGCTTGCACTGGCGGGCTGTACCAAAGAGGCTGTCGAAGACAAACAGGGCACCGAAGGCCAAGGCAAGTCCATCACCATTCTGGGTACCCTGGACGACAGCAACGCAACGCGCGTCGAAATAGGTGACTATACCGCAGGCGACACGACCGTACCGCTTCTGTGGACATCGGATGACCAAATCGTCGTCGGCGCTTACGACAGCGAAGGAAATCTGTTACAAGGCGAAAAAGAGAATTCATGGGGAACAACGACATACGACTTGTTCGACTCATTCACCGCCACGACCGAAACGCCTTCGACGACCACCGACTTCCTGTACGCAGGCTATAACGGATTCCAGATTCCGGCCGACGTGACGGCCGACATCTACGCGCTGTCCCGGAACACGCCGCCGACAGCGATGAGTTTCGCAACCGACTTCAAGGCCATCGAAGACCCCGTAAAGCGCAACCAGTCATACAATATCCTTTACAACACGGCTGCGGACATCATGTTCCTGACCGCCCACGCTACGGCGACCAGCACCGACAATACCGTCGAGCTGCAGTTCTCGAACGCGTTTACCACCCTGATGCTGGGGCTCAAGGGCTCGGCCAAAATCGACTCCGTTGTCGTAAAGGCTGCCGGCCAGACGCTCTCCTATCCGGAAGGCGCCGTTACGGCCAACGTATTTGCACGTCCGGAACCCGGCACGAAAGGTTCGGCACTGCTGGCATCGCAGGGCGGCTCGTTCATCAACGACATGAAGGATGATGCGCTTGTCGCCGGTTCGGAAGATGTTCGTCTGACGCTCTCCAACACCCTCGCGCTGACGCCCACCACCCAGTGGATTCCCGTCATGGTGATGCCGTTCACGGGTGCCGGTACGGAGCTGACGATTACCGTTTACGGTAAGCCCGACGCTACGACGACCGCAGACGACACCACCGAGGAACCGACCGCTCCGGCCGTCATGTCCGCAACGAGGACCCTGACGATACCTGCCGGTACCGCAGACTTCACTTCCAACTCCATCGCCTACATCAGCGTGAAGGACATCGAAGCCTCCGAGCTCGGTCAGGCAGCACCCAAAACCGAATGGCAGGCAGGCGATATCATTCTTGAAGACGATTTCGCATGGATATCCGAATCCTGGAGCGACCAGTACGACAAATACGGATGGACCGACCCCTATACCAACCCGCTCTATTCGACGTACAACTACTACAACGCAGGTGAAACCCTCGCAAGCCGCGGATACCTTTACGACGGTTACAACCTGAATGCACTCAACAGTTACAACGGTATGCTGCAAATAGGTAGCCCCGACAACGGCAACAGCAACCTCATCATTCCGATGAGTCCGCTCTTTACCTATACGGGTGACGTCGTCGTGACTTTCCGCGCGGCTTCCTACTTCACCAAATACGGCACCGGAGCCGGCGAATACGAATCGTGGGACGGTCTGGTAGCATTCAAAGCGACCAAGAACGGCACGACACTCAAAGAGGTAGAACTGGGAGCCAATAATACCGACCCGTTCACCTGGTATGAATACACCCTCCTCATTGAGGACGTAGATGCCGACACGAAACTTGTCTTCGGCGGCGACGTAGCAAATTACGACGCTCCGCGGCACATCTTCTACATCGATAACCTGAAAGTTTCCATCGCCAACGGCGAAACCGAAAATACTGTAGGTACAAAAGTAGCCGCCGAACCCGCCGAACTGCTGTTCTCCACGCCGGAACAGGTAGAGGGCAAAGCCACCATCGAAGTATCGGCAGTCGAAGAGCTGGGAGACGCATACGGCAACATCGACCAGACGACTCTGCCCAAGTTCAGCTTCGCCGTAAGCGGCCCGTGGGAACTGGTCATACCGGAAGGTACGGAACAGTGGCTGAAGGTGAACCCGCCGCAGTGGAGCGGATGGGACGACCCCAGGGACAAGACCGATAGAATGAACGACCCGTACGGCAACCAGATGACCTCCATCTGCACCATGCAGGTAATAGAAGACAACGATACCGGTGCTGCACGCACGGCAACCATCCAGCTCAAGAGCGGCGAAACCGTATTGGCTACCTACGAAATTACCCAGCCTGCGGCCGACCCGAAAACCGAGATATACAATGTAGATTTCGGACCGAGACCGGAAGCCGATTTCGACGTCACCGACCAGCTGACGGCCGAACAGTGGGGTATCGGCGACTATGAGCTCAGTTTCATCAACCTGGCATACAACACAGAGGGTATAAACCCCGGCATGCAGATAAGCAGGAGCGGTGTCAGCAAAGACTACGATGCGGCCAGCGGTGAAGGTAACCTCTACTTCATCAATGCAGTACCCGCAGCCGGCCTGGCTGACGGCGACTTAGACCCGTCGTTCGTCATCGAAATCCCGGAAGCAACGATTTCCAACGCTACCTATCTGTACATCAACTTCGGTCTCTGGGGCCGTGCCAACTACGGCAAGGGCAATCTGGTGATGGATGTCGTGTACAGCGACGGTACGACGCAGAGCGTCACTCCTTCGCTCAACAGCGCCAGCACATGGCAGTACTTCGAGAACCGAATCGAAGTTCCGGCAGGCGTTACCTCCGCAGCCGTCAAATTCTATGCACTGGATAAAGCTGAGTTTATGGGCTCCGAATCTGCTGCCAGCAACTTCCGTATCGACGACGTGAACATCTCCGTCCGTTCGAAATAATCCTTTACGGACAACCTATTCCGGAAGCCATCCTGCACAGGATGGCTTCCGTTTTTTATCCGTCCTGACAACCTTGCACGCGGACGTTTCCGCACGGAGGACACAAGCCGCCGGACCCATCTTCCGCAGTCTCCATACGCCGTCCGACAACCGACCGGGCCAAAATTTCACCTGCCTTTTCCCAATGACCGCTGCACGGACGCCTCTCTCTGTTTCCCGCCGCTATTATCGTCGTCGTATGTTTCATTTCCTGAAAAAGTAGTACCTTTGTCTGTAATTACAGCCAATCTCCCCGCCACCATTCGAGCAACAGCCGACAAACCGGTAAAGCACACATTATTACCGGATTAGCGGCAACGAAAAATGACCGACGGAGCGCAGCGGCAGACCAAAAGCAACGGAACGGCAGCAGCGCCGCGCAATCGGCGGGAGCGGGGGGCGACCGGTGCAGAGTACGGGTACCGCCACAAAGGCCGGAAATCGGCCGCCAAAAGCCAACCGCCCCAATGCCGAAGCAACCGCCCCGGCCCGGAAAGGAGGGGAGCGGACAAGCGGAAAGAACAGGACAAACCAAGCCGATAAAACAAAACGACAGGAGTGCCTGCGACACCCTGCCGGACACAATCCGCACAGGAACGGAACAAACGCGATGAACGAATACCACATACCGGTTCTTGCAGAGGAATCCATCGAGCTGCTCGACATCAGACCGGAGGGAAGTTACGCCGACCTGACGTTCGGAGGCGGCGGCCACTCCTCGCTGATACTTTCGAAGCTCGGCAGCCGGGGCAGGCTCTATGCGTTCGACCAGGACGCCGATGCGAAGGCCAATGCCGAACGCATCCATGACGACCGGTTTACCTTCATCGAAAGCAATTTCCGTTTCATGCGCGGCCAACTGCGTATGCGGGGAGTAGAGACGCTCGACGGCGTCTTCGCCGACCTCGGCGTGTCGTCGCACCATTTCGACACTCCCGAACGGGGATTTTCATTCCGTTACAACGCCCCGCTGGACATGCGCATGAACCGCCGCGGCGGTGTGTCGGCCGCCGATATCGTGAACGGTTACGACCCCGAGAGGCTCACGCTTCTGCTGGGCAAATGGGGCGAATTGCAGACACCCTATAAAATAGCCAACTGCATCGAACGCGCCCGGACTGCAAAACCGATAGTCACCGTCAGCGACCTGACCGAGGCGGTCGCACCGTGCACGCCGAAAAAGGACGAGACCAAATTCCTCTCGAAACTGTTCCAGGCCCTGCGCATCGAGGTGAACGGAGAGATGCGGGCGCTGGAGATGGCACTCGAACAGAGCCTGAAGATGCTGCGCCCCGGCGGAAGGCTCGTAATCATATCGTACCACTCGCTGGAGGACCGGCTCGTGAAAAACTTCATGCGCAGCGGAACTTTCTCCGGAGAAGCGGAAAAGGATTTCTTCGGCAATACGGCTTCGCCCTTCCGGCCGGTAACCCGCAAGGCGGTGGTTCCGACGGAACAAGAGATAAAGGAGAATCCGCGGTCCCGCAGTGCGAGGCTGCGTGCCGCGGAGAAAAAAGAATAAACCCGCACGGTAACATGGAGAGGAACGACCGCCATACGGAATACAATCCGGAGCAGGAGATGACCCGTACCGGAGACGAGAAGCCCATCGGCGCAGTGGGACAGCGGGAGCGCAGACCCAAAAGCCGGGCCGCCCGCGCCGCACAGGACGTCATCACGGGCGACTTCATGGGCGACAGCCGCCTGAGGCGTTGGTACCCGCTCGCGCTCTACTGCATCCTGCTCGTATTCCTCTACATCGGCCACGTATTCAATTTCCAGCGGCTTCAGCGCCTCGAGATACAGCAACGCATGGAGCTCAACAACGAACGCTCGCGGTCGATGGTCTTCTCCTCCATGCGGATGAACGCCTCCCGTCACAGCCGTATCGTGGAGGAGATAGAACGGCGCGGTCTGAAACTCGAAGAGTCCACGGTACCGCCCAAAACAGTCCGGTAAGCACCGGAAAGAAAACAGGCATCGCAGCCGGCACACAGGCAACACACAGCACCAGACCAAAGAGGCAAAGGAGGAGAGCAAGGCAATGTCACGGACAAACAAGGGAAACAATCCGGCCAATCCGCACCAACAGAATATCAAGAGAAGCATCATGTCTCGCGTGAGGGTGCTTTACGCCGTCTTCGCCGTGATAGCCGTCGCCATCTTCGCCATGATACTCGTCACGCAGTACGGCCCCAACGGCACTCCCCTGCGCAACCGTTCCGACCTGAAGTGCTACAAGACCATCGAAGTACCCGCCTCGCGCGGCAACATCTACTCGCACGACGGCCGCATCCTCGCCACCGACTCCCCCTCCTACAACCTGTCGCTGGACTTCACCGTACTCGACATGTCCGACGAGGAGTTCGGCCGCCTCAGCGCCGCACTGGCCGACAGCCTCAGCCGGACCATTCCCGGCTATTCGAAAGACTATTTCCTGCGGCGGCTGCGCGAAATCCGTGCGAAAGCCCTGCGCGGCGGCCCTGGCAGCCAAAACCAGCGTCTGGTACGCGACAAGGTAAACCAGATACAGCTCGACCGGATAAAGACCTTCCCCATCTTCGACAAGGGACGGCTCGGCGGCGGACTCATCTATACGCAGGATGCGGAACGCTACAAACCCTACGGGACCCTCGCGGCCCGCACGCTCGGCAAGCCGGGCGAATTCGGACTGGAAGCTTCGTTCGACGACGCGCTTTCGGGCAGCAACGGACGGAACCTCTGCGTCCGCCTCGTACGCGACATCTGGGTGCCGGTCGTCTCGAAAGAGAACATCGAGGCGAAAAACGGACGCGACCTGCTGACGACCATCGACGTGGACATGCAGGACATCGTGGAGAGCGAACTGCGCAAACAGATTCTCGACAAGAACGCCACCTGCGGAACGGCCGTCATCATGGAGGTGAAGACGGGCGAAATCCGGGCCATTTCCAACCTGACGCGCTACGGCAGCACCGTACGCGACGACGAAAACCACGCCGTCACGATGCGCTGCGAACCGGGTTCCACCTTCAAGCTGGTTTCGCTCATGGCACTCATCGACGAGGCGGGCTATGGGCTCGACTACCCGGTGGACTGTACCGAGAACGGCCGCTACTACTATCAGGTGGGCAGACGCAAATACCTTGTCCAGGACTCCCACGCCGTCGGCCAGACCGACCTGCTGGGCGTCATGGAACACTCCTCGAACATCGGTTTCGTCAAAGTCATCGACGAGGAGTACCACGACTCCCCGGAACGGTTCGTCGACTTCATCCATTCGCTGGGTATCGACCGGCAGGTGAACATGCAGCTCAACGGCGGACTCAAACCCATCATCAAAGACCCGCGCCGCAAAAAGGAGACCGCATGGGATGCCCTGTCGCTCATGAAGATGTCTTACGGTTATGCCGTGGAGGTCACACCGATACACACGCTGATGCTCTACAATGCAGTGGCCAACGACGGCCACATGGTCGCCCCACGCCTGGTCACCGCAGTCATGGAAAACGGCCATGCGGTGGAACGCTTCGGAACGGAAACGGTAAACCGGAAAATATGCAGCGACAAGACGCTGCGGCTCGTGCGCCAGGCTCTCGAAGGCGTCGTGGAGGAGGGAACGGGCTCCATGATGAAAAACCCGAACTTCAAGATAGCGGGCAAGACGGGTACGGCACAGATAGCCATGAAGAACAGGGGATACGCCGACGAACGCGGCGGCCGCGACTACCTCGCCACTTTCGTGGGGTATTTCCCCGCCGACAACCCGCGTTACAGCTGCATCGTCGCCATCAAGACCTACCACGGCCCAGGCGCCCGCAACTCCTACTACGGCGCATCGCTCGCCGCACCGGCATTCAAAGCCATCGTCGAACGGGTATATGCCCTGGATGCCGAGTGGCATGCACCCCTGACCGAAAGCGACGTCCCCTCCGTGGCACCGGTCAAGGGAGGCGATGTACAGGAGATGAGGACGGCGGCCGGCCGCCTTTCGATAACGACCGACATCGCCCGCCGCGGGCAGGGATGGGCCACAGCGACGCAGGATTCCGCACGCGTGGAGGTGACGCCCGTACAATGCGAGGAAGGCGTCATGCCCGCCGTACAGGGAATGGCTCTGAAGGATGCACTCTATCTGCTGGAGAGCCGGGGACTGCGCGTGCGTGTCAGCGGCAAGGGAAAGGTGGTCGCGCAATCCATACGCGCAGGCACGCAGATAAGGGAAGGCGATGCGGTCACCATCACGCTGAAGCCAGCAGGCAACTAACCGGCCCCGCAGACAGAGGCACACAGCCGGCACATATACGAACAACGGACAACAGACGATAAAAACAGATACAGGCATGAAATTGACCGAACTCCTATCGGGCATCGAAACGCTGCAACGGGCAGGCGCTCCGGAAACCGACATCACCTCGCTCGGATTCGACTCGCGCCATGCGACGGCGGGCCAGCTCTTCTTCGCCGTCAAGGGCAGTGCAAGCGACGGGCACGACTACATGGCACAGGCGACGGCCAACGGCGCCGCTGCAGTGGTATGCGAACGGCTGCCGGAAGAGCCCTTTCCCGGAGTGGCATACATCGTCGTGGCGGACAGCTCCGCCGCGCTCGGTACCATCGCCTCCCGATTCTACGGCGAACCGAGCCACAAACTGAAACTCGTGGGCGTGACGGGCACCAACGGCAAGACCACGACCGCCACCCTGCTCTACGACCTGTTCCGCAGGCTCGGTTACAAGGCGGGACTCATCTCCACGGTCGTCTACCGAATCGACAACGAGACGCTTCCCTCCACGCACACCACGCCGGACGCCATCCGCCTCAATGCCATGCTGGCAGAGATGGCGGAACGCGGATGCGACTACTGCTTCATGGAGGTCAGTTCCCATAGCATCGTTCAGGAACGCATCGCCGGGCTGACGTTCGCCGGGGGTATCTTCACGAACATCACGCACGAACACCTCGATTACCACGGCACCTTCGCCGAATACATACGCGCCAAGAAACGCTTTTTCGACCGGCTGCTGAAAGGGGCATTCGCACTCGTGAACGCCGACGACCGCAACGGAGCAGTGATGGTGCAGAATAGCGCCGCGACAACATACACCTATGCGCTGCGCAGCTTCTCGGACTTCCGGTGCCGCATACTGGAGAACACGCCCGAAGGGATGCTGCTCGAATTGGACGGACAGCAGGTATGGACGCGCTTCCTCGGACGGTTCAACGCCTACAACCTCGCGGCGGTTTACGGTGCGGCAAGGCTCCTCGGCGCGGACTGCGACGAAACGCTGCAGGCACTCAGCACGCTCACACCGGTGAACGGACGCTTCGATACGCTGCACTCTCCGGACGGAATAACGGCCATCGTGGATTACGCCCATACACCGGACGCACTGCGCAACGTGATGGATACGGTGAACGAACTCCGCAGCGGTGCGGGCCGGCTCATCGTGGTCGTCGGCTGCGGCGGCGACCGCGACCGCACCAAACGGCCCGTCATGGCACAAATAGCCGCCGAAGGAGCCGACCTGGCGCTCTTCACCTCCGACAATCCGCGCCATGAAGACCCGGACGCCATCCTCTCCGAAATGACCGCCACACTGCCCGACACGGGACGGTGGCTGACCATTACGGACCGCAGGCAGGCTATCCGGGCCGCCGCAGCCATGGCACGCAAGGGCGACTACATCCTGATAGCAGGCAAGGGACACGAAACCTACCAGATAACCGGCGACACGCGCACCCACTTCGACGACAAGGAGGAGGCAAGAAAGGCGCTCGGCATGGCTCTTCCCGGAGAGGACGGAAAGCCGTCCCGACAATAATTCCGGCTGCAGGACATCAACCGAATCATTTATAGCGTATTTTTACGGCCCGAACGACAACCCGAAAAACAGTTTACGTAAATGCTTTATTCTCTGCTCGAATACCTCGGAACCCATTTCGACCTGCCGGGAGCGGGCCTGTTCCGCTACCTTTCGTTCCGCTCGGTATGTGCAATCGTCTTTGCGCTGCTCATCGGCGCCATCTTCGGCAAAAAGATAATCGAAAGGCTCCGGCGGCACCAGATAGGCGAAGAGATTCGCAACCTCGGTCTGGAAGGACAGATGGAGAAACGCGGAACCCCCACGATGGGAGGACTGATAATCCTCGGAGCCATGCTCATCCCGGTAATACTCTTCTGCGACCTGGGCAACGTCTATATCCAGCTCATGATAGTGTCGTCCGTATGGCTTGGCCTGCTCGGTTTCGCCGACGACTACATCAAGGTATTCCGCAAACACAAGGAGGGGCTCAAGGGCAGATTCAAGATAATCGGCCAAGTGGGACTCGGCATCATCGTCGGCACGGTCATGTGCTTCAGCCGCGACATCGTCATCATCGAGAAGTCGCAGCCCAAAGCGGCCGTGGTGAACGTCCGGGCGGACAATACGGACACGGCGACAGAGGAGGGCTACACGGTGACCGCATACCCCGGCAACGAACCGCAGAAAACGACCAAGACCACCATCCCCTTCGTGAAGAACAACGAGTTCGATTACCACTGGCTCGTTCCGACCGACAAGCCGTGGGGCGACGTACTGACATGGCTCATCTACATTCTGATAGCCATCTTCATCATCACGGCGGTCTCCAACGGCGCCAATCTGACCGACGGGCTCGACGGGCTCGCAACGGGGGTATCGGCCGTCATCATCGTCATCATGGGTGCCTTCGCCTACCTCTCGGGCAATATCATCTACTCCGACTACTTGAACATCATGTACATACCCGGAGCGGGCGAACTGACGGTCTTCGCCGCCGCACTCGTGGGAGCACTCATCGGATTCCTGTGGTACAACTGCTATCCGGCACAGGTGTTCATGGGCGATACAGGCAGCCTGGCACTCGGCGGCATCATCGCCGTCTTCGCGCTGCTCGTCCGCAAGGAACTCCTGCTGCCGCTGCTGTGCGGCATCTTCCTCGTGGAGGCGGTCTCGACCATGGTGCAGGTCTCCTACTTCCGGTACACCAAACACCGCTACGGCGAAGGCAGGCGCTACTTCCTGATGGCGCCGCTGCACCACCACTACCAGAAAAAAGGGATTCCCGAAAACAAAATCGTCGTGCGTTTCTGGATAGTCCAGATACTGCTCGCAGCCATGACGCTGGTAACCCTTAAAATACGTTAAGCACCATGAAAGTAGTTGTATTGGGCGGAGGAGAGAGCGGATACGGCTCGGCCGTACTGGCTCAAGTCAAAGGGCTGGAGATCTTTCTCTCCGACAAAGGCACGATAGCGCCCAAATACGCCGAAATACTCGACCGTTACGGCATCGCCTACGAGGAAGGCACGCACACCGAAGCCCGGATACTCGACGCCGACCTGGCTATCAAAAGTCCCGGCATTCCGGAAACGGCCCCCATTGTGGTGAAGCTGCGCGAACGGGACATACCGGTCATCTCCGAAATCGAGTTCGCCGGACGCTATACGAAAGGAAAGACCATCTGCATCACCGGTTCCAACGGCAAGACCACCACGACCACCATGACGGGCGAAATCCTCCGTGCGGCAGGATACGACGTAGCCGTCGGAGGCAACATCGGAGAGAGTTTCGCCTATACGGTCGCCACCGCAGACCGGGAGTGGTACGTACTGGAGCTGAGCAGCTTCCAACTCGACGGTATCGTCGATTTTCGGCCCGACATAGCCGTTATCACGAACATCACCCCCGACCACCTGGACCGTTACGGCAACAAGTTCCAGAATTACATCGACAGCAAGTTCCGCATCATCCGCAATCAACGGCCCGAAGACTACTTCATCTACGGTATCGACAACATGGTGATATGCCGCGAAATCGCGCTCCGGACGCCCTCCATGCGTATGCTGCCCTTTACGGCCAAGACTGCACCCGGCTGTACGGATACGCACATACCGGCCGAAGGGAGGGGGTACGAACGCCGGACAGACAACGCGTACCGTACCGAAGAGCAGGCTGCCGGAGAGGCCGGACAGTTGGTAGATGACGTGACCGTACACGACTATCCGGGAGCATTCTACATCCCTGCGGGCGTCTTCCGGGTATCGGCTGACGGACGGACTGCCATGATAGACCCCTCGCGAATGAAAATCAAGGGGATACACAACATTTACAATGCCGAGGCAGCGGCACTCGCAGCACTTGCGGCAGGCGTGTCGCCCTCCGTCGTGGAAGATACCCTGTATGCCTTCACCGGAGTGGAACACCGGATGGAACCGGCCGGGACCGTCGGCGGCGTGGAATACATCAACGATTCGAAAGCCACCAACGTCGATTCGGCATGGTATGCCCTCGACAGCATGACACGTCCCACGGTATGGATAGCCGGAGGCACCGACAAAGGAAACGATTACGATGTCCTGAAACCGCTGGCCGAACGGCACGTCAAGGCGCTCGTCTGCATGGGGGTGGACAACGCCAAGCTGATACGCGACTTTACGGGCATTGTCCCGGTCATTTACGACACCCACTCCCTCGACGAAGCGATGCGCGTATGCACCGAGGCAGCCGAACCGGGCGATACCGTCCTGCTTTCGCCCGCGTGCGCCAGTTTCGACCTCTTCCGGAACTACGAGGAGCGGGGCCGGCTCTTCAAGGCCGCCGTTGAAAGACTAAAGGAGAACGCCGGGTGATGGAGGATGAAAAAAGACGCACGGAGGGCGGTACACCGGAGAGGCGTACCGGGAGGGGCTCCGCGGAGGGACGCTTCGCCGCATGGTCGGAAAAGGGAACGGAAGCCGCACGCATGGTGGGCGCAGAGGCCAAACGCCTCTCCGAAACCGGCATGGAGATAGGAAAGAAGGTCGGAAAGAGAAGCCGCCGATGGATAGACGCCATCTTCGGGGGCGATAAGGTATTGTGGACAGTCATCATCGTCCTGCTCATCTTCTCCATGCTGCTGACCTTCTCCGCCACGGTTTACAAGCCAGGAGGAACACCGACGGCCAAACTCATCAACCAACTCGTATTCATCGGGGCCGGCATCGCGGCGCTGCTGGTGGTACACGTCATCAAGTATCAGTTCTACGGACGCATCGCCAACGCCGTCTTCATCTTCGGGCTCATTCTGACTGTCCTGGCCATGGTCATCGGCCCCGAGGAGGCAGGAGCGCGGCGTGACCTGGATATCCCGCTCATCCACATCCGGTTCCAGCCCTTCGAGATACTGAAGATAGGCGTTATCATGGTACTCGCCAAGCAGTTGGCCCGCCGCCAAAAGAACATTGAACACACTCCTATCCTGCCGAGTTTCAATCCGAAATCATGGGTCGATGACGCCCAACGCAACGTGGATATCATCCGCAACGAGACCATTCCGGTACTCGGCCCGATAGTCATCACCTGCATCTTCACCTTTCTCTCGGTGGGCAACTCCACCACGCTCATCATCGCCGCGACCTGTCTGGTCATGCTCTTCATCGGCCGGGTACGTATGGCCGACCTGGGCAAGATGGTCGGTGCAGTAGCACTGCTCGGCATCGTACTCTTCGCCGCCGGGCTGGGCCGAAGCGACACGGGACGGAGCCGTATGGCGAGTTTCAAACCCGACATGCTGACCAAACACGCCCGCATGACCTCCGACAGCATCGAAATATACGACTACCCGGCGCGCACGCTGCCCGACGGCAAGGTCAGCCCCGCCGAACCGAGCCAGTCCGTCAATGCCAAGATGTCGATTGCGTCGGGCGGCTTCTTCGGAAAGGGCCCGGGAATGAGCACCCACCGCTCCAACCTCGAAGAGGCCGAACGGGACTTCGCCTACGCTTTCATCATCGAGGAGTACGGCGCCGTGGGCGGTCTCGTCGTCCTGCTGCTCTACCTGTGGCTCTTCTTCCGGACGATACAGATATTCAAGAAGTGCGGAACGGCCTTCCCCAGCCTGCTGGTGCTGGGGCTCGGCCTGATGATAGTGCTTCAGGCGATGATACACATGCTCGTATCGGTATCGCTCTTTCCCGTCACGGGCCAGCAGCTGCCTCTGATAAGCAAGGGCGGCTCGTCGCTCGTCTTCACCCTCACGGCATTGGGAATGATACTCGGCGTCAGCCGACAGACTTCGGAAAAGACGCTCGACAACCCGAAAGGAGAGTCGCTGTTCGAGAAAGAGACGGCCGGAAAGCAACCGGCAGGCACTCCCCGCAACCGATAGCGATACACAGCCGCCCGGCCCGCAAAGGTACGGAGCGGCCGAAACAAGATAAACGACACAGGCAATGGAGAACGGCAAATTGAAAATCATCCTCAGCGGCGGCGGTACGGGCGGCCATATCTACCCCTCCGTCGCGGTGGCCGAGGCCCTGCGCAGGGAACTGGGCGACGGTGTGGAACTCCTCTTCGTGGGCGCCGAAGGGAAAATGGAGATGGAGAAACTGCCCGCCCTCGGTTACCGGGTAGTGGGCCTGCCGGTGGCCGGATTACAGCGCAAACTCGACCTCCGGAACTTCGCCCTGCCCTTCAAGGTGATGAAAAGCATCCGCGAAGCCCGGCGCACGATACGCGCCTTCGGGGCCGATGCGGCGGCCGGTTTCGGCGGATATGCCAGCGCCCCTGTCCTTTGGGCGGCACAGCACATGGGAATCCCCACCCTGATTCAGGAACAGAACTCCTACGCCGGCGTGACCAACAAGATACTCTCGCGCCGGGCCGACCGCATCTGCGTCGCCTACGAAGGGATGGAGCGTTTCTTCCCTGCCGACCGTATCCTCTTCACCGGCAATCCGCTCCGGGGGGACTTCGGCAAGGCCGCACCGCGGGCGGAAGCCGCAGCCCATTTCGGGCTGAAACCCGACATCCCCACGATACTGATAGTGGGCGGCAGCCTCGGCACACGCACGCTTAACGAAGCGATGAAACGCCATGCCGATGCACTGGGCACCCGGAACGAGGTGCAGGTTATATGGCAGACGGGCAAATACTACGAAAAGGAGATGGAGGCGTTCATGGCACAGAGGCACTACCCCAACATCTGGCGGGGAGCCTTCATCGACCGCATGGACTACGCCTATGCGGCGGCCGACGTGGTCGTCTCGCGTTCGGGAGCCTGCTCGGTTTCGGAACTCGCCCTCGCCGGCAAGGCCGTCATCTTCGTCCCCTCGCCCAACGTGGCCGAAGACCACCAGACCAAGAATGCCCGCGCCCTGGCCGACCGGGGAGCGGCCCTGCTCATTCCCGATGCCGAAGCGGTGGGAAAAGCCCTGCCCGCGGCCCTCGTCCTCGCCGGCGACCTGCCTCGCCGGGAGGAACTCGAACGGAACATCCGTACAATGGCTACACCCGACGCCGCACAGCAAGTGGCCTCTGAAATCATCAAACTCGCACGCAGACCATGACGGACACGCAAGCCACAAATATCTATTTCCTGGGAATCGGCGGCATCGGCATGAGCGCCATCGCCCGCTATTACCTGCTCGAAGGGGTCCGGGTGGGCGGATACGACCGGACAGAAACCGCCCTCACGCGCGCTCTCGCCTCCGAAGGGGCCGACATCCATTACGAGGACGACCCGGCCCGCATCGCCGCCCCTTTCCGCAATCCGGACGACACGCTCGTCGTCTATACGCCCGCCATCCCCCACGACCACGCCGAAACGGCCTGGTTCCGCAGCCGCGGCTTCCGTATGCTGAAACGCTCGGAAATCCTCGGCGTACTGGCCGCAGATAAGTATGTCATGGCCGTGGCGGGAACGCACGGAAAGACCACCACCACCACCCTCACCGCATGGCTGAATCACGTGGCCGGCGGAGGCGGCAGCGCTTTCCTCGGCGGCATATCGAAAAATTTCGACAGCAATTTCGTACACGGTCCCGGCAGGCGGCTCGCCGTGGAAGCCGACGAGTTCGACCGCTCGTTCCTCCAACTGTGGCCGGACGCGGCGGTCATCACCTCCGCCGACGCCGACCACCTCGACATCTACGGCACGCACGAAGAGCTGCGCCGCACCTTCGCCCGCTTCGCCGGACAGATAAAACCGGGCGGGACACTCATCATCAAACGGGGCGTAGAGCTCCCGATAGCGAACCGGGACATCCGCACCTACACGTATGCCTGCGACGCGGAGGCCGACTTCCACGCGACCGGACTGGAGGTACAGCCCGACGGCACCTATCGTTTCGACATTGTCTGCCCCGACCGCACCATCCCCGACTGCCGGCTGGGTATCCCCGGCCGGGTGAATGTGGAGAACGCCGTGGCCGCCGTGGCCCTGCTGTGGGTGGCCGGTTTCGATGAGGCAAAGCTCCGTGAGGGACTCGAAACCTTCCGGGGCGTGAAGCGCCGCTTCGACTTCCACATCAATACGCCGGAACTCATCTACATGGACGACTACGCCCACCACCCCGAAGAGTTGCGCGCGGCACTCTCCTCCGTACGGGGCATGTTCCCCGGACGAAAGATAACGGCCGTTTTCCAGCCGCACCTCTATACACGCACACGGGATTTCCATCGCGGTTTCGCCCAGGCGCTCTCACTGGCGGACGAGGTGCTGCTCGTCCCCATCTATCCGGCCCGTGAAGAGCCTATCGAAGGCGTATCGTCCGACATGATAGCGGAACTGCTCACCGTTCCCCACCGCACCGTACCGCTGGAACACATCGCCTTCGAAACGGAAAAGGCCCGCCCGGATATCCTCATCACCTTCGGGGCAGGCAATATCGAGAATTATACGGGCGAAATCGCCCGCCGGCTGCGGGAACGGCCGAAAAAGTGAAATAAAAGGTATGCGTCACACACGCGGGGTTCCTGCCGACGGGAATCCCGCAGGAGTATGGCCTCCGCACCCCTGCACCGCGTACCGTCCATCCCCGTTCATCTCCGTTTGGATTTTTTATCGTAATTTTATGGCCGGAATCGCCCGACAGCGGCTCGGTAGCCGGGACTGCCCGCGACACGATTAACGAACGACATGAACCGCAGCCTGAAAATAGCCCTTTCGTCCATCGCATGGGCGGCTATCGCAGCGTATCTCGTCTGGGCCGGCGGCCTCGGCGAGCGCAAACGTGCGGCAGTATCGGTGCACGAAATGCGAATCTCGGTGCGCGACAGTGCGGAGATAGGAATCATACGCCCGGCTGACGTCAGGCGCTGGATAAACGCTGCCGGCCTCGACCCCGTAGGGAAACACATCGACTCGATAGACCTGATGGCCATCACGCAGACGGTCGGCTCACACGATTTCGTCCGCACCGCCAAAACCTCCGTCGGTCTGGATGGCGTCCTGACTGTGACGATGGACCAGCGCAGGCCGGTCGTACGCATCATGACCGACAACGGATACGACTTCTATTATACAGCCGACGGCTACATCGTTCCGGCCGGACGGCACTCCGCCCATTACGTACCGGTCGTTACGGGCCACTTTGGCCTGCCTTTTGCGAACGGCTTCAGCGGACAGTTAGGTGCGGGGATGGAAGAGACTGAAAAAAAGTCAAATGAAAGTTACGTATTTCTATACAAACTCATTAATTTTGTAGAATATATTGAGGATAATGAGTTCTGGAACGCACAGGTGGTGCAGATAAACGTCCTGCCGCCGCCGAATGCCCGTACCCAACCGGAAATAGAACTGATTCCGAGAGTCGGCGACCATGTCGTACTGCTCGGCTGGTTAGACGGTTACGAACGGAAACTCGATAAACTGCTGGCCTTTTACAGAAAGGCCATGCCGAAAGAGGGCTGGAACAAATGGAACTACATCAACCTCAAATACGACGGCCAGGTGGTATGCAGCAAACGGTAAGCCTCCCTGTGCCGCAGGTATGATTACAGGAGAACAGCGGCACGGCCGCTTTTTTGCAAAAGGGAAAATCACATGCAGGCGGAAAACAAGAACTACATAGTGGCCATCGACCTCGGTTCGGGCAGCGTGACGGCGGCAGCCGGCAGCAAGGACCCCGACGGCAGACTCAACATCATCGACATGGTCTCCAAACCCATGCAGGGCATGTCGTGCGGTGAGGTTATCAATATCGAACAGGTGACGGGCGCAGTCCGTGCCGCCGTAGGCGAACTGGAGGAACATCTCGGCATCAAGGTGACGGAAGCCTATGCGGGCATCTCCGGCCACGATATCAAGTGCGCCGACAGCTCCTACTTCGTCTACGTCAGCGGCGAAGACCACGAAATCTGCGAAGAGGATGTCGCCAAGCTCCACGAAAGCATGAACAGCCTCCAGCCGCCCGAAGGCATCTGCATCCTCGACCGGACGCCGCAGAAGTATGTCATCGACTCGCGCGAAGAGACGATGCAGCCCGTGGGCCGCTTCGGACAGCAACTCGAAGCCACTTTCAACTTCATCCTCGCCAATCGGGGAAGCCTTGAAAGGCTCAACAAGGCTTTCCTGCGGCTCGGCATCGTCCAGCGCCGGCTCTTCACCAACGCGCAGGCGAGCGCAGCCGCGGTACTGACCGAAGACGAAAAGGAACTCGGCGCCGCAGTCATCGACATCGGCGCGGGATGCACGGATATCTGCATCTGGCAGGACAACATCATGCGTTATGTGGGCGTACTGCCGGTCGGTTCGGATGCCATTAACCGCGACATCCGTTCCATCGCCATACCGGAACGGTTCATCGAAAAACTCAAGACCACCCACGGTTATGCCGTGGCGGCTCAGATTCCTGAGGAGAAGCGGTCGCAGAACATCAAGATAAAGGGACGCACCCAACGGGAAAACAAGGAGATTTCGTTCTACAACCTCGCTCAGATAATCGAGGCACGTCTGCTGGACATCGTGGAGAACGTCATGGAGGAGATAAAGGAGTCGGGATATGCCGACAAACTCGGTTCGGGCATCGTCCTCACCGGCGGCGGAGCCTACCTCAAGGATATCGACACCCTCTTCCGGGAACGTACGAAATACGACGTCCGCACAGGCAGCGCCTATCCCGAACTGGTGAACGACCGGTCGCTCCCGGCAGCGGACGACATGCACCTCTCTTCGGCGATAGGTCTGCTGCTGCTCGGCCTGCAGGAGAGCCGCATAGCGGCCGACGCCGAACCGCTCCGGAAAAGAGAGAAAACAGAGGAGCAGACAGACACCGCAGCCGACAGGCAGACACCGACGGACGCAGAACAGCAACCGCAGCCCGACCACGGAGAGGACGCCCGGAAGGAAAAGGAGGAGGATACCGTCAAACGTCCGACGGACGGCGATACGCCCCGTACTCCGAACAACGGCAAAGGCAAGGACAAAAAGAGACCTTTCGGAGGTATCGGCCGATTCTTCAAGGAAATCTTCGAGGTCGTCGATGACGACGAAATATAAACCGCACCAGGCAATGACAGACGAAAACGAAGTAATCGTAGGCATCAAGCTGCCGAAAAAGAATCCCTCCATCATCATGGTACTGGGAGTCGGCGGTGCGGGCGGCAACGCCGTGAACCACATGTACGACCTGGGTATCACGGACGTCACCTTCATGGTCTGCAATACCGACCGGCAGGCCCTCAATGCCAGCCCCGTTCCCATCAAGGTTCAGCTCGGCGAAGGGCTCGGCGCAGGCAACGACCCCAACAAGGGACGGCAGGCCGCGATAGAGAGTCTCGACGACATCGTGCTGCGCTTTGAACAGGAGGGTACCAAGATGGTATTCGTCACGGCGGGCATGGGGGGCGGTACGGGTACGGGAGCCGCACCGGTCATCGCCAAGGCCGCACGCGACCGGGGTATCCTCACCGTCGGCATCGTTACCCTGCCCTTCCACGCAGAGGGACGCAAGCGGGTAGACCAGGCCAACCGGGGGCTCGAAGAGCTGCGCAAAAACGTGGATTCGCTCGTGGTAATCCACAACGACAACATTGCCAAGATATACGGTTCGCTGCCGCTGGAAGAGGCCTTCGGCAAGGCCGACGACATTCTGGCGACGGCAGCCAAGGGTATTGCCGAACTCATCACGAGGGAAGGTAATGTAAACGTGGACTTCGCCGACGTGAAGGCCGTCATGACCGACGGCGGCATGGCGCTCATGGGTTCGGGCCGGGCCAGCGGCGAAGACAAGATAGCCAAAGTGACCGAGGCGGCGCTCTCCTCCCCGCTGCTCAACCATCAGGAGATAAAGGGGGCACGGGACATCCTCTTCAACCTCTCGTACAGCCCGGGACAGATAAGTTTCGACGAAGCCACTTCCGTACTGGAGATGATTCAGCGCAAGGCGAGCCGCGGCATCGGCGACCCGCACTCGGCCAACATCATCTGGGGAGCCGGTGTAGACCCTTCGCTCGACGATGAAATCGTGCTCACCATCGTAGCGACCGGCTTCGACAACGTGAATGCACTCGGAACCCAACAGGGACAGCAGCAGGCCGCGGAACGGCCGGCAACCGGCGGAATTTTCCATACGGCGGGCCGCAAACCGCAGACAAACGCCAACGTCATCCACGTCCGGAAGACCAACCGGCTCGGCGACATCGAAAAATACCTCGCCACCCCGGCCTACATACGCCGCAATGTCCGGCTCACCAACGCCGTCCCAGGCAGCGGCAAGATATCGAAAGTCTCGATGAAGGACGAGACCGACGCACCGCAGCAGGCGGAACAGCCCGAAAACGACCTGTTCGGCCAGCACTGACGCTCCGCCGTCCGGATACCGGAACGGCAGCAAACGCCGCTTCCCGGTACGGCACGCACCGGGAAGGAACCAATACGGATGAATTTTGATACATTTTTGCAGCATATTCCTTTATAAGGGCTTCGACGGTTCGGACATCATAAGCCTCGTCATCCTGGCCGTCCTGATATGTATATCGGCCTTCGCTTCCGGTTCGGAGACGGCCCTCTTTTCGCTGTCGCCCGGCGACATCCGGACGGTCAAAAACCGTGGGAACAAAAGCGACGAAGCTATCCTGAAACTTCTGTCCACGGAGGATTACACGCTGGCAACGATATTGATACTCAACAATCTCGTCAATATCATCATCGTCATTCTCTCAAACAACATCATCGACTCCCTGGTCACATTCACCTCAGCAGGGTGGAACTTCGCATTCAAAACGGTGCTCGTCACCTTCATTCTCCTGCTGTTCGGCGAAATCATCCCGAAGGTGACCGCATCGCACTTTCCCCTCCGTTTCGCCAGTATCATCGCCGTCCCGCTGCTCGGGGTCAGGTCGGCCTTCAAGCCGCTGTCGTGGATACTCGTCAAACTGGGCGAACGGTTCAACCGACGGGCCGCGAAAAGCCATACGAACATCTCGATGGACGAACTGTCGGACGCCCTCGAAATGACGCAGAACCAGAGCAGCGAAGAGAAGAAGATGCTCACCGGAATCGTCGATTTCGTCAATACCAATGTCGAAGACATCATGCAGCCGAGGCTCGACATCACGGCAGTGAACGTGGAGTGGGGATTCAACGAAGTGCGCAACACCATCGTGGAATCGGGATTCTCCCGCATTCCCGCCTACCGCGACAGCATCGATAACATAGAAGGCATTCTCTACGTAAAAGATATGCTGCCGTTCATCGGCGAGAGCGACGACTTCCAATGGCAGAAACAGTTACGGGAAGCCTACTACATACCGGAACACAAAAAGATAAACGACCTGCTCGAAGAGTTCCAGAGCAACAAGGTACACATGGCCATCGTCGTGGACGAGTACGGCTCCACGCTCGGCCTGCTCTCGCTGGAAGACATCCTCGAGGAGATAGTGGGTGAAATAACCGACGAAAGCGACAAGGACGAAACCTTCTACCGCCGACTGGCCGACGGCACCTACATCTTCGACGGCAAAACGCATATCTACGATTTCCTCGACGTGATGCAACTCGACGACGATACGTTCGACGACGTGAAAGGAGAGGCCGAAACCATCGCAGGGCTGATGCTCGAAATCAAACGCGATTTTCTCAAAAAGGGGGATTCCATCACTTCGCACGGCATCACCTTCACCGTAGAATCCGTAGAGAAGCACCGCATCGAAAAGATAAGGATAAAACTTCCCGAAACGACGGAACCGACACCGCAAAGGGAAGCAAACTGACCTTCCACCCCATATGCGGAAAAGGGACAACAGAACGGCAACCCGACTGTCGCTCCCCGTTCTCCGGCCCCGCCACATCAGGCAGCTGGAAAATTACGATACCGTCCGAAGACAGGCAGAGCAACGGACAACAGACGAAACGACGGACAAACCGACACGAACGATAATAACGGATACCACCGACCGCATGGAAACGGTACGAAAGGAAAAGGTATGGCAATCGGCGGATACGACGCTGGTCATCACCCCGCTGCCGGTTACGGCAGCAGCCGCTTCCCTGCTGACGGAAAGCGACCGGAGACACATCGCCTCGCTGACCTGCGACAAACGGCGTAGCGAGCAGACCGCCTGGCGAAGCATCGTCCGCCGTTTCGCCGGAGATTTTCCCATCGCCTATACGCCTGCCGGGGCACCGTATCTACAAGGCGGCGGCCCGCAGATAGGGGTATCCCACACCGACAGCGAAGCAGCCGTCATCCTTTCGGAATGGCGGTGTGCAATAGATATCGAACGCCAGGACAGAAACTTCCGCCGAATCGCAGCACGCTTTGTCTCCCCGGAAGAGGCATCCATGTCGTGCAGCGACACAGCACTCTTCCTCCCCATACTGTGGTGCGCCAAAGAGGCCCTCTACAAATTCTCCGGCCGTACAGGGCTCGGCCTCATCGAAGACCTGCGCGTACTGCGGGCGGAACCGGACGCGGGTACCCTCATGGGTGCCATCCGCAGCACCGACGGAACCTGGCGGGAGTACCCCATGCACGCCTTCACGGGCGGAGACACCGTATGCGTCTGGCTGACGGACGGGGAAACCGCACCGCCCCCTTCCCCGCAATAATACGGATAAACAGCCATATCCGCCAGCCAAACTACACAATTGCGGAATTTTTAATACCTTTACGGATATTAACGAACCGATAATGACCGAAGCAACGAATCCCATATTCATCGCCGGGCCGTGTGTGATAGAGAGCAGCGAACTGCTCGACACGGTAGCGGCGGAACTCGTCCGCCTGCATCAGCAATCGGGCGCAGAAATCATCTTCAAAGCCTCCTTCGACAAAGCCAACCGTACATCCCTCAGCTCGTTCCGCGGACCGGGCTTGGAGAAGGGACTGCAAATGCTCGCAGACATCAAGAGCAGGTACGGCCTGCGCATTCTCACCGACATCCACGAAGCCTGGCAGGCCCAGCCGGCAGGAGAGGTAGTCGACATCATCCAGATACCGGCCTTCCTGTGCCGCCAGACCGACCTGCTCGTTGCCGCAGCGAAAACCGGTCGGACGGTCAACATCAAGAAGGCGCAGTTCCTCTCCGGCAAGGATATGTTCTATCCAGTCCAGAAGGTCAGGGAATCGGGCGGCAGCGAAGTATGGCTCACCGAACGCGGAAATATGTTCGGCTACAACAACCTCATCGTGGACTTCCGCAACATACCCGACATGTTCGAATTCACCCCGCGCGTCATCATGGACTGCACCCACTCGGTGCAGCGGCCCGGCGCAGGACGGGGTATCACCGGCGGCAACCGCGAGTTCGTCCATCCCATGGCCCTTGCAGCCAAGGCATTCGGGGCCAACGGCTACTTCTTCGAAGTACATCCGCAGGCCGATGAGGCGCTCAGCGATGCTGCCAATTCGCTCTTCCTCTCCGACCTTGAAAAAGTCATAACCTCACTCCTATGAGTCCGATAAAAGAGAGTGCCCTGAACACCTTCAGGGCGGAGGCCGAAGCGGTACAGTCGCTCGCTGGCCAGCTTACAGACGATTTTGAAAAAGCCGTCCGCGCGATACTCGCCACGCACGGCAAAGTGATAGTGACCGGCATGGGCAAGTCGGGCTTGGTAGGCCGCAAGATAGCCGCCACGCTGGCCAGTACCGGTACCCCGTCGTTCTTCCTCCATCCGGGGGAAGCCTACCACGGCGACCTCGGCATGATAGAGGCGGGCGACATCGTGCTCGCACTCTCCAACTCCGGCCAGACCGACGAGGTGCTGCGCCTCATCCCCTACCTGCAGGAGTGCGGCAACACGGTAATCGCCATGACGGGCAACGCCGGTTCGACGCTGGCCAAAAACTCCACCTACCACCTCGACGTATCCGTCAAAAGCGAAGCCTGTCCGCTGAGCCTGGCTCCGACCTGCTCCACCACGGCACAGCTCGCCATGGGAGATGCGCTTGCGGTGGCACTGATGAACGAACGCGGATTCCGGGCCGAAGACTTCGCCCGATTCCATCCGGGAGGCAGTCTCGGCCGACGGCTGCTCACCCGCGTAGGCGACGTCATGCGCAGCGAACATCTGCCGACGGCCTCACCCTCCAGCAGACTCGGCGAGGTCATCATCACCATCAGCGACGCACGCATGGGCGTGGCCGTCATTCTGGATGAAGGGAAGATAGCCGGCATCGTCACCGACGGCGACGTGCGCCGCGCCATGCTGAAATACGGGGCACGGTTCTTCGACATCACTGCGGACGAAATCATGACGCGCACGCCGAAAACAGTCAGCGTAGCCGACCGCCTCACGGATGCCGAACAACTGATGCAGGACAACAAGATACACTCGCTGATTGTGGTGGACCGCGACGGAAAGCTGGCGGGCATCGTAGAGCTCTACGACCTGATGCGCAGCGGGAAATAACGGGGTAGTAGCGGGACGCACGGCGTGCCCCCACACATACGTTTATATTACACGACAGAGCCAAACCATCGTAAACCATGGATGTCAGGATAGCACAGGACTGGAAGGAGATACTCGCACCGGAATTCGACAAGCCCTATTTCGAGGAGCTCATCGGATTCGTCAAACAGGAATACGCATCGCGGAGGATTTTCCCGCGAGGCAGCAATATCTTCCGCGCATTCGACAAATGTCCCCTCGACTCGCTGAAGGTAGTCATCATCGGACAAGACCCCTACCACGGCGAAGGACAGGCCAACGGACTCTGCTTCTCGGTGAACGACGGAGTCCCGTTTCCACCTTCGCTGCGGAACATCTTCACCGAAATAAATGCCGACACCGGCGCACCGATACCGGCCAGCGGCAACCTCGACCGCTGGGCGGAACAGGGGGTGCTGCTGCTCAACGCCGTACTGACCGTCCGGGCACACGAGGCCGCCTCCCATGCAGGCAAGGGCTGGGAGCAGTTCACCGATGCAGTCGTCAAAGCCATTTCGGAGCGAAAAGAGGGGATAGTCTATCTGCTGTGGGGCAGTTACGCACAGCGCAAAGGGGCGATTGTAGACCCGACGCGCAACCTCGTACTCAAGTGCCCGCACCCCTCGCCCTTCTCCGCCAACAACGGCTTTTTCGGCTGCCGGCACTTCTCGAAAGCCAACGAATACCTCGCCGGGCACGGCAAGGAGCCGGTGCGCTGGTAATCCGCAGTCTCCCCTGTACGGAACCGGAATCCCGGCTGCGGCAAACCGGAACAGAAGGCGGAACGACACACAAACCTACTGACACGGCAGCGGGGCCGCCTTTCGGAAAGGCGGTCCCGCTGCCGTGAAAACCGGACCTACGCCGTTCCACCGAGTCATATAGGAGACGGTATGAACGGTATCGGTCGATACCCCGGCCGAGCTTCGGCTCGACGACCAACCTGTCGCCGACCACGACATCGTATTCGACCAGATTCTTAACGACACTGCACGTCTGCGTAATCGTCGCAACGTCCCCCTGTCGGTCGAAAACATAGACCATTTCCGAATTCCACTCTTCGACGAACGCTTCATAGCTCACCGGAATGGTGACGTTCGGATCGGGATAGCCGACAAGCGAATCCCAACCGACCGCATCGTCGTCATACGCATCGTTCATTTCGCGAATTTAAATAAGACAAAGAGAGTGAACAATACGATATACAGACTGCATATACCAACGGATGGACAGAAACGGAACAACAAGATAAAAGAGGGAAACACAGCTTCTATACAAGAGCGGGGCATCCGCAATGGATGCCCCGCTCTTACAGAACCGGCTCCTCCGGGAAGCGGACGTCACTTGTCTTCGCACTCGAATTCGTATCCGAGCCGCTTGCCCGTATGCAGCTTGGAAAGCTCGTTACGGGAGTTGAACTGCTCCACCGTCACCAGCTTCGACACGCTGTAAGGCGGCACGTAGAGGTCGAAATCGAGCGCAAACGAGATGGCCGCTTCCAATACCTCGACCAGCGCTTCCCGGTCTATCTGCCGCGTTCCGAACCGGTCGCAACGCTGGGAACATTTCCCTTTGCCCTCCACGAAATACTGCATCTGATGGTTGATGAAAATACGCCCTATCAGGTAGCCTTCGTCCTCTCCCCGATTGTACTTGAAAGAGTCGGCCAGGAAATTATAGATGTTTATCACCCCGCAGTAGGCATTGTCGGCACGCTGCGCCAAATAGGGATTCTTCCATATCTCATGTCCGTCGTGAAACCGGAACACGTCGGTCTGCATGGCGAATATGAGGATGTCTTCGGCGACCTGTATCTGGGCCTCGAACTTGCCCCGGTCACGGTATTCGATACGTATGCGTTTGTCTATCTTTTCGTCCAGCTCCTCGTCCAGCTCGGCCGAGAGCTCCAGCAGCGCCTCTTTCAGCTCGTTGAACACGACGAACGTGTTGTCTGAAACCCGTTGTTTTACAGACGCCTTGTGCGTCAGCTTGTCTATTATCTCTCCCCGTAATTGACCGTCGGAATCCATCTGATTGAATCTGTGTTTTATATGTATGCTATTCGAATTTATTCCCTCAACTTTTACGCGGCCTGTCGATATAGACCTCGTCCCCGGCAGCCGGCCGGCCGGCGGGCAGGTGTTTCCGGTTGAAACGCTTCAGACGCCGCTCCGGAATACCGAGCGCCTGCGCGATGTCGGCATAGGAATCTCCGCTGCGGGCAACCACATAACGCACCCCTTCGCGGGCGAAGATACCGCGCCCGCCCACCGAATGCACCGCAACGGCATAGTTGTCTATGTCTATCGGCTCCTGCGGATAGTAGGCATCCACCATCCCGGACATGGACGGCACCATCGGTACCGCCTCGACACCCGCCAGATAGGCGGGATACTCCCCGTCATCGAGCAGATACAGTTCGTAATCCTCGATACATTTTATCAGCGAAGCGGCATAGTGCGGCGCCGTCGCATATCCGCACTCCTTCAGTCCGTAGGCCCACCCCTTATAATCCTTCGGGTCGAGCCGGAACAATTTCTCGTACCGCGGGCTGTTCTTCAGGAACTCGGAGTGGTCGCGGTAGGAATCCTCGATGGAACCGTAACGCCGGAAACACTCCTGCAGGGCATCGTCGTCGTACCGGACGGTATCGCCTATCCAGTTATTCTTGCACTTGATGCCGAAATGGTTGTTGGAACGGCGCGACAGGTCGCTGTTGCCGTAGCGCGACTCGATGATTCCCTGCGCTATCTTGATACTCGCCGGTATGCCGTACTCTTTCTGCTGCTGAATAGCCAGCGGCGCATAGGTGGCGATATACTCTTCCCGCGTCATCTCCCTCTGGGCCAACGCATCCGCCGCCGCGCCCAGAACTGCGGCGAACAATGCCAAACGCACGAACAACTTCATAGCCATCGAATATTCCGTTAAACGGTCGCAAACACCGTACAAATATAGTAAATATATTCGATGAAAACCGAAAGTGCATGTCGGCCTAAAGGCCGATGCACGCTTGCGAAACAATTCGTTTGAAGCAAATCGACGAAAAAGCGAGCCGCCCCTCCCAAAAGGGCCGGACAGCGGCCTGGCGACCGCTTTCACCGGGGAATCATGGGAATACATTCCAGCCCCGCAGTGCCGTGCGCACGGGAAGAGCAGAAGGTATTGGGAATTCGGCGGAAAAACCTTAGCTTTGTATCCTGTCGGCTTCACAGACGGCAATACATCCACAAATCATAAAACCCTTATCATGTTTACGGAACAGGCGAACAAAATATTCGAACGTTCGATAGCGGACTATCACAATTACGACAACGTGGACCATCCGATAGCCAACCCCTACACGCCGGGGAGCATCGAACATCTGCTCTACCACAAGAACTGGATAGACACCGTGCAGTGGCATCTGGAAGACATCATACGCGACCCGAACATCGACCCCACGGAAGCGCTGCAAATCAAGCGGCGTATCGACGCATCGAACCAGGAACGCACCGATATGGTGGAGTTCATCGACAGTTGGATGCTCGACCGTTATAAAGATGTACAACCCGCTCCCGACGCCCGCATCAACACCGAAACGCCGGCATGGGCCATCGACCGCCTCTCGATACTCGCGCTCAAGATATACCACATGGAACAGGAGGCCTCCCGCACCGACACCGACGAGGCGCACCGCACCGCATGTAGCAAGAAGCTCGCCGTACTCCTGACGCAGAAGGCAGACCTTTCGATAGCGATAGAGGAGCTGCTGGACGATATAGAATCGGGCCGCAAATACATGAAAGTCTATAAACAGATGAAGATGTACAACGACCCGTCGCTCAACCCGGTTCTCTACGGTAAAAAATAGCGGCCGGGATACGTTCCGCAGCATGCGCAACGTTATTACAACGTAACCGTGCGGCAGGCATCCGCTTCGCCCGTTGCGGCATCGCCACGGGAGGAGGCGCCCGGACGGGAACGTAACCTTCCAAATACGCAATCGGTTTTGGCAAAAAAGAGAAAAGATACCGGCCACCTGCTCATTATGCGTCTTTCGGCCATGGGCGACGTGGCGATGACCGTACCCGTCATCGCGGCACTGCGGCGGGCCTACCCCGAACTCCGGATAAGCATCCTCACGAGGAGGGGCTTCCGTCCCTTTTTCCGCGACATTCCCGACCTGTCGTTCGTCGATTTCGACCCGACAGGCCGGCACAAGGGATTTTTCGGACTGGTACGCCTCACCGGAGAGATACGCGCCGCCGGAATCGATACCATCGCCGACCTGCACGACGTGCTCCGGACAAAGGTCGTCCGGACGTTCGCCCGCCTCACGGGTATCCGTACGGCGGTGATAGACAAGGGCCGGAAAGAGAAGCGGGAGATGACGCGCCGGGCGGGCAAGCGTCTCGTACCGCTGGCTCCCATGACCGAACGCTACCGCCATACGATACGCCGTCTGGGCTTCGACTTCGATATGCCGCGCGAACCGCAAACGAAGCCATGCACCGTTCCCGAACCGATTCAGGAGACGGTCGGCCCCAAAGAGGGACGCTGGATAGGCATCGCCCCCTTCGCCAAACACCGCGGCAAGATATACCCCATTCCCCTGACCGACGAACTGATAGGACTCCTCAACGAGACCTACGACCGCGTATTCATATTCGGCGGCGGCGAACACGAAAAGAGTTTCGCCGAAGGGATGGAACGACGGCATAAAGGGGTGGTTTCGGTCATCGGACGCATGAGCATGTCGCAGGAGATGGACCTCATCGGCAATCTGGACGCCATCGTCACCATGGATTCGGCCACCATGCACATCGCCTCGCTGCTCGGCATCCCCGTGGTATCGGTATGGGGTGCTACGCATCCCTTCGCAGGATTCTACGGCTACGGCCAACATCCGGACAATGCGGTACAGGCCGACCTGCCCTGCCGCCCGTGTTCGGTATTCGGAGACAGGCCCTGCATATCCGGCGATTACAGATGCTTATCCTCGATACGTCCTCAGGAAATAGCGGACAGGGTGGCCAAAGCGGTCGCCGCACAGAAAAGCGACAGACGGTAACGCCCCCTACGAACCCGACAACGCACAGTTCCTGGCCGGTTTCCTGCTATTGCAGCAGATACGATAACCTCTTCATGCGCCGAAAAGGGGGCGGACTGTTTACGTAAGCCGGTCCTTCCATCATCACCGCCATCGGGACGGCGCAGTCCGCTACCATCTCAGTCCCGTACCGACAACCGTACCTGCCGGTCTCGTTCTACATGGTCGGGCATAGGCAGCAACCCGATTACCCTCATCGGGGCTTCCCATTTCCCCCTTTTCGGGCTGCCGGCCGTCAGCGGGCCCGTTTGCATCGTCGTCGGTACAGTCATCATCGACATAATTCCCGCAATCCGTCTCGCACCGGCCGAAAGAGACACCCGACCGAACCTTTCCGGTACGGGCGACGACCGTTCCCTACCACCGACCGCCGGAAAACCCTCACTCCTCCGACCAGGGAACGTTTTTACTTGTTATATCATTCACAGTTATTTTGCGCTCTTAAAAATAAAAACTATCTTTGGCAGACATTTTGGGATGACCGTACCGAAAGGTACGGAAATTCCGAAAGGGCAAAACAAATCAAGCAGAAAAACATTAACCATCAAACTTTTCAGCAATGAACATACCTGCTAATCTCAAGTATTCCAACGACCACGAATGGGTAAGGGTGGAAGGTAACGAAGCATTCGTCGGCATCACCGACTTCGCACAGGGCCAGCTCGGCGACATCGTATTCGTTGATGTTCCCACTGTAGGCGAATCGCTCGGCCAGAACGAAGTTTTCGGTTCGATAGAGGCCGTCAAGACCGTATCCGACGCATTCCTTCCCGTAAGCGGCGAGATACTCGAATTCAACGAAGCACTCGAAAACGACCCGGCCCTCGTGAACAAGGACCCGTACGGCGAAGGGTGGATTATCAAGGTCAACATGGCCAACCCCGCCGAAGTGGATACCCTGCTCTCGGCCGACGACTACGCGAAACTCGTAGGCTGATACGGGCAGGAGGAGAGGCTCCTTTCGTCAGGTTAGGTTAATAGGTTAAGATATAGGCTCCCGTGCGTCGTACGGAAAACAATCCGGCGACAGCACGGCGGAGGCCCGTAAAAGTTAAACATAAAACATCAGATTATGTCAAAAGTAACAGTTGTCGGCGCAGGTAACGTAGGCGCTACCTGTGTGAATGCGATGGCCATCCGCGAAACAGCCGGCGAAATCGTACTCCTCGACATCAAGGAGGGGCTGGCCGAAGGCAAGGTTCTCGACATGTACCAGACCTCGACGTTGATGGACTTCGACACCAACCTGCTTGGCGTCACCAACGACTATGCAAAGACGGCGGGTTCGGATGTGGTAGTGATTACGTCGGGCATGCCGCGCAAACCGGGCATGTCGCGCGAAGACCTGATAGGCGTGAATGCCGGTATCGTGAAAGACGTGGTCACCAATATCCTCAAATACTCTCCCGACGCCATCCTGCTTATCGTCAGCAACCCGATGGATACCATGACCACGCTGGCCCAGAAGGTCAGCGGTCTGCCCACCAACCGCGTATTCGGCATGGGCGGCGCGCTGGACAGCGCCCGTTTCCGCGGATACCTCGCCAAAGCGCTCGGTGCCAGCGCAAACGACGTGGACGGCATGGTCATCGGCGGACACGGCGACACGACCATGATTCCGCTCGTCAGCAAGGCATCCTATAAGGGGGTTCCCGTCAGCGAATTCCTCGATGAGAAAACGCTCGGCGAGATAGCAGCGGCCACGATGGTCGGCGGAGCCACCCTCACCAAGATGCTCGGAACGTCGGCATGGTATGCTCCTGGAGCAGCCGCTGCCCGCATCGTGGAAAGCATCATCAACGACGAGAAGAAAGTATTCCCCTCCTGCGTACACCTCGAAGGACAGTACGGTCAGGACGACCTCTACATCGGCGCTCCGGCCGTCATCGGTCGCAACGGTGCCGAGAAGGTAATTGAAATAAACCTGAACGAAACGGAGAAAGCCGCATTCGCCAAGAGTGCGGAGGCGGTTCGCAATACGAACAAAGTCCTTTACGAGATAGGCGCTTTATAATCCGGGAACGACCGGAGCGGGCGCTTCGCTCCCTCAACACCGACGCCCATGACGATTTCCTCGTCATGGGCGTTTTGCCGTCCACAAAAGGTCATGTTGCCCCCCAGACACTATCTAAAGTAGAATAACCCGGCGTTTCTTAACAAGTTGCCCAACGCGCCGGAGCCGGATTATAAATCCTCTCCCTGAGCATGGTTGCATTCGTTGTCATAAAAAAGGAATATTTGATATTTCCAACCTTTTTGATCTATCATAAACCAGACAGAATTCTTCGACCAATCATCCAGCATGTCTATAAAATAAGCTATTAAAACTTTTTGTCCTGCTGACATATTGGCTAAATCTTCTTGTTTATATACAGATGCTATATCCGTTTTGATTTTTGTCACAAGGGCTGTGCTGTCCGCAACATAAGCCGGAATTTGAAAAAAAGCGGCTTCATAACGTTTATTATGTACCGTTATTTCATATGAAATATCCTCCGTATCGGGAATGATACAAGTATTATAATCTTGGAATGACAGGTATTTCGGGTTGTTTTGAAATTGTCTGCAAAGGGTATTAAACGCTATCCGGAGGTCCGTTTCATTGTAGTAAGTAGCGTACTCTATCGCAATACGCCATACTTTGTCGCTGTTCGTTACCACATGAATGCGAACCTGATGGCCGTTGAACTCACCTTCCAGCACATCACGGTCGTATGGGTCTGTCACATAACCTTTAGCTATGAGCTTGCGTATCATTTCGGATTTGCTTCCATCGATGGGAATGCCGAGAAATTGCGTGACGTTATGCTGTGCATGCAGTGAACTTGCAAACAGGAGCGCTGCTGCAATCATAAAGAATTTTTTCATGTCATCGTTCGTTGCGGTTCCCCAGCTCCCACAAGAACCTTTATAAATCACGAAGCGTGGAACTGCGATGCCACGTTCTGAATTGGAGGTCGTAGGAATAACCTTTACACACGAATGTAGTAATAGCAGCCCACGCTATATGCGTGAGAACCACTATGCCATTCTTGCGTGTAATTGTGAAATTTCCTACGTTTCCAATTCACAAGATGAGCATAACGCTTCTTTCTGTATGTCCAGCGGCAAATGACCGCTTTCATAACAAAGGTACAAAAAAATGTGTTAATTGCTTATTCGGCGCCGGAACAAACTTCTGCCGAAACGTTTTTGCAAATCAACATTAACCTTTTGTCCAATTGGGGAATGATTGTCTGTACACATCATCGAACTGTCCGCCAAAGCGTCCGCTGTCGGCATGGTTCCATAATAAAATAAGCCCTCTACAACTCATCAACCGAACGGAAAACTCCGTGGGCAACCGCACCGTGCCTTCGCATGCTACACCACAATTAGGAAAACAACGATTTACCATGTTCCGCCTCACCACCGCTCTCGCCACAACCGACCGGAGGCTCCGCACGTTTGTCTCCCCCCAGCTTCTCCGGACAAACACACAACATACCGAAGCAGACCGGCATGCAAAAGAGGGGGGCCGTCGGGCCCCCTCTTATCTCCATCCGTCATACACGGAACGATGCCGTTACCGATTCCGGTACATCTTCTCGTAATACTTTTCGTATTCGCCGCTCGTGACGTTATCCAACCACTCCTGATTGTCAAGGTACCAGCGGACGGTTTTTTCGATGCCCTCTTCGAACTGAAGGCTCGGCTCCCATCCGAGTTCATTCTTCAGCTTCGTGGAATCTATCGCATAGCGCAGGTCGTGCCCCGCACGGTCGGTCACGTAGGTTATCAGCTTCTCGCTCGTTCCCTCCGGATTGCCGAGCAGCCTGTCCACCGTCCGGACGATGACCTTTATCAAGTCGATGTTCTTCCATTCGTTGAACCCGCCGATATTGTAGGTATCGGCAACCCGGCCGTTATGGAAAATGACGTCGATGGCACGTGCATGGTCCTCGACATAGAGCCAGTCCCGGACGTTTTCTCCACGACCGTATACGGGCAACGGCTTGCCGTGACGGATGTTGTTGATGAAAAGCGGAATCAGCTTTTCCGGAAACTGGTAAGGCCCGTAATTGTTCGAACAGTTGGTCACGATGGTCGGCAGTCCGTACGTATCGTGGAAGGCCCGCACGAAATGGTCGCTCGACGCCTTGCTCGCACTGTACGGGCTGTGCGGGTCGTACTTGGTCGTTTCATAAAAGAATTCCCTACCATAGGCCAAATGATGTTCGCCCGAAGATGCCGTCGTCGTAAACGGCGGTTCGATACCTTCGGGATGCGTCATCTCCAGCGCCCCGTACACCTCGTCCGTGGAAATATGGTAAAACCGCTTGCCCTCGTAATCGCCGTTCCAATACTCTTTGGCCGCCTGTAACAAAGCGAGCGTCCCCAACACATTCGTCCGCGCAAAGGTGAACGGGTCCTTGATGCTCCGGTCCACATGGCTTTCGGCGGCCAGATGAATGATGCCGTCTATCGCATACTCCCGCATGATTTCGCCCATGCGCTCGTAATCGCAAATATCTGCCCGCACGAATGTATAATTGGGTTTGTTCTCGATATCCCTCAGATTATTGAGGTTTCCCGCATAGGTCAGCTTGTCGAGATTGACGATGCGGCAATCGGGATACTTGTTCACGAACAGCCTCACCACATGGCTGCCGATGAACCCGGCTCCGCCGGTAATCAGAATATTTTTCATAAACTCGGGTATTTCAATTTATTTATCTCCGTTCTGCGGCAACAGAATATCCAGACATGTCCGCAGCGATGCGCGCCAATCCGGTAGCACCGCCCCCACGGCCGCTATGCGGCTCTTGTCCAGTACGGAGTAATGCGGCCGACGCGCGGCCGTCGGATAACCCGCCGTATCGACCGGCACGACCGCAACAGGCATGTCCGCCTGGCGGAATATTTCCACCGCGAAATCATACCAGGTAGTTTCGCCTCCATCCGTATAGTGGAACAGTTCCATGTCCTCGCCGGGCCGCTGCACCAACACCATGAGGGCGCGCGCAAGGTCCGTCGCATAAGTAGGCGTACCGTACTGGTCGTCGACCACACTCGGCGTCTTTCCTTCGCCGGCCAGCCGCAGCATGGTTTTCACGAAATTATTGCCGAATTCCGAATAGAGCCATGCCGTACGCACGATGGCTCCGCATGCACCGGACGTCCGCACCCGTTCTTCACCGGTCAGTTTCGTCCTGCCGTAAACGCTCACCGGTCCCACGGGGTCTTCTTCGCGATAAGGTCTCCGGGCGTTACCGTCGAAGACGTAATCGGTCGATACGTGAAGCAGCCGGCAACCATACCGCACGGCGAGCGCAGCGAGCACCGCCGGCCCGTCCGCATTGATGCGTTCCGCCGCCGCTTCGTCGCTCTCGGCCCTGTCCACAGCCGTATAGGCCGCACAGTTGATGATTGCCTCCGCCCCGCACTTTTTCACAACGGCTTCCATACCTTCGGCATCGGTGATGTCGCCTTCCGGCAGGTCGGTAAAAACGAAACTGTGCGCCGGATATTCCGGCGCTATCTTCCGCAGCGACAGGCCGAGCTGGCCATTCGCCCCGGTCACTAAAATCACCATAATCTACATTTCCGCTTGCAATGCCGCACGGCGGCATGCTATCAGTAAAGTTTCTCTCCGTAATCGAACAGTCGGGCCGCCTCCAGCCGGGGATGGTGCCTATCCTTTTCGGACAATACCACATCCGCCGTCGGAATTCTCCAATCAATCGCCAGCGTCGGGTCGTTCCAGGCGACGGCTCCCTCATGGTCGGGCGCATAGTATTCGTCGCATTTGTACTGGAAAACGGCCCGCTGGCTCAACGTAACGAAACCGTGGGCAAAACCGCGCGGAATAAAGAGCTGCCGATGATTCTCTCCGGTCAGCTCCACGGCCACATACCTGCCGAACGTGGGCGACCCTACGCGAATATCCACGGCGAAATCCACCACGCGCCCTTCGACGACGCGCACCAATTTGCTTTGACTGCGAGGCGGCAACTGGTAATGCAAGCCGCGAAGCACACCGTAACGGGAGCAAGACTCGTTGTCCTGTACGAATACCGTAGGGCACACCTCCCGCTCGAACTGCGCCTGTGAAAAACTCTCCATAAAATACCCCCGCTCATCGCCGAACACACGCGGTTCGATAATGACCACACCGGGAATATCTGTCTGTATAATATTCATTCTTTCTGTTTGAGTTACAATATTCCATTCTGTCCCTGCCGGCCTGTACCCCATTCTCCGGACACGCCCCGTCACCCTTTTTCGCACCGCCTCCGTCCGACAAATGTCCGGAACGCACAAAGATAGCCCTGCAGTGCGTCGCCTACAACTGCGTCCCAAAAATTACCCGGCAGCGTTCCTCGTCGTCTCTCCGCTTTTCTGGTCCGCCCATCTCCCTCCAAAGTTCCGGACCGACCGCTGCTGAAACGGTTACAACTTCAGCATATACTGCCCGTACTGGTTCTTTTTCATGGGTTCGGCCAACTCATGCAGCCGTTCCCGAGTTATCCACCCCTTCCGAAACGCTATCTCTTCCAGACAGGCCACCTTCAGTCCCTGTCGCTTCTCAATCACCTCGATGAAGGTCGACGCCTCGGAGAGCGAATCGTGCGTACCCGTATCGAGCCATGCGAAACCGCGGCCGAGCAATTTGACCTTCAGCTCGCCATCCTCCAGAAAACGCTGGTTCACGGTCGTTATCTCCAGCTCCCCGCGCGCGGACGGTTTGATGTTTTTCGCCACCTCGACCACTTTGTTCGGATAGAAATACAACCCCACCACAGCATAATTGCTGCGCGGCTGTGCGGGCTTCTCCTCGATGCTCAGCACATTGCCGTCGTCATCGAACTCCGCCACGCCATAACGCTCCGGGTCATTCACCCAATAGCCGAACACCGTAGCCTTGCCATTGTATTCGGCCGTATGTACCGCATCGGCCAGCATCGACGTAAAACTCTGACCATAAAAAATGTTGTCCCCCAACACCAGACATACGCTGTCGTCACCGATGAACTCCTTGCCGATGAGGAATGCCTGCGCCAGGCCGTCGGGACTCGGCTGCTCGGCATAGGAGAACCGCACACCGTAATCACTGCCGTCCCCCAACAGTCTGCGGAACATGGGCAGGTCCATCGGAGTGGAGATTATCAGGATATCCCGAATACCGGCCAACATGAGTACCGATATCGGATAATAGACCATGGGTTTGTCGTAAATCGGCAAAAGCTGTTTGCTTACCCCTTTGGTAATCGGGTACAGCCGCGTACCGCTCCCTCCCGCCAAAACAATTCCTTTCATGATATATATTCTATAAAATACTCCTATATTTTCGGATTTCTATCGAGAACAAATCCGGTGACAAGCTGCACCATCTCCCCGAAATAACCTTTCTGATAAATTTCCCGGTATTTCCACCGGTAACGCGACATATTGGACAGCAGTTTGAACCGCTCCCACCATTTACCTTTTCCCCTGCTGTTAATCAGATCGTTATCATTCAATACGGAACTGAGTACCCGATCTGCATACCGGCTATCCACTGTTATTTCCGGATTCTCTACCCGCAGCCCGAGACCATGTACCGCAATGGCCGTCATGACATCCGCATACCGACGCATGTGATACCTGTCACACACTGCATAAAAGGTCTGCCAATCCATATTTTGCTGCTCTCGGGCGACAAAACAGGCCCAATCGCAAATATGCCGCAACCTGATTCCCTCGCCAAGAAAATGCTTCAACCCATGGAACGTCAAAAAAAGAGCATTGAACATAACCGGAGGCAGTATCATATCCGTCCCCGGAACCTTATCTTCTGTAGCACCTTCCTCCAGTAACCCTTCCAAAAAACGCTCCAATTCTTTCGCCTCCCTACTACCTCGAACTCCGATACAAAACCGATGATTCTCGACCATCAATCCTTTATACAGAATATGAGAATGTTTATATCCGGACTCTTCCAATACGGCGCCAGCTCCTACCGCAATACTATCGCCCAACTCCCTATCCTGACCCAAAAAACAATCGAAATCACCACACTCCCGATGTTCCGGCACAGGATAATACCGACTGACTGCAAAACCTTTCAGCACAACAGGACGAAAACCGGCAGCAGTCCATAGACCGGCAAGTTCCGCTCCATTCGCCAACTGCATGCAATAACGATTCTCGATATTCTCGACACTCAACGCCCACTGTAAATTGAGGTTTCTGGGCGGTCGGTTCTCTTTGGGCAACAGGGACACGGCATCGTACACAACAGCCAGAACTCCTTGACGGGCTGCCAACCGAAACAACGCTTCCCAATCCGCCCTATCCCACGCCGCAACAGACGCCGCATCGCAACGGGTATCGAACAGGGCATTACCCACAAACGTCAAAAAAGTCTCTTGTACGCGCTCATCCATGTCTCACAATTTCACCGAGAGTACCAAATATGAATTTGATATCCATCCAAAAAGACGCACGATGCACATATTCCAGACTAAGCCTCAACTTATCCGGCATTATCACCTCTCTGTAATATTGTTCGGGGTCTTCCACAGTCGCCAACAGTTCGTTCTCATTACGATAACGTATGGAAGCCGGGTCGGTAAGACCGGGGCGCACACACAGCACCTCCATCTGTTCCGGCGTATACATCGCCACATACTTACGGACTTCGGGCCTCGGTCCGACAATGCTCATATCCCCTTTTATCACATTGATAAGTTGGGGAAACTCGTCCAATTTGTATTTACGAATAAAATGCCCCGAGCGGGTAACCCGCGGGTCATTTCCTCCTACGGTTATAAGCCCCTGCTTATCCGCCCCTACTCGCATCGACCGAAACTTGTAAAGATAAAAATCACGATTTCCCCGCCCTACCCGTACCTGTCTATAAAATACAGGACCCGGCGAATCCAGTTTTATCCATACTGCAATCGCTGCAAATACAGGCGACAAAACGACCAGTACCACAGAACTGGAGACTATATCAAAAATACGCTTACCTACGGCCACTTATCAACTCTGCAAAATTAGTTACCACATATTCAGCCTCCTCATCCGTCAGACGCGTATGCAACGGCAGGGTAATCTCATTGCAATACATGGCGTACGCATTCGGGTAATCCCGGATATCGAAACCGAGGTTCCGATAAGCAGTCAGCATGGGTAACGGTTTATAATGGACGTTGGTAGCAATGCCACGTTCCGCCATTCCGCCGATGACCGCGTTACGCTCTGCCTCTCCGATTCCCAGCACCCTCGTCAGGTACAGATGACCGCTGGAACAATACGTATCACCATAATGGTCCAATACCTGTACGCCGCAATCCCGCAACGCCTCATCGTAATAAGCTATCAGTTGCCGCCGTCGTGCCAGCAATCCGGGATAACGCTGCATCTGCACCAGACCGATAGCAGCCATGATATCCGTCATGTTGCATTTGTAATAGGGAGCGACGATGTCATACTCCCACCCGCCGAGTTGTGTTTTCGTCAAAGCATCTTTGCTTTGTCCATGCAACGACATCAACTGAAACTGTTTATAAAGCCACTCGTCCGCTATACCCGCAACAGGCCGCCAAGTCAACGCCCCTCCCTCCGCAGTCGTGAAATTCTTGACGGCATGAAACGAGAAGCTGGTAAAATCCGCGATTTCACCGCACATTTGTCCCTCCCGGGAAGCCCCGAAAGCATGGGCAGCATCCGCCAATACGACAATTCTGCCGAAAGCTTCCTGCAAAATACTCTCCGGTCGAAACAGGGGCCTCTTGTTCTCGACCACCGAGAATATCTTTGCATAATCACACGGAATACCGGCAAGGTCCACAGGAATGATTACTTTAGTCCGCTCGGTGATGGCTTCCGCAAGACGGTCATAATCCATCTCGTATCCATCCCGTACTGTATCGACAAGCACTACCCGCGCCCCTACGTGACACACGACGCTGGCCGTTGCGGTATAAGTGTATGCCGAAGTAATAACTTCATCACCAGGCCCGACGCCCAAAACCCGCAAAATCAGTTCCATACATGCCGTAGCGGAGTTCAGGCACACGGCCCGGCCCGTACGGCAAAACGCAGCTATCTGTCGCTCCAACTCTTTCGTACGCGGCCCCGTTGTAATCCATCCGGAACGCAAGGCCTCCGCCACCTCAACTATCTCCTGCTCTCCGATGTCAGGAGGTGAAAACGATATCTTCATCACTATACTTTACAAGCCCTCTATATTCAACTCCTTAGTCCCATGCCAATCGATTAAACTATCTGCCTGTCGCAAATCGACAAAGTCGAAATCATGAATAAATCGTTTAAACTTACCATAGTTACCACGCAACGCCACCCTATTTTTAAACTGTCGTATCAATGGTAAATGTTTCATTTGTGGTTGTCCTGGGTCAAAATCGCTCGGATGGAAATATGCCATCACATAAGAACTGCGCATCCAACAGTTCAACAAACCGTAAGGCATCACCCGAAAGTATCCGCCTCCGGAAAAAGCAATCCGTCTACCGCATATTTCCGCCATATTGATTGGAAATTCTTTCAATGCCCCTTTCGGCCCGGTAATAACAAACGGTCCATCCACCTCCAAACAAGGGAACCCACCGAACTCATGTTTCGACAAAAATACAGAAGAATCATATTTAAAACCAAGTTCTGTCAATACATCAAATACCCATGTATTCGTTTTTGTCACTGAAAACGATGGTACTCGAAATGCGTCCACCGGCTGTCCTGCAACATCTTCAATAAGACATTTGGCACGATAGGTATCATTCCGAAACTCCTGACGTGTCATTCCGCTTGCAAGTTCATGCTGATAAGAGTGGCATCCCAAATGATGCCCTGCCGCCGTAATTCGGACAATTATATTAGGATGATGTTCAGCTATCCAACCAAGACAAAAAAACGTAGCTTTCTGCTTCTGTTCATCCAATGCGCTCAATATTTTATCGACACCTTCATAAATACGAACTTCAAACTTGTCCCACTGCAAATCATGCGAATAATCGTCATGATTATACCAGTCTTCAATATCAAATGTCAATACATTCATATCAACACAGTTTTGACCGACGGAACCGAGGATTCAAATATTTGATAACTCCAGCCACACAACCGGCTAACATAGGCAGCGGGTCATTCCAATAGCCATCCTCATAAAAAATATTTTTCCCAAAAAATCTGAACCAAGACGGACGGAAACGAAAACGCTCGGGAGAAAACAGAAACCACATGACATCCAGTCCCATATAACGCAATATCTTTCCCGATTCATACCGATACTCCGGAACAGGAAGGCCCAACGTATCGCGAAGTATCACCGAAGGGAAATCCACTCCTGACACATAGGCCGCTTTTATACTCGCCGGCGTCCGCGGGTTGATTTCAATGATTTTATATGCTCCAGTATCCGCCTCCTGCATAATATCGAAATCTGCAAATCCCACCCATCCTATCCTATCAAGCAGACTGAAACACATCGCTACAAGTTCCGGTTCCTCTACGCTCTCACAATAACAACTCGTTCCGCCCTTTAACGGGAAATACCTGAGAATTCGAATAACAGTCTGCCCCAGACACTCTCCTGCAGCCCCTCTGTAAAGCATGACATTGTAATATACTCCGGTATGCCGGATATATTGCTGCAACGTACAGCTACCAAATTCCTTTATCACCGCACCAACCTTCGCCCGTACCTGTTCCGCAGATTCAACATAAACAATACCGCGGGCTCCTTCGGAAATATCCGGTTTAATCAAAGCCGGGAAACCAACATATGCCACAGCCTCCTCAAACATATCAGCGGAAATAGTGAAAGTGCGAGGATGAGGTATATCGTATTGTCGGCAAATATCCATTAACCGTCCCTTATTATGAGCCGTACAAAATATCTCATAATCCGGCACCGCACATTTCACGCCGAATTGTTTTTCCAGTTCAGTTTTATTTTTACTGACAAAAGCCGCACTACCGTCACTCAACGGGATGATGACATCTATCTGATGGGTCGCAAGAAAACTCATCAATTCCAACTGGAATCCTTCCGAATCAGTTTTCACATCCGGACAAATAATACATTTCCAAAACGCATGCGAGAAGTAACCATAGGAGATACGCGATGTCATAAAACCATACACCACACATCCCTCTCGTTTCAACGCCCGGGCAACTGTTATACTCTGCACATCCTGTGCATCCGTCAACAATACTCTCATATTCACCCCTATACTTACTAACGTCCAATCTCCGCAGCAAGCCAATTGATTATGGACACTACCCGTTCCATATCCTTTTCCCTAAGTCCCCAATAAAACGGAATATTCAACACCTCTGCTGCAATATCAGAAGCATGTTCACAACTACGTGGACAGACTGTATAACTGAAACTAAATGCCATATCAACGCCTTTTTCGAGACACGCATCATAAAACCGTTTTTTGTCCTTCACCAAAATAGCATATTTGATACAACAAGCTTCCGAACAGACAACCGGTTTGCGCAATACCCGTGTATTCCGGATATGTTCGTCATAATAATGATACATCATTTTACGCCTCTCAATAAGTTCCGGCAGAATTTCAATTTGCGGGATTGCCATATAAGCCTGCCATGCGGCCATTCGATAACGATAATAATCATCGGGGACTAAATTTAAAGCATGCTTATCGTCGAGTTGGGCCTTCCCCTTTCGTTGCATGGTCACATAATGAAATATACGATATATGATTTTATTCCTGAGCACAAGATATATCATCCCAATTACCGTATGCTTCAGACGGAAACGTATGCCTGGAATGCGACATTCCATTACATGCTGTTCTATAGCATGAAATTCAGCCGCATCGGCGGCTATAATAAACCCTCCTTTCGAAGGAACGGTCACAAGCTTTGTGGAATCAAAACTGAAAAAGGCATAATTCCCGAATAATCCTGTCAGCTTCCCATTATAAACCGTTCCAAGCGAAGCCGCACAATCCTCTATCACTAACGCCCCAGCCTTCCGGCAGATATCGCATATCTCCTCGATTCTGCACGGGTTGCCATATTGATGTGTCGCGATTACAATGGAATCGTCATCCACAAGATGCACCAATTTCTCCGGCAATATATTAAAATCCTCCAGGGATACCTCCACATACACTACCTGTTTACCGGCCATCAAAGCAGCCTCCGTTACTGCTTTGCATGTATAGGAAGGAACGATAACTTTCTTATGATGCAAATAAGACAACAGCAAAAACAAGCTATTCCGACCGGACGAGGTGAGCACCACATCCGCAACTCCGAAATATTGCGCAAGCAGGCGTTTCAATCGTTTGCAGTATACACTCTTCTCTCGGACAAACAGACTGCCGACAAGACGTTTCCAGGTATAATTTACTCTGGAACGAGGCAATAATCTTACCGTCATTCTCTTCACTCCGTTTTACGCATTTTCAACACCCGGGCCGGAACGCCACCGACAATAGCATAAGCAGGAACATCGCTCTTGACAACCGCCCCGGCTGCGACCACTGCGCCCTTTCCGATAGTCACTCCGGCCAATATAATAGCGCCGAATCCAATCCATACGTCATCTTCCACCACTATCGGAGCGTCATAACAATCCTGGTCCATGATTGGCACATCCGGGGTGTCAAATGAATGAGTATAAGCCACAAACATCACATTCGCAGCAGTCAGAACATTATTACCAAGCGTTATTGTTCCAGTCCTTTTCCCCGCCTGAAAAACATTGTTATGGTTAATGGAACAATGATTACCTATTCTTATCCTTTCCGGCTGCCGTAACATGACCGTAGGATGAATCTTACAATCTTTGCCGATAACAGCCTGCTGACGACCGACAATGCAGTTGACCGTATAGTACTCCAACAACCGGAATAAATCTATAAAAAAGCGTAAAGTTACGACACTCCACAATGCCGCCTTGAACCAATGCCATTTAGACGGTTTAACGTAATTATCGACCCTGACAAACTCCGCTCCCATAACAAAGTATTTCTACCAATTTATTGATACCGCACCCCATGACTATACAAATAATTAATCAACCTGTGCCTAATTTTCTTGACCATAAAACACGGCAGCGAGACTCCGTAACACATCAGAAAAGCCACCGGTGCAGGAAACCCCAGATAGTCCCGATATATCATCAAATGATATCTAAACAACGAAGACTTATCGGAAGAAAGCGAGCCCTCATTCCCGGAACGCCATGAGCTCAACCGTTCAGGAAGGCAATACGCATAACGAGTAACCCTCAAAATATCTATCCACAAAAGCCAGTCTTGACGTTTTCGGACATTCTGCATATAAAATTTTCCAATACCTTCCGTATCATACATTACAGTCGTCGTTCCAATATAATTCACTATCATCGTACTGCGATAGGAAACACGGGGAACACGTTCGTTAATCGCAATGACATTCCCTGCCGTATCTATCACATCGGACTTGGTATAAACGAACTTATATCCCTTTTCCGACATGAAAGCTATCTGCCGTTCCAACTTACAGGGTTTCCATAGGTCATCGCTGTCGCAAAATGCAATATAACGTCCACGCGCCTCCCGAATGGAATTGTTCCGCGCTACCCCTGCACCGGAATTCGCCTCTAATCTAAACAACTTAATCCGAGTATCTTGTGCCGCATAACTCCTCACAATATCCACCGTGTTATCAGTAGAACAATCGTCCGTTATCAACAGTTCCCACTCCGTATAAGTCTGAGCCAAGACCGACTCTATCATATCCGCAATATAATTTGCGGCATTATAAGCAGGCGTAATGATTGAAACTAAATCAGACATATCTCAATCGATTGTCGTAATAAAATCTTTCAGTTTCTCCTTATGCGTGTGCAACTTTACACCCCAACGAATCGTAAACTCGATGTCATCTTTAAAGTACTTTTCCAGTTCTCTACGAACAAGGGGAGTCATCTTCTCGGCATAAGTCAAAGGTTGTTCGATATTGATAATCACTTTCCCAACCTCCTCCTGCCGCGCTTGATAGTTCAATACACACCCATCATTCAACGCTACATTTTTAAACACATAATAGAATGTCAGACTCGGATATTTCCCCGTCTTTCCGATGACATTTTTCCCGACCCGTCCACAGACATCCACAATAACCGGATGCTGCCTTCCGCAAGGGCACTCATATCCCGCATCCGCAAAAGTAACATAATCCCCCAATCTATACCTAATAATAGGGAAAGAACGAGACAACATATTGGTTACGATGATTTCTCCTTCTTCATCCTCGACATACACGTTCTCCATGCAAATATGCATGTTCTTGCCTTCAGGACATTCAAACGCAATAATACCCGCTTCTGCAGCTCCGTACTCACTCGTGCAATCCAAACCAAAAGCCTGCCAAACCTCCTGCCGATAATTCGGATATATCTTTTCCGATGTAGCCTTTATCATCTTTAGATGATAATCAGACATCGTGACTCCATGCTCGTTAATATATTTAGCCACCTCATAAATCATGGACGAATACCCACTCAGATACGATGCCTTCTTCAGTCTGTGACAAAACCGTTCAATATCGACAGGAGCATACGAAAACATACGGAACCTATTGCACAATTCATCGAGGATTCTCGTGTTGAATCTCTTTCTCTTATCGACATTATAACCCCACAGATAACCGTTCCTCTCCCACGGCATGACACCATACCAACTCATCCCTCGCATAACCGCAGCGCGATGCCCCGAATCCCACTCTTCATCGCGATAAAACAATAACGGCTGACCGGAAGAACCCGACGTCTCGGAACGCCGCAACTTATCGAAAGGATAAATCGATTGTATTTCCCGGTTATGCTGAATCAGAACGGACTTATCCGTTATCGGAAGCGCTTTCATCTCTTTCAGACTCGTCATTTGCGATGGAACGAATCCAATCTCTTTGAACATCGTCCGATAAAAAGGAGAATAGAGATAAGCAAACTCCAGAAAACTTTTCATTTTCTCCAACTGATAATAGTCCAGTTGGGCCCTTTCCCAACGGTCGCTTCTCTTCAAAAAATCGAATTGTTCCATCAACGATGGATTCCTCATTCTTACTTCCGCCTCATATATCAGTTTTCTCAACATAACCGCCTCGAATCAATCATTTGCTATACATCATACTCTTCTGCATCGTATACCCCGTTTTGCAAAATCCTTTACAATCGCACAAACATAAGAAAATTTGAATTTAGTTATATTCTTTAAAATAATCATACGATTATCTTTCCGATAACGCCGAACTCGTTCACGCAGTAATGAGTAATACTCCTCATTACTCATATGATGCCCTATCAATGTATTGAGATAAGAGAATCGATATGCTGCCGGTACGTCTTCCTCCGCTATAATTATTGGAAAATAATCATCACCTATGTACACATAATCAACATCGGTAACGATTTTCTCCTCCTCCACATCCAACTTCACAATAGCGGCATAACGTAATGGTTCCCAGTGCATATTGAATACAAAATTCCCTATCGAATAAAAGATGTATTTTCCTTGATAGATTTCATATCCTTGCAATAAATGCGGATGCATCCCCACTACCAAATCATATCCGATATCAATCAGGAAATGAGCAAAATGTATCTGGTCCACATACGGACGGTCAATAAACTCATTACCCCAATGCACATACGCAATCTTGAAATCCAAATGAGCATATTTCGCCAGTTCGGCCTCTATCTCTACATATTCAGGATTATACCAATATAAAGGATTCTTCTCAAAATTTTCTTTACGTTGAGAGAAACCCGTTATAGCAAACCTTTTTCCCTTATATACAAACTCAACACTACGTCGCTTACATGTACCGAAATAACAACTGCCAAACGATGTCAAATGTCCAAGCATTTCGTCAAATGCTACACGCCCGTGTTGCATCGTATGATTATTGGCTATATTATAAAAATCAAAATGCGTAATCCCCGCAAGATATTCCGGAGAAACAATGAACTGCTTACCATATATTCCCTTTTTTGAGGAAACACGTGCGGTAACCCCCTCGAAATTACCTATCCATATATCGCCTTCTTTTCGATTGATACCGGCAAAAGGATCCGCTCCTGCAGCAACCGCACTGCCGACACCAAACCCGGTATCAAAATACCCATCCGTAAGATTTACATCTCCAACAATCCCTATCATTGCCGTTTAATCAATAACTATTCCCTGTTACAGACATCGAACTGCTATACGGTAAGACCATAATATCTCAAAACATCAGTCATCTGAGAACTATTCCGGTCCTGTGCAATATTGATATCATGTAACGCTGAAGTATGAAAATATTGATAGAAAAAATCTACCGCATAATACGACACATTTTTTCCCAACACATACTTGCGTAATGTTCCTTTTTTCAATGCCATAGCAAAAAACCATATGTCGTCCGCATACGGACATAACCTCATGAAAACTTTCTCATTAAACACCTCCTCGTCAAACGCTCCAGGCGGATACAACACCCCTCCATATCCTAAAGCCATGATTTTCCGGGCATCATACGGAAAATTATCCCGTATCATATAGGACAACATCCATTTTCTATGAGGTTCCAATATTCCGTCTGGCCCATACGTAGGATACTGCACTTTCAAAGCATGTATTGATTTTTTATCCGTCTGATACGCTTCATAAAGCGTCGTTAAGAAGTTTCTGGAATAATACAAATCATCGTCCACCGTAACGATAACCTTATCTGGATAAGCCTTCAAAGCCGGTAACAATTTGGTATGCGACTTCACATCATGACAGAATCGTATTTCTAAACCCGACCTTATGAGTTTTTTCATAAGTTTCGGAACATTATTCATACTCCACTTGGTTTCATCCAACCATAAAATAACTTTATAAGGCCGGACATCTTGCTTCAGAACAGAATAAACAGCATAGGGAGCACACCTTTTTACCCGTACTCCATAGCTGGTTAAGGAGACAACCAAATCCGGAACATATGTGGCCTCCGTACGGCATATAGTTTTTCTCAATCGGATGTCAAACCATGCTTTTATCCGCAGACAGCATCCATTGAGAGCTCGGAAAAGTATATTTAACTTACGTTTCATCCTCTACATTAAATTATTCGTTTTTACTACCACGAACCCGATAAAACAATAATATCCTCAAATACAATACACGTTGTTCCCAAGGTATTTGCCTAATAAAGATTTTCGGAAAATGCGTTAAAGCATATACCACCTCGTATTGTCGGCAAATATCCATTAACCGTCCCTTATTATGAGCCGTACAAAATA